>Ga0265313_10000645_pt1 | contig 35917 bp, 34 predicted proteins | sample 4123metaG_FD_203122 | JGI IMG/M metagenome (GOLD analysis project Ga0265313, IMG submission 203122) | Rhizosphere microbial communities from Carex aquatilis grown in University of Washington, Seatle, WA, United States - 4-1-23 metaG | ecosystem: Host-associated > Plants > Roots > Rhizosphere >... | reverse complement strand
CCAGCTCGTCGCTGCCCTGCGTGCCCACGACGCGACGATTGCCCCGAAGTCAGTTGACGACTCCAAGAGAGCCGCGTAATCGCATGAACACCGCCACCCGATTTCAACATCGCAAGGGACGTCGCCGGAAGGGTTCACGGCGGTGCTAAGCATCGGACCATGCTTGGGCCACTCCCCCTGCTCGGCGACGGCGCGCGCTCGCGACCGACCACGGCCCGAACGACCGCGTCACTGGCTCTCTGCGCAATCCTGCTCGTCGGCCTCGGATCGCCTGGACTCGGACGCGCGGCCGCCGGTGTTGGTCACCGTGATGCGAACGGTAGCCGACGACGCACGCGCCCGCGCGCCGGCCGGCCACGGTCGCTCCGCAGCCCAGTGCGACGTTTCATGCGCGGGCCACGCGGCGAGGCCCCTCCTCGCGCCTGCGCCGCCCTCACCTCCGTCGATGGGGGGCTCGACCGTCACGACCGTCAAACACTACGCGTTCAACGATCCGGAAACGGGCCGGAGTCTCGGTCAACGATCGACGAGGCCGGCGAGCGGGTTTCCGACCTGCTCGCCTTTCAGATCGCGGTCGAGCGTGGCGACCCGGGTTCGGTCATGTGCAGCCACAATCTGGTCAACGGCCTGCTCAACCAGGTCTTGAAGCGCGATTGGGAATTCAAAGGTTACGTGATGACCGACTGGGGTGCGCAGGACGACACGGTGCTGAACGCGAACCATGGCCTGGACCAAGAGACGGGAGTCTCCCGCCTCGGACAATACGTGTGGCTCGACAAACTCGCGGCCGCGATCGCCCGGGGCAATGTCGCGCGGGCGCGACTCGACGACATGGTGCACCGCATCGCACGCACGTTGATTGCGAGGGGCGCCATCGATGACCCGGTACAGCCAGGCCCGATCGATTTCGCGGCGCATGCCCGGATCGCCCAGGCCGCGGCAGAGGACAGCATCATCCTTCTCAAGAACGATGGCATGCTGCCCCTCGGGCCCACCTCCAAGACCATCGCGGTGATCGGCGGCCATGCTGCGCGGGCGTACTGACGGGCGGCGGATCGGCGCCGGTCTACGCCCCGGGCGCAATGCAGTGCCTGGCCTCGGCCCGCCGCACTGGCCGGGCCCACAAGTGTACGCGCGCTCCTCACCGCTCGAAGCGCTCCGCGCGGAACTTCCCCGGGCGGCCATCCGCTGGTCCGATGGGGCCGATCCGCGCGCGGCCGCGCAGACGGCAGCCTCGGCTCGCTTCGTCCGCACGAGACCCAAGGCAACCTGTGACGGTGGCGTTGCCGGAGAGGGTGCTGCCGCCGGGAGCGGGCGGCGCGCATTGAGGGGCACGAAAGGCGCGGCGGGTCACGGACACGAGGCCGGCGCTCGTGGCATTTCTTCGGCCGGCATCACGCACGACGACAGGTTGAACACGAGGAACTCGAGCACCTTCTCCTGGGGCGACAGGTCGCCGGCGGCACACTCGTCCGGCACCGGCAGCCCTTGGGTATCGTTCGACCCGGCGCCCACGTGCATGGCCGTATACACGACTTGCCCGCACTGGCTCGGCGGCGGCGCGGCGAGCGGCGTGTTGAACGAGAAGCTCTGCGACGCGCCAGGCGTGCTCGCGTCCGCGTCGGCGTCGAGCCAGGACTGGGACGCCGAATTGGCCGCGGACAGGTCGGCGTTGTGACGCGCGGCCCGCACGTGAAGCTCACCGTCGGGAAGCAGCGCGCCGAGGTTTCCGAGCCACTGCGCGAGCGCCTTGCCCTTCGCGAAAGGAGCCCCGCCCGGAAGGGTCGTCGTCACGACGGCGTCAATGTCACCGATGTCGCCTCGGCCAGTGGACCACGTCGCCAGATTCCAGTCGCCGAAGGGCCCATCTTGAAACCACGAATAGTGGAAGTGGGACGCGAACACGCGACCGCCCGCTGCCGCGTAATCGAAGAGCGCCTGCTGGTTCATGTTCCCCGTCTCTTGCCCTTCGCAGGAGAGAACGACCATGTCGAAGCGCTCGAGGTCCGCGGGCGTGTCCCAGAGCGCGCTCGCGCTGCTGGGCGCCGGGCTCGACGTGGTCGGCGCCCCCGTTCCGGCCCCATTCCCGGAGCCCTGGAAGATGTGGATTCGCCCGGCCCCCAGCGGGTCGCCCGTGTATTCGCTTGCGTCGACGCCGATGCGCCGAAACAGGCACTCGAGCGTGTCCGACCCACCGGTGGAGATCGCGATGGCAGGGATGTCTCCCTCCGTCTGGTTCTTCGGCAGCGTGAGCGACCCGTCCAGGATCGAGGTTTCTTGGCAAGCCACCACGTTCGGAACGCGCACCTGGCGGCGCCATTTGCCAATCTGGAATACCAGCGGAACGTCCCTGCCAGGTGGCACTTTGCTCAGCAAGAATCGCCCGTTGGCGTCGGTCAACGCGGTCGTGACGGGGCTGCCGGTGTACAGGTCCGAGCACGAGTCGCACGTGGCGCCCGAGGGCAGCGGAGCGGGGGTGCCTCCAGGCACATAGACGACCACGTTGTAGAGAGGGTTCTTCCCGGCGGGGTCGTAAACCGTACCGGCGAGTGTGGTCGACAGCGCATCGCAGTCGGGTGCGCTTGCGTTTCGCGGAGGCGTCGTGCAGTCCGGTGCCGCCTTGTCGAATACCGAAAGGCCCGTTCGGGCTCCACACCCGCTCGTTGCGATCAGGGCGACGGACAGGCCGATCACGAGCAAGGCGTTCGATCGACGGGACCCCATCGGGCGGCAGTATGCGCGTCAGCGCAGGATTGCGCGATGGGCCTGTGCGCCTTCCGTAGGCGCGAGAAATCGACCGCCCCAGAAGACCCGCGCATGCGTCAGCTTCGGTTCACCGCGGATCTCGCTTCCTGCGGTACGCGCCAAAGCGCCTCGGTCGTCGCAGGGCACGCCGGCCCACTGTCGCGCGCCGGACGGGATCGTGTCAGTGCAGGCGTCAAACGGCGTATGATCCGCCGTCATGGCCGTGCGATTCGAGCTGAACGGAGAGCCGGTTCGGGTCGACGACGTCGCCCCGCAAGTCACCCTCCTGCAATGGCTGAGGAGTGCGGGACTCACGGGGACCAAAGAGGGATGCGCCGAGGGGAGTGCGGTGCCTGCGCCCATGTAGCGGGTCGTAGCGCCGTCCGTGGATCAAGCGGGGCCGAAAGGGGCGGGCGTCGGCCAAGCCGAGCCTCAAGGCGTTCGTTGGGGATGGCGACGACGCTTCCTGGTGGACACGCACGTGCTTATCGCCCCTTCGACTGGACGGATAACCTCGTCCGCGGGTGTAAAGACGTGTCATCGAGTGCATTCTTCGACGTGAAACGGAATGGCGACATTCAGGACTCGGTCGCCGTGCTCAGAGGGCGGGCGGATGGATGGCTCCCCTCACGCGCACCCTCGCTCACCTTCGGGCTCGAGGACCCGCGAGTTCCGGAGGGGGTGGCGATGCGCCGCGATTGCCCTGGTCCTGTCGCAGGGAGCCACGCGGGCGGCCCTTGGCGGCGAAGACGGCGACATGCGCGTCTTGCCATGCCGACCGACCATCTCGTGCAGCGCCGATCTGGTGCCACCCGGCGCGCTGGAGATCGAGGCCGGCTACGGGGCGCGCTTTGTCCGTTACCGCGGTTTCATCCACTCAGAGCCTGTTCTCGTCAAGTTGACGCTCCTGAGCTGGCTGCAGGTGCAGGCGGGTGGCAACGGCCTGCTGTTCACGACCGGCGATGTCTCGCGGTCGCTCTACTACTTCGACGACTTCACGTTTGCGCTGAAGGCACACTTCGTCGACCAGTCCTCCATGCGTCCCTCCGTCGCAGCGTCGGCCGCCGTCAACGTTCCAAGCTTCGATCGCTCGGACGCGTTTCCGTTCGCCTACGACGGGTCGTTCTGGGCCTACGCATCGAAGGACTTCGGGGCGCCGGGGGAGGCTGGCTCGATCCACTTGGACCTAAACGGGGGCGTCAACGTCTGGCAGTTCGACATCGCGCAAAGGAGCGTGCAGGCCTTCGGGACGCTCGCGTGGTCCATGGCCTTGCCGCTTCACCTCGGGGTCATGACCGAGGTCTACGGCTTCACCGACGCGGGTCGCATCGCGCCGAAGGACAGCGGGCTGCTCATGGGACTCAGCTATTCGCCCACGCCGACCATCATGTTCGATCTTGGGGGCGACGTGAGCGTCTTTCCATCCACGCGCAGGTTCACCCTTTTCGCGGGCGTGACGTTCATCCCGTTTCGACTCTGGGGGCCTTGAACCCGGCTCGGTCCCGGCCGCCGGAGCCGCCGTAGAGCGCGCCCCAGCGGTTTCTCCCGCCCCGGCTTCGTGACAGAGGACCGCCCGTAGGACGGCCAGAGGAAATATGGGCCGGCTCCGCCCAAACCCTCAAGACGCGGTTCACCAGGTCGCGTTCACCTTCAAGAGCGGCGACGGCCGCCCCCACGACGCCGAGCTGTTCGTCTCGAAACGAGGTCGCCGTCTTCGATTAGGATGACGACCGGGGTGGAGTTCGCGTTTGACGTTCACGTGGGCGGCCCATGCGCGGGTAGGCCTTCGTATAGACAGGCGCGAACTTGTGCGAACAGCGCGTTCCAATCGTGGGCCGGCGCCGGGTTCAACGTGAATCAAACCGAGTCTCCGTCCGGCGGCATGACGGGCGCTCTCGCAATTGCCGGAAGCTCGATGACCATCGGCTTCGAGAACTTCGGTGCCTCGGCGCTTCGAGTGCAGCTGGCCGACAGCGGGAACAGCCTCTGGTGCTACACCCTGACCCAGTCCACGGGCCCGGTCACTATTCCACTGTCCGGTTTCAACTCGAAATACTGGGACAACAGCGATCAGCCGTTAGAATTGGCCCCGTACACTCTAGCGGACATACTCGGGCTCGATCCCAGGCTCGGCGTCGCCCAGCGGCTCGCGACCCGTCCAGCCGCTTCCGTGCTCGGGGAGCACATAACCGCGTTCGGCCCTCGGAGTTTCCTCCGGAGCAGCTTGCCCAAACGCATGCCAGATGAGCTCCCGCATCGCGCCGCGCTTCGCGACGCCGGAGGGATTTTCCCTCTTCAAGGCTGACGATCACGCTCGACCGGCTCGCCGCGCAGGTGATGGGTTCGTAATGGGAAAGCGCCGCGTCCGTTGCTTCAGCGTTTCTCTCGATGCCTTCGGAGCGGGAGCAAACCAGGATCTCCACGTGACGCCCTTCGCCGATGACGCGCTATAGTTCGTCTGCAGTGTCGCTCTACGAGTACGCCTGCAAGAACTGCTCGAGGACGTTCGAGGAGGTCTCGCCGCGCCCGGAGGGGGATGCCACGTGCCCGAAGTGCGGGACTTCCGAGACCAGCGCATCCTGTTCTCGCGCGTGGCTGTCGGTGGCGCCTCCCGATCGGACACGGCTCCCGCCCCTTGCGGACGTTGCGGAGATCCTCGCGGACGTGGCGCCTGCGGGATGAGCTGACCTGCATTGTACGGCGGGCTGCCGGGGAGTGCGTGATGGACGAGAGCGATTTCGAGGGCACGCTGGTGCTGGAACGCCTCGCGGAGATCGGGCGGGTTGAAGACTTCTTCGACGCAATCGACTCCGATGATATCGCGCGCGCGACCTCGCTCATGAAGAAGGCCAAGATCAACGCGTCCACCATCGCCACGGTCGTCAGGAAGATGGAGGACGGCAACGCCGAGCATTGAATCGAGGAGCCACACGGTCTTTCTCAGCAGTCGTCTGGTGCGACAGAGCCGGATGGTTACCTTCCCGCCATCATGGACATCCCGCTTCGGTGTCGATGCAACCACGTGCGGGGCATGGCTCGCGAAGCCTCACCCTCTACCGGCTTCCGGTTCGTCTGCTACTGCAAGGATTGTCAGACGTTCGCGCGCTTCCTAGGGCGGGCGGACATCCTCGACGCAGCGGGCGGAACAGACATCTTCCAGATGGCGCCCGCTCGCGTGAAGCTCACTGGGGGCATCGAAGTGATCAAGTGCATCTCCCTCTCCAAGAAGGTTCTGCGGTGGTACGCCAACTGCTGCCGCAGCCCGATCGCCAATACGGCAGCTGACCCCCGATTCCCGATCGTCGCACTCATTCATTCGTTCATGGACCACGCGGACCATGCGCGGGACGAGGCGCTCGGGCTTCCGCTCTGCCGCATCTATGAGAGGTCCGCGACAGGGCCGCTCCCGGGGAACGCGCCCCCGCCACCGTCGCTCAGGGTCTTCGGTCGGCGTGCATGGAAGTTGCTCGGCTGGATGGTCCGGGGTGTCAACCGGCCGACACCGTTCTTCGACGATCGTACGAGGGCTCCACGCGCGGTGCCCCACGTGCTTACCGAGAGCGAGCGGGCGGCACCTTGAGTGATGGCCCGGCGCACACCTCTACTAGAGCGACGTGCGTTCTGCGAACTCCGGATTGCCTGGCGCATCAATCGTGACGCGACTTCGTTGGAAAATCGGGCTTTGGCCAACTCTACAGTAGAGGGACGCGAGCAAGAGCTTCGCCCCGTCATCGTGAAGCCAGGCATGGCGAGGGCAATGAGGGACAGCCCTGACCGGGGCCCCCCAAGGCCGCCAGGACGGCAGGGACAACGTCAAGGAGTGGAAGGCGCCACGTACTACGACTTCTCGACGCTATAGATGCGGGTGCTGGGGATTCCGCCGTCCGCGCCCGAAGGCAGGCCGAACCCCGCCAGCACCGAGAAATGGACGCACGCGTCGTCGACTGCAACGAAGCCCGCGCTGGCCATCATGACGGGCGGGGTGGCTGAAGGTTAAATGCGTACCAGTGTGCCAGAGCAGACGTCACACCCGACCGTCTCGAAAAAAGTTCAAGCCGGCGAAAACCAGGCTCCACGGATAGACCGATGCGGAGACGGTGGTCACGCTGCCACTGGCGAGGCGTGCGATGTACCCAGGCCCGGTCGGATCCATTGCCGAGGCTGGCGCACCGGTCCACCAGCACGTGTCCAGACCGCAAGCCATCGGGAACTCGGCATTGGGCTGCGGCGGGGCGAGCATCGTTCGCGAACCGCCCTGGATCGGGACTGCCGCACGGCTCTGGAACCATGCGACGCTCGGGTCCCTGTCCATCGGCAAAGCCGCCGCGTACGTCATCGCCAACTGGCACCGGCTCACGCGCTTCCTTAACGATGCGCGCACCCCGCTCGACAACAACGCCACCGAGCGTGGCATTCGCGGGCCCGTTGTCGGGCGCAAGAATCACTTCGGGTCGAAGTCCCAACGCGGCACCGAGGTCGCCGCCATCTTCTACACGCTACTCGAAACCGCCAAGCTTTCGGGCTTCGAGCCCGCGAAATACCTGCGCGACGGCGCGCTCGCCGACGCTCGCGGCGAGGTGCTGCTTCGTTCTTTCAATCTCGCTGTCGTCGGACGCCTCGATCCGCCATGCCGCAACGAGATCGGGCCTGGAGGGTGACGCTTGGGCTTGTAACTCATGAGCCCGACCGCGATGGCTCTCTTGTGAGGATCGCCCAACGAATCATCTGTACATGATTGGCCGAGAATATCTTCGCCTTGAGAACGGTGTCATCGAGGGCACGAAGCACGTAGACGAATGCCGGCCATTCCGTGACGGGAAAGAGGGTCCGGCCGGCATGTCTTGTCTCGAGCAGCACCCGCTCGATGTCTCGATCTCCCAGTCAATATGGCTGACCGATCAAAGGTGGATCGATCCGCACTGGGGGGCAAGGCGGTCAGAGGACGGTGCCGGCCAGACGCTCGAGGTCGAGACGGGTCTCGGGGTTGTCGGTGTTCCGAGCGATCCACGAGATGGCGTTCGAGGCGCGCCAGGCGGTAGGGCCCTCGGGCAGGTTGATGACGTCCGAGGAGTCGAAGACGTCGGCGATCGTCTTCTGCACGGTCTTGGGAAGGGCGCGCGTGACCCGCGCGAGCGCGGGCTTGGACATCGGACGCTCGTGGGCCTCCCGGATGGATTCGAGCAGCGCCTCGCGGCGGTTCGAGCCGAAAGAGGAGCGCGAACCGTGCGAGGCCAAGCTCCTCCAGCAGAACGGCCTGGGCCTGCCAGTCGGCGATTCGCTCCCACGGAAACGGTGTCGAGAAATAAAGCCGCGGCGTGCTCGTGAATGCGAGCGCGTGCACCGAGTCGACTCCCTCTTCCGCCAGGCGATCTCCGACCTCCTCCGTAAGACCGTCGATCATGGCAAAGGAAAGCGATTGACGCCCGTCCTGCACCGCTTTCACCCCGAGCACGGGTCGCCGCCCGCTGCCTCAACGGGTCGAGCGCGCGGGGGCCGAGCAGGCCGGCGCCCAACCCCACTACGAGAGCCGAGCCGTGGCTTTCGGTGCTCAACGACAGCGAGGCGATCACGGCGACGACAACGGAAGTCAACAAGTCGCGACTCGCGCAGGAGAACATGCGCGTGCTCGCGTCGCGTCGCGCCGAGCGGACCAAGACTTGTGCGAAACCGAGGAGGGTCGAAACGCCCGCGGCCACGGCCTCGGCGACCGCTCGGGCGGCCTCCGCCGGGGTCGACGAATCGTTCGCCAGGACCATCACGCACGCCGATATCGCGAGGGTCCCGAGAAACCCCCAAATCTTCGCGTGGAGGGCGGCGTGGCGATCGATCCGGAGAGTTCGAGACCACTCCGAGCGCATCGCTTGTCGGGCCACCGCCCACTCTTCTTGACCGAATCTCGTCTCGCGCGGCGGCCGGTCGTCAGGCGCGTTCGCCCTCGGAATGTCCAACACGCGAGTCTTCGACGTCAAATTGGCCGCGACGTACCCGAGTGCGTTCGGAAGAAAACAGCCCAGGGCGACGAGCACCGCGACGTGGGGGTCGTGATCCCGCTCGTGCCAGTGCCCATGTCCCCGCCTGCACCGATACTGCTCGGCGATCGCCGAAGAGTTCGCGTAGGTGTGTGGGATTTCTCGCGATCCCCAGACGCCAGGGGGCCCGCCGCTCAGCGCTCGAGTAGTACGCTGCGCGGAATGAATACCTCACCGCTCTCCTCGCCAGGACCGTGGAATCTCGTCGCCGCCGCGTACGCCAACGAGATCGTGCCGATGTTCGAGCACTACTCCGCGGAAGCGCTCAGGCTTGCCAAGGTCCCGTCGGGAGGGGCGATCGTTGACGTCGCCGCCGGCCCCGGCACTCTCTCCGTGCTCGCGGCGCGGGCGCAGCACCACGTCTCGGCGGTCGACTTCTCGGAGGAGATGGTCAGCCAGCTCCGCCTGCGGCTAGACCGCGAGCAGCTCACGAATGTCGACGTGACGGTTGGCGATGGAATGCGGCTTCCGTACGCCAATGGCGCATTCCAGGGCGCGTTCTCGATGTTCGGGCTGATGTTCTTTCCCGATCGTGGGCGCGGATTCCGCGAGCTTCATCGTGTCCTGGCCGACGGCGCGCGTGCGGTGGTCTCGAGCTGGTTGCCCCTTGACCGTGTTCCTCGGCTCGCGCTTGCGCTCGCCGCCCTGCGGGAACTCCTCCCTCCGCCCCCCGGCACGCCGCCCTTCGCCCCGCCGCTCGCGCAGCGTGACGAATGCATCGCCGAGATGAGCGCGGCCGGATTTCGCGATGTCGAGGTCGTCGAGGTCACGCACGAGAGCACGGCGCCGTCGACCAAGGAGCTCTGGGCCAGCATGGAGCGGACGACCGCGCCGCTGGCGCTGGCGAAATCGCAGTTCCGCGAGCGATGGGGAACCGTGTCGCAGGCGATCGAGGACAAGCTCGTCGCGGCGTTCGGCGATGGCCCGCAGCCTATGCGGATGCCCGCATTTCTGACGATCGGCGTGCGGTAGTTGGCCCGCGATGCAAGGGTCGCTCACCGCTCCAGCGAAAAGTGCGCGCGATTCGTCGACGATCCGGCGCGATCCAGTTCTGGAGGAATACGGGAGGCCACAGGAGCATGTCCATGCCCTTCTGAAGCACCCCAACGGGGCTCGTTCGGATGACGCGACCGCACGTCTTCAGAACCTACTCACGGCCGCGCCTTCGCGGTCGGAAGACGCTCTCAGCGTGCGAGGCGATCGGGCTGCTTTCGTGCCCGTGGTGCAGGCACTGCCGCCTCGCCAGCGCGCCGTGCTGATCCTCCACGATGTGCTCGACTGGGCGAGCGCCCTGACCGGCGAAGAGAGCGCGTCGACGATGCTCGGCGGCATCGCGAAGACGAAATATCGGACGCGAAAGATCGCGCGAATCCGTGGCGGGACCACGGGACGCGGTAAGTCGTGCGCGCGACAGGGCTTGCCATGGTCCCGTCCGTCCACCGGCGTCAGGACGAGTGCGGTTGATAGCGAGCGGGGCTGTCAGAGCAAAGAGCGGGCGAAGGTCTCCCCCGCTGCCTAACCGCTGTACCCGAAGCACACAGCGGCCATCGAGACATCGCCTTCCGTCGGACCCCGAAAGTGATGCGCAGGCGAGCAGACCACGGAAGTTGACGAGGTCGAACGTGGCGGCCAACCGCCTACGGTCGGCGTTCCGCGCCGACCGAGCTTGCGAAAGGGACGAGACACCTCGGAGCCGGGCCGATTAGGTCCGACCGCCCCGCCGCTCGCAGCGCCTCGCGCGCGCGCCACCACTGCGCCTCGTCCCACCAATAGAGGAGGGCTTTCATCCTCTTTTTCTCGCGCAGATCGCGCACGACGGGCACTGGTTCGTTGGTCAGCGGATCGATGCCCGTGTAGAACATGGTCGTGGCGATGGCCATCGGCGTGGGGATGAAATCCTGCACTTGCCTCGGACGCATGTTGCGCGCCTTGAGCCACAGCGCCAGCTCGATGGTGTCGCTCAGCGTGGAACCAGGATGCGCAGTAATGAAGTAGGGAACGAGGTACTGCTCCTTGCCCGCTTGCTCGCTTGCGTGGCAGAAGGCCTGCGCAAACCGCTCGTAGTGTTCGATCGGAGGTTTCTTCATTTTGTCGAGCACTCCTGGGCTCGTGTGCTCGGGCGCGACGCTGAGCTGACCGCCCGTATGGTGGCGCGCGAGCTCGCGCACGAATTCCGGGCTGCGCGCAGCCAGGTCATAGCGTACCCCACTGGCGACATAGGCGCGTTTGACTCCGGGCTCTTGACGCACCCGCTTCAAGAGGTCGACGAGGGGGCCGTGGTCGGTGACCAGGTTGTCGCAAATGCCCGGATGAACGCACGAGAGACGCCGGCACGCTTGCTCGGTAGCATCGTCGCGGCAGCGCATCTTGTACATGTTGGCGGTTGGGCCGCCGACGTCGGTGATCGTCCCGCGAAAGTCTTCCATGCGCGACAGCGCGCGCACCTCCCGCAACACGTTGTCCGCGCTGCGGCTCTGAATGATACGCCCTTCGTGCTCGGTGATACTGCAGAAGGTGCAGCCGCCGAAGCAGCCGCGCATCGTGACGATGGAATGCTTCACAGTCTCGAACGCTGGTATTCGCGCGCCCTCGTAGTTGGGGTGTGGGCTGCGCGCGAACGGCAAGTCGTAGAGCGCGTCCATGTCGCTCTCATCGAGGGGCAACGCAGGAGGGTTGAAGTAGACTGCCTCCGCTCCGTGGGGCTGAAGCAGCGGCCTCGCGTTGTGCGCGTTCGTCTCGTTCTGCAAGAGTCGCGACATTTTGGCGAACGCTACCTTGTCGCTACAGACCTCTTCATACGAGTGCAAGAGGACCACTTTGCCGTCGGTGACGTAGCGACTCGCGTTTGCGGCAATGTCCGCCCAAGCCCGCTTGTTCTTCTTCACGTGGGCCGTCCCGCGAATGTCGGCGAGAGCGTCCACGCGTTCACCACCGTCCAGTCGACGCGCGATCTCCCATGCGGCGCGCTCTCCCATGCCAAAGACGAGCAAGTCTGCTTTGCTGTCGAGCAGGATCGAGCGGCGTACCGAATCGCTCCAATAGTCGTAGTGGGCGATGCGTCGAAGCGATGCCTCGATCCCCCCGAGGACGACGGGAAGGCCCGGAAACGCTTGGCGGCATAGATTGCTGTAGACAATCGTCGCGCGATTCGGGCGCAGGTTCGTGCGGCCGTCGGGCGAGTATTGATCCTCCGATCGCGTCTTTTTTTGCGCGGTCAGGCGCGAGAGCATTGAGTCGAGGTTGCCCGCACTAACCCCGACGAAGAGCCGCGGTCGCCCCATCCGCGACACGTCCTCGACCGTGGTCCAGCGGGGCTGAGCGACGATTCCGACGCGATACCCTCGCCCTTCCAGGAAACGGGCCACGAGAACGGGGCCGAACGCTGGATGGTCGACGTACGCGTCGCCGGTGACGATGAGAATGTCGAGCTCATCCCATCGACGCGCGCGCATTTCTTCGAGGGTAGTTGGTAGAAACGCTTTCGGATCGCGCGCAGGGCGGCCGCGCGATGACACGTGCAGGGTGACGAGGGACATATGGGCGGAGAGAATGACCGAGCGGAGCGGGCGGCGCCACGGCGAATCGTCTTCCCGACCATGATGACGATGCGGAAGATCGAGTCGCGACCATCGCAGTAGCTCGGCGCGGCTAGGCGGCTATGCGGCGGTGCGCCCGGCCGCTCCGGAGCGCTGTTTCTGCTGTCGCACGGGCTCCCTTCGTGAGGGCAGCCGCGGAACGGGAGATCTCTCGCCGGAGAGCGTGGTGTCGCCAGTGTCGCCAGCTCTCACGCCGCGGCTAGCCCCTGGACGGATGGCCGAATAGCAGCGGGTCGCGACCTGCCCCGGCCTGTTCATTCGAGCGTATCGCGCATCAACGGCCGCGACGACGGCTACGCCTCGAGTGCGAAGCTCGCTGCGCGGATCCGTCCGAGTCGGACGGTGAACGCCAATGACGGACGGTGAACGCCAATGACCTTCGGATCTTCCGGGTGGGTCACGATCCGGCCGCCGGCGATGCCCCGTAAGCGTCATGGGATGGATCTAGAAAGGACCCGGAAGTGGATCAATCCAAAACGGCCGCTGAAGGCGCGGCATCGACTTCGGTCGTGAGATTGGACGGCTTGTTGTCACGGGTTTGGATGGAGCCTGACGGAATGCGCACTGGCAGCAAGTGACGGTTGACGTTGCGCGGTGTACGTCGCACGTTCCATGCGTCGCCGACGGCATCGCTCCCCGGCAACGGGGCCCGCCACAAGGAAAGGCGCTCGCGAGCCTGATTTCGTCGAGATTACCGGCGCGCGCGAGCACAACCTGGCCGTCGAGTATCTCGCCATCCCGAAGCGACAGTTCGTGATCTTCACCGGACCCAGCGGATCCGGAAAGTCCAGCCTCGCGTTCGACACGCTCTACGCCGAAGGTCAGCGCCGCTATGTCGAGACTCTGAGCGCCTACGCGCGCCAGTTTCTCGGCCAGCTCGAGCGCCCCAAGGTCGACCATCTCCGGGGCCTTTCGCCGACCATTGCCATCGAGCAGAAGAGTGCTTCGAACAACCCAAGGTCCACGGTGGGCACGATCACCGAGATCTACGATTACTTGCGTGTCCTCTACGCAAAGCTCGGCCAACAGCGCTGCCCTTCGTGTGGCAAGAAGGTCGGCGCCAAAGGCCCGCAGGAGGTGACGCGCGAAATCCTCGCCTTGCCCGAGGGAACGAAGCTCACCGTCTTGGCGCCCCTTGTCGTCCACCGCAAAGGCGAGTTCAAGGAGCTCTGGGACGAGCTACGCGGGCGCGGCTTCGTCCGGGTGCGGATAGACGGGAAGGTGCATCCGCTGGACGCCTTGCCTGCGATCGACAAGAAGAAGAAGCACAGCGTGGAGCTCGTCGTCGATCGACTCGTCGCACGGGCGGCCGAGCGCGCGCGTCTGGCGGAGGCTGTGGAGCTCGGACTCCGCGAGGGGAAGGGCAGCCTCATTGTCGAGCGCGCCGACGGCGGGGGGACGGCGTCGTTCAGCGAGGCGCGCGCGTGCTGTGGCGTTGCGTTTCCTGAGCTGTCGCCGCAGAGCTTCTCTTTCAATTCGCCCCTTGGCATGTGTCACTCGTGTAACGGCCTCGGTCAACGCGAAGTCGTCGACCCTCGTCTCGTCATCCCGGACCCCTCCCTATCCATTCGCCACGGCGCGATCGCACCCTGGGCTGCGGCTATGGCTCGGGGCGAGGGGTGGACGGCGAGGATCGTCGACGGCGTCTCGCGCGCGTTCAAGGTCGACTTGGACGCGCCGTGGAACAAGATCCCCAGGGCGAAACAGAAGCTCGTGCTCTACGGCGTCGAGGGGCAGAAGATCGCCATCCGCTGGGGCAAGGAAGGGAGCCTCAACAGCGGCACCTGGGGGATGCGTTACGAAGGCATCATCAGGAACATCGAGCGCAAGTTCCATGAGACCGATTCCGACGCCGCCCGCGACCTTTATCGTCGCTATCTCCGTGTGCAGCCGTGCGAGTTGTGCAGTGGGCGGCGGCTGCGGCGCGAGAGCCTAGCGGTGTTCGTCAGTGGCAAGACGATCGCGGAGGTGACTCACATGACGGTCGCGGACGCCGCTGCCCACGTCGCTTCGCTCAAGCTATCACCCTCCGAGAAAGCGATTGGCGAGGGAGCGCTGCGCGAGGTCGAGAGTCGGCTCAAGTTTCTCCTCGACGTGGGGCTCGAGTACCTCGCGCTCGAGCGCGGGGGGCCGACTCTCTCGGGAGGCGAGGCGCAGAGGATAAGGCTCGCGAGCCAGCTCGGCAGCGAGCTCTCCGGGGTCATGTACGTGCTCGACGAGCCAAGCATCGGCCTTCATCCGCGCGACAACGCGCGACTCATCGCAACCCTCCGTCGCCTGCGCGACCTCGGCAACACGGTCATCGTCGTAGAGCACGACGAAGAGACCATTCGGGCGGCGGACCACGTGGTCGACTTCGGGCCCGGCGCGGGGCATATGGGCGGCAAGGTCACCTTCGAGGGGACGCCCGAGGCGCTCCTCTCGAGCGCGAGCCTGACCGGTCAGTACCTTGCCGGCGGGCTGCGCATCGAGGTGCCTCGCGAGCGCCGGCCGCCGCGAGCGTGGCTCGAGGTGAAGAACGCGCGCGAGCACAATTTGCGCGGCATTGACGTCCGCTTTCCCCTCGGCGTGCTCACCGCGGTGACGGGCGTGAGCGGCGCGGGCAAGAGCTCGCTGGTCAACGGCATTCTGCTTCCGGCCCTCGCACGCTTGCTCCACGATAGCGCTGCCCCCGTGGGCGACCACAGTGAGATCCTCGGCCTATCCGCCCTCGACAAGGTCATCGCCATCGACCAGCAGCCGATCGGCAGGACGCCGCGATCCAACGCAGGCACCTACACGAAAGCCTTCGACGCGATCCGCGGCGTGTTCGCGGAGCTCGCCGAGGCGCGCACCCGCGGCTGGGACGCCGGTCGGTTCAGCTTCAATGTGAAAGGGGGACGCTGTGAGACGTGCGCGGGGGGCGGGATGGTCAAGGTCGAGATGCATTTTCTCGCCGACATCTGGGTCCCGTGCGAGGCGTGCGGCGCAAGGCGCTACAACGTCGAGACGCTGGACGTGAGGTTCAAGGGCAAGTCCATCCACGACGTGCTCGAGTGTAGCGTCGACGATTGCCGGGAGCTCTTTCGGGCGTTTCCCGTGCTTTCGCGCATCTTGGGCACGCTCGGTGAGGTGGGACTCGGCTACATGAAGATTGGGCAGCCGGCGACCACTTTGAGCGGGGGTGAGGCTCAGCGCGTGAAGCTGAGCCGGGAGCTCGGCAAAGTGCAGACGGGACGTACCCTCTATGTCCTTGACGAGCCGACGACGGGGCTGCACTTCGACGACATCAAGAAGCTCCTTGCGGTCTTGCAACGGCTGGTCGACGCGGGCAACAGCGTGGTCGTCATCGAGCACAACCTCGACGTCATCAAGTCGGCGGACTGGGTCATCGACCTTGGGCCCGAAGGGGGAGCGAGGGGCGGCCTGCTCCTCGCCGAGGGGACACCGGAGACGGTGGCTTCGTGCGCCGAGTCGTACACGGGGCGCTATCTGGGGCGGCTCCTTGCTCCCCGGCGGTCGGCCGGAAGAAAGCAGCGAAAGCGGACGAAGGCTCCGTAAGTCATTTTGATGAAGCGAAGTTGGTTCGATTGAAGCGCACGATTGTCGTGGTCCCCGTCGCGCTGACCGCTGCCCCCGAAGGCGAACGGCGTGGCTGACGCATGGCTCCCGCTCTCGACGCACCTCCTCGCGGGAGAGAAGTCTCCGAATGCAGGACGCGTCGCGACAGGTTCGCGAACTGCCTACCTATCTGCCGGTCTGGCAGTCGACCATCGGTTTCTTGCTAGCGCGTCGCCCTGCGACCGACGAGTACGGCGGCGCTGAGCGCGCCTGCCGCGGCCATCGTCGCGTTCACGAGCATGAGCGTTCTGAAAGCCGCGACGTAGGCTGCGGCGAACGCGCGGCGGAGCGCCTCGGCGAGCGCCGGATCGATGGATGAGAAGTCCGCACCGAGGAGCTTTCCCCGCTCCGCGCTCACCAGGTGTCCGATCTCCGGCGGGAGGGCCATCTGGGGGAGCTCCTCGGCGAGCGCTCTGTCGAAACGTGCAAGTAGGACCACGCCAAGCGCCGCAATCGCGAGCAGGCCGGCGGCGCGAGCGACCGCGTTGTTGATGCCCGAGGCGACGCCGGCGTGCCTGACCTCGACAGAGCCCATCACGGCGGTCGTGAGCGGCGCGACGGTGATGCCCATCCCCACGCCGAGAACCACGACGCCCGAAAGGAACGTCGTGACGTAGGAGCCCTCGCTGCCAGGAAGAGCGAGAAGAGCAAAGCCTGTTGAGGCCACGAGCGGACCGGCTATCAGCAGAGCACGAACCCCGAACCGCGCAGAGGCCGCGCCGGCGAACGGGCTCATCGCCGCGATGAGGACGACCAACGGAAGGAGCGACGCGCCCGCCTCGAGCGGGGTGTAGCCCTGCACCTGGATCAGATCGAAGGGCAGGAAGAACATCGTCGCGCCGAGCGCCGCGTAAAGGAGCAGCGTGAGCAGATTCGTGCCCGCGAACGTCTTCGATCGAAAGAGCGACAGGGGCATCATCGGCGATTGCGTCCTGGCCTCGACCACGAGGAAGCCCACGAGCGAGAGCGTGCCCGCCGTGAGGAACGAGGCGAGGCGCGCCCGTCCCGGGACGCGCGCCGAGTCGATCAGACCGAAGACGATAGAGCCAAGCCCCGCCGTGGCCAGCGCTGCGCCAAGCCAATCGGTGCGATCCGGGGCGTTCTCGTCGCGGGTCTCGTCGACCCGCAGGACCGCAATGCCCACGACGATGACGGCGATCGGCACGTTGAAGAAGAAGAGCCAGCGCCACGAACTGTGGGCGACCACCCATCCACCGGCTACCGGGCCGATGGCGCCGGTGATCGCGCTGAACGCCGACCACGTTCCGATGGCGGCGCCGCGTTCCTTCGCAGTATTCGCGGCGCTGATGAGCGAAAGGCTTCCGGGCACGAGCAGGGCAGCTCCGGCGCCTTGCAGCGCGCGGGCGGCGATGAGGAACCGTGCGTCCGGCGCGAGACCGCACGCCGCCGACGCCAGCGCGAATACGGCGACGCCGGTCGTGAACATGCGGCTTCTACCGTACCGGTCGCCGAGCGCACCGCCGACGAGCACGAGCGACGAGAGAAGGAGGGCGTACGCCTCGACGACCCATTGCGCGAGATCCGCGGTCATTCGCAGCTCGCGCTGGATCACAGGCAGGGCGACGTTCACAACCGTCGCGTCGAGGAACGCCATGCTCGAACCGAGGATCGCGGCGGCGAGGGTCCAGCGGCGATCGCGCAGCGACACGAGCTTCGGTGCATTGGGCGGTCGGCGGACCGCGCATGTCAATGGGCGTGTGAAGCCTCATTGAGCAAATTCCTTCGAGATCTTCGATTTCGGACAGACGCTTGAGAACCTGTCAGGTCAGCTCACGTTCGACCTCGTCGCCAGGTCCGGCTGCTTCGTGTTTGCCGGGCGAGAGTTAATGATCCGCGACACGAGCGTCGACGATCCGCCCTACGAGCCATGGCTCGCGAGGAGCTGCGACCGCACGGCAAGTAGGGCGTGCTTACCGAAAGCATCGGCACGAGGCCCCGACCCGGCGCGGCCTTCTTCCCCTTCGCTTCCATGCATCGGGTACGATCCTCGGATGCGCGCTGTGCCAGAATTCGATCCGTCGGACCTGACAGGCGATCTGATCGGATTTCCGCTGGCGCTGATGCTCCTGGGCGCGACGGCGGCCCTTCTGCATCCCGGGCAGCGAGTTCGGGTGCGCCAAGGGGCAGTCCTTTTGGGGCTGTCCGTGCTCTGTTTCGCGCTCCGCTTCACGTTCGCGTCCGGCGCATCCGCGCATCGCCTGCTCCTTTTTATCGGCGCGTTCTGTCTCTTCGGCTCGATGGGCCGCAGCGCCGTGCTGCTGGTCATCGACGTCGTGGTCGATCGCCGCTCGGCTCGGCCCTCGCCCCGGATCTTCAGGGACCTCTCGACCGGGGTCACGTACCTCGCCGTGGCCCTCCTTGCCCTTCGCACCATCGGAGTCGAGCCGGGGTCGATCCTCGCGACGTCGGCCGTGCTCACAGCGGTCGTGGGCCTCGCCATGCAAGACACGCTCGGAAACTTCGTGTCGGGATTGGCGCTTCAGCTCCAGCGCCCATTCGACGTCGGCGATTGGATCGAGGTGGGCGACGGCGCGCAAGCGGGGCGGGTGACGGAAGTGACCTGGCGAGCGACGAGCGTCATGACGCTGGACCACGTAGAAGTCATCCTTCCGAACGCGACGCTGGCAAAGGCCGCGATACGCAACTACTCGCGCCCGTCGACGGTCTCGCGCAGGCGCGTCTTGGTCAACGTGACGTATGCGGCGCCTCCGGACGACGTGCACGACGCGCTCACCACTGCTGCGCGCAACGTGCCGGGCGTCCTCCCATCACCCATTCCACAAGCGCGAACGCGCGCGTTCGGCGACAGCGCCGTCGAATACGAACTGCTCTTTTTCGTGAACGACTTCGGCGAAGCGCTCAACGTGGACGGCGCCGTGCGCGATCGCGTCTTTTACACGCTCTTGCGACGCGGAATCGACATCCCGTTCCCCACGCAGACAATCGCGATCCGCGCCGCAACCGAAGAGCCAGACCAACGGCTGGCGCACCGGGCGCGCCGCGCCGCCGCCGTCAGCGCCGTCGGGCTCTTGCGACCTCTCCCCGACGACGCGCGTCACCTTCTGGCCGCACGGGCGACGCTACGACTTTTCGGACCAGGCGAAACGATCGTGTGCAAGGGAGACCCGAGCGTGGAGCTCTTCATCATCGAACGCGGCATCGTAACCGTAGAAGTCCCACGCGAGGGCGGCGCGAGCCACGAAGTGTCGCAGCTCGGTCCCGGGCAATGCTTCGGCGAGATGGGGCTCCTGACGGGCGAGGTCCGATCGGCGACGGTGCGCGCGAAAACACTCTGCCACTTGGTGGCGCTCGATCAGGAAGCGTTCCATCAGGTCCTCGCCGCGCACCCTGAAGTTGTAGAAGGACTGGGTTCGCTTCTGGCGTCACGACAGGCAGAGCTGGCCCGAGCAGCGGTCTCCGAGAGCAGCGCGCCGCCTGCGGAGGAACGATCCCGTCGCCTCATTACTCAGATCCGTCAGTTTTTCGGATTATCCGATCGACCACCGCGCTAGTGCACCGCCGTCCATCCGGAATTAACGCTTGTGCCCGTCTGTTACACAGGGCATGGGTCAGATCATCAAGATCAGGTTGAGTGTCGACGAGCGGGAGGAGCTGGCGGCGCTCGTGGGACGCCCCACCGAGGAGGCGGGCCTTGTGAGACGGGCACGGGTCATCCTGCTCAGTGATCGCGGGGTCAGCGGGCGGGAGATCGCCCTTCGACTCGATCTATCGCCCGAGCACGTGTCCAAGGTCCGGACCTGGTTCCGTACCGGCGGCGTCGGTGGGCTTCGGCGTCCGAGATCGGGACGCAAGGACCACGCGGTGCCCGCGGAGACCGTCGACCGCATCGTTCAGCTTGCGATGTCGCCACCCCCGGCGGGCCGCAGTCGGTGGACGACGCGGCTCTTGGGCAAGGAGCTGGATCTGACGAGCGGCTGTATCTCCGATGTCCTCCGGAGGAACGGCCTCAAGCCGCATCTGGTTCGGACGTACAAGGTCAGTCGCGATCCGGAGTTCGCCGCGAAGGTGAGCAACGTCGTCGGCCTGTACCTCAACCCGCCCGAGCACGCCGTGGTGCTGAGCGTTGACGAGAAGACGTCCATCCAGGCGCTACAACGCACGCAGCTGCCCCTTCCGTTGCGCTCGGGTCGAGCGGCGCGCCACACGCACGACTACAAGCGTCATGGCGTGGTCGACCTGTATGCGGCGCTGGAGATCGCGACGGGGAACGTCACGCATCGCGTGACTGAGTCGCATACAGGCGCGGACTTTCTCGCGTTCATGAAGACCGTCGTGCGGCGCTATTCGAAGCAGGAACTGCACGTCGTGCTCGACAACTCGTCTACGCACGGAACGCCGGACGTCAAGGCGTGGCTCGCAGCGAACCCGCAGGTGCACTTCCACTACACACCGACGAGCGCCTCCTGGCTGAATCAAGTCGAAGGGTTCTTCGGCATCCTGGGCAAGCAATCGCTCGGCGCCACCGACTTCCCATCGAAGCGTGCCCTGCGCGACCACATCGAGGCCTACATGAGGTCGTGGAACAAGTCCCCCACACCCTTCGCCTGGACCAAGCCTGCACAAGCCATCATCAAGTCACACCGCAGAATGCTGAAGCGGATCTCGACGGCGGTGCACTAGAGAACGAAAAGGATGGTGATGCCATGTTCTCCAAGATCCTCCCCAGCAACGAGAACTCCTTCGATCGGGTGGTGCGCGTCGTCATCGGCCTCGCCCTTCTCGCGCTCGTCTTCGTGGGCCCACACTCGATGTGGGGTATCGTCGGCGTCGTTCCGCTCCTGACGGGCTTGATCGGCAGCTGCCCCGCGTACACGCTGCTGGGCATCTCCACGTGCAAGACCACGACCTAGACAAGCGCCTCATCGCGCGCGCCGCGATAGGAGACCGCGCGGCTTTCGAGCAACTGCTCGAGCAACATGCGCCCGCCGTGCTTCGCCTCGCGCGCGCCATGACACCCGACGAAGCGACCGCAGCCGACGTCGCCCAGGATGCGTGGCTCTCCGCCTACAAGCCGGCGGGGACCTACCGGGCGGACGTGGCGCCGGTTCGCACGTGGCTGTTCTCGATCGCGCGAAATGCGGCGCGCAAGGCGCGGCGGTCGACTCGCGAGCAGCACGTGGAGGACACGGCCGAGACGGGCCTCTTGCAGCTCGGCTCGGACGCGGGGTGGGGGGCCGAGGAGGCGACCGCAGGCATGGAGGAGCTCGAGCGACTCGTGCGCGCTCTGGCGACGCTCGCTCCCGCAGAGCTGGAGGTGGTCTTGCTTCGGGACCTCGAGGGTTTGTCCGGAGAAGAGACGGCACACCTTCTCGAACTCAGCTTGCCCGCGGTAAAGAGCAGGCTGCACCGGGCCCGGTTGACTCTGATGGCCGCGATGCGTGCCAGCGATGGAGGCGTCATGCAGAACCAGCGCGACTTCGGTGGCCTCACGTGCGGAAAGGTTCTGGCGATGCTTGGTGACTACGTCGACGGTGACGTGGCCGCAGGAGACCGAGCGCGAATGGACGCGCACCTTCGCGAGTGCACGGTCTGCGAACGCTTTGGTGGTCGTTACGCGGGTGTCGTACAGGCCGCTCGCGCACGTCTCGGGGCCGCGCCTGCCGTGGACCCCGCCCAGCTCGAACGCATCCGTCGAGCCCTGAGAGCATGAACGCCATGCGCTGCGGTCATCGGTGCGACTTCAGGATCATCGCCGTCATCCTCAGGTTAATGAGGACGAAGCGGAACAGCTGGTAGGGGAAGAAACGCCGCCAGAAAAGGACCCACCGGGTCGGCTTCATGGCCTGTCTTTGCTGCTCGGTGGGGAGGTGCATGGGGATCTCCTTCGTCATTCGGGGATCATCCACCAGCCCGGACGGGCCCTGGCTTTGTAGATGAACAGGTGGTGCAGGATCCGCTTGATCCAGTGCCCGGCCAGGCCAATCTCCCCAACGGTGTGTCGCAGGTCGCGCCCGGCGCCGGGATAGCGCTTGTAGTCCGGAACGACCGGATACATGGTCATCGACACGGCGCTGCCGCGCCAGAACCCGGCGCCCGCCGAGGCGATACACGCTGCGCCCATGTCCCCCATCGAGGCCGTGTGCGTCGGTTTCTTGTCGCCCTTGCGGATCATATCCACGATGCTGAGCGCCGCCGTGCGGCCCATGATGCCGGAAGGCATTCCCGTGCGTGGCGGGGCTGGGGCGATGACCGTGCCGTTCTTGGTCTTGCGGGGCCGGGAGAGCGCGTGAGGGGGCGCGAAGGCAATCCCTACGGCGAATATGTTTGGATAGTGAGGCGACTGGTAGGTCTTTGGCCAGTCCGCGGGGAGCCATTCCTCGTAGGGCTTCTGGGTGTAGTCCGCGTCGACCCGCATGAACGCGTTGGGGGCGAAGAGCTTGGCCGTGATGTCCTCGCCCCTGCTATCGACAGCGCGAAGACCGACGCCGGTGAACGGGGGCAGGAGCATCGCGAAATCAAAGGCCAATGTGTGGGTCTCGCCGTCGAGCGTCTCGTAAGTCACCTGCTGCGCGTCGACGCGGGAGACGTGGGCCCCGAGGATCCACTCGACGCCGCGCTCCACGAAGAGCGACTCTGCGAAGGTGCTGCTCGCCACGACGTAGCCGCTACGCCTTATCTGCAGGCCGTCCACCCCGAAGTCGCCGAGCTCGGCCTCGTTCGTGAGGAACACGATGCGGGCGCTATCGCGCACGCCAGCGTTGCGGAGCTCGAACTCGAGGTTGAACACATACTCGAACGCGGCCCCCTCGCACGTGCATGTCCCGTGGCCTGTGCCGACGAGAAAGGTGAGCGTCTCGCCCTTCCTCATCCGCTCGATCGCCGTCTTCAGGGCCTTCGCCGTCTCGCTCGCGTGGTCGAACGTGCATACCGAAAGGCTGTGTCCCTCCGGTCCGAGCCCTGGGGTCGCCGCAAAGTTCAGTTTCGGCCCGGTCGCGTTGACGAGGTAGTCGTAGGCGAGGTCTTCGCGCTCGCCTTTGCGGTCTGGGGACGTGTGCTCGATGGTGACGAAGGGCGATCCGGCATCCGCGTTACCCTCCGGGTGAAGCTCGACCGCCTTCGCCTGCCGGTAATCGATCCCCGCGCGGCGGTAGACCAGCGCCAGCTCGAAGGTCACGTCTTCCTTGGACATGAGGCCGACGCCGACCCAGATGTTGGATGGGATCCAGTTCCAGCGGCTGTTGGGCGAGATGACGACGACCTCATGGGTCGGCCCCAGCTTCCGGCGCAGGATGAGCGCCGCCGTGTGTCCCGATATGCCTGCCCCGAGAATGACGACCCTGGCCATGCCGGTATGAGCCCGCGCGAACCACTTTGGGTTCGTGGCGGGCGAATGCAGTCGTCACGCAGCGCGTCACGATGCGCACGCCGACTCCTAACCCATGGGCTCTGCTCACGGCGTCGTCAGAACGAACCGATCACGACGTACTGCTCCGGGAGGCCCGCATCCACGACGCGCGTACGCAGCCCAGCGGCCGCCAGCTCACGCGCGACCTCCTCCGGAGCGATGCGGTGCTCGGCGGGCGGCCCGCGGTGCGCGTCGTGACGGAAGTCGACGACGACTACCTCGCCACCCGGCTTCAAGGCAGCCCCGAGGCGCTTGGCATAGGCGATACGCTCGGCAATATGGTGCCACGTGTCGACGATGAGTACGCGGTCGACCGAGGCCACCGCCAAGCCGGGGTCGTCAGGCGCGACTTGTCGCGCCTCGACGTTGTCCAAATGCTCGCGTCCGGCACGATCGCGCAGATAACTCACCATGTTCGGCTCGACGTCGAGGGCGAGCACCCTTCCGCCGGAACCCACCTCGCGAGAGAGATGCGGCTCGAAGTAGCCCGTGCCGGCGCCGATGTCGGCAACCGCCATCCCCCGCGCGAGCTGCATCGCTGCCACCACTCGTTCGGGCTGTTGCCAAGCATCGCGCGACGGGTCGTCGAACTCTTTCGCCCACTGCTCGGCGTGCTCGAAGCGGTGCTGGTAGGCCGGTGGCTCCGGCGGCGGACTCGTCGACGCGCATGCCGCTAGAGCCACACAGAAGCCCGCGGTCAGAACGAGTGGTTGCGCCGGTCCGACGTCATCGCTCATGGTGAATCTCTGCGTTCGGTGTCGATGTGATTGAGAAGCGTGCGGAGGTAGGCGCGGAGCGCTGGCGCATTGGCGGGATCTCTCGCCGTCAGGGTCAGACGGGCGCCACCATCCACGTCGTCAACGCGGCCATCGACAGGGGGTAGTCGTGTTCTTTGCGTCGCGGTTGCTCCCGTCCCCCAACCGACGCGTGCCCAAATGCGTTCGTGCACGAAGTAGCCGATGGTCGTGTAGAGGTTGCTCACGATCAGAAGCCGAGCGCGACCTCGACCTTGCCTGTAAAGAGGTAGACGGCGAGAAAGTCGAGGCAGACGATGACGCCCCGGTACGTGAGCGCCTTGACGATTGAGCGCTTCCGCGACGAGGTCCGCGCGGCGCTCACGGGCGAGCGGTCAGGAACATCTGCATCGTGTCGACGCATCGTCCACGTCTACCGCGTTGCAAAGGGCTACGTCTACGCGCGGCAGGCTCCCGCGTCGGACCGCCTACCCGGTCTGCGACACTGTATTCGGCTTGGACTGGGCTTGCCCGATCCTGAGCCGCACCTCATCCATGTCGACCCCCCGAACGCGCTCAATGAGCTCTTCCAACGCGTGCTCGGGCAGCGCTCCGGCCTGCGAAAGGAGAAGCACGCCGTCCCGAAACACCATCAAGGTCGGGATGGCGCGTATCTGAAACTCGGATGCCAGGCCCCCTTCGGCTTCCGTGTCGACTTTGCCGAAGACGACATCGGGATGGCGCCCCGCGACCTTCGCGAAGACGGGCGCAAACGCCCGGCACGGCGGGCACCAGGTGGCCCACCAGTCGACGAGGGCGATGCCCTCGCGCTTCACTGTGGGAAAGAAGGTCGCCTTGGTCAGGTCGATGGCGGCAGCGGGGCTCATGGCGTTCTCCTTGGTCTCGGGTGGCATCACGACAGCTGCTCGAGGACACGGACCAGCTTGGCCCGCACCGTCGCCGCGACCTCAGCCAGGCGCGGATCGCTTGCAGCCATGGTCTGCGTGGGGTTGATCGTTTGCACCACCGCGCGCCCGTCGTCGCCCTCGTAGACGGCCACGTTGCACGGCAAGAGGACTCCGACGTCGAGGGAAACCGACAGCGCCCCATGAGCGAGCGTCGGGTTGCAGGCGCCGAGGATCCTATAGCGCCGGAAGTCCACGCCGAGCTTGTTCTTCAGCGTCTGCGCGAGGTCGATCTCCGTCAGCACACCGAAGCCCTCGCTTTTGAGTGCGTCTGGCAGTCTTTTCAGGGCCTCATCGTAGCTCGACGTGAGGTGCTTCTTCATTGGTGCGTCCATGCTCGTTGGAGCCCTGCCGAGACGAGGAAGGTTCAGACCGATGCGCGAATCTCGGACGAGCCGGCTGACCTCGTCATCGAGGCCGCACAGCGCCGGCTGTCGGGAGGAAAAGCTCCCTTGAACCCTTCCTGCGCCCTTCTGGCTCCAACGAGCATGGAACCGATCGACATATCCTTCCCCGGTGGCAAGCGAGTCGATGCCCGCGTCGGAGCGTTTGTCGTGCATACGGACCAACCCATCGGTCAGGGGGGTGAGGGCACCGCCGTCGCGCCCTTCGATCTCTTCCTGGCGTCCTTGGCGACGTGCGCCGGTCTTTACGTGCTCGGGTTCTGCCAGGCGCGGGGCATCTCGACCGATGGCCTGGGGCTCCGTCAGCAAGTCGAGCTCGATCCGGCCACGAAGTTGCCGAGCCGTATCCGGCTCGAGCTGAGTCTGCCCGCGTCATTTCCCGTAAAGTACCGCGACGCGGTCGCCCGTGCGGCGGAGGGCTGCAAGGTCAAGAAGACGATAGTCGTGGCGCCGACCATCGAGGTGGTTGTTGCGGCGGCAGGGACACCGCTCGCCGAAGCTTCGTGAACAAGCAAATGACCAGCCATGCGGTGCTGCGCACCGTCATGGTGGTTCCCGCTCCCGTTCCCGGCGATCGGAAGCGAGAGCTGCGGCGGTTCTAGCAAGGTCAGCTACATGCGCAGCTCTGGCAGGCGCGAACGGTCTTGCAGTATGAGAGAAGCGCCGCACGCAATGCCTTGCGGGCGCGGTGCAGTCTCACCTTCGCATTGTTCGGCGTAATCGCCAGCCCACGCGCTGCGTCGTCTAGCGTTTCCTCGTCGATATCCACCCGCCGAAGGATCTCGGCATACTCGGCGTGGAGCGTGTCGAGCACCCCGAGGCTACAGCCGCAAACGGCGGCCTCCTCGGGTGGTGCCTCGATCTCCTCACGCGCGAGGAGATCGAGGCGAGATTCGCGTCGCGCCCACTCAGCATGGTGGTCCGCGATTGTGTTCCGGAGTACGCGATAGAACCAGGCCTCGAGGCGCTCGCCGTCGCGGAGCTTGTCGAGCCTTTCGGCCGCCTTCAAGAGGGCCTGCTGCAAAAGGTCGTCCGCGTCAGCCCCCGAGCGGACCCGCGTTCTGGCGAACGCCAGGAATGCGGACCGCTGCTCTGCAAGCATGAAGAGAAGCTCCGCTCGCGAGCGACCGCGAAACCGAACCGTGGGCGTCCGGCGCGGCAGGCGCGCTCGCGCGGGCAGTCTTCACGGACTCGCCTTTTTCTTCATATTCGCGCATCCACACCCAGCTGGGCACTGGCAGTCGGGGCCGCACGTGCAGCTCGGGCCGCAGCAGCACTCGCCGGCCCTCGGAGCCTGCGCCCCACAATTGCAGGACGAACCGCAGTTCTTACAGGAACAAGCTTTTGCATCGCTCATGAGACTCACCTCTCTTCACTATAGCTGACGGTCCATGGGCCTTCACGGTTACACCTCGCGGACAGAAAACCTGCGCGGCCGGCGGCGAATGCTCCGGCGAGGTTTCCGACGACCGACGCGGTCGTGACGAGCGCGGCGACTCTGAAGTTGAATGTGACATGGCCGATGGAACCCGTGAACCCGGAGAATGAGTTGAGGGCGATGACACAAAGAGCGACGTGCCGATCGCCTCGGACATCGACAATCCGCAGAGCAACGCCAGGGCGGGTACGATTGCGAAGCCGCCTCCGGCACCGAAATCGCCGGCGAGGAGGCCGATGCCGACGCATCCAGCGAGGATACGACCCCAAGGACGCCTGCCGACAGGAGCAGCGCTCGCCGCGCGCCTGCGGAGTCGCGCTCCTCGCCGCAGGGCAAGTGGAGCTCAAGCGCTTCCTTGACGGCGTAGCTCTCCGTTTCTTTAGCCGCGTTCACGCGGCGCCATGGAGCCGGGCCCCTCATTTGCCGAAAACGCGCTGCAAGAAGGAACGCTCGTCGCGCGCTCCGGTCTCACGCGGCGCGGTCGCCTCCTCGCGGCAACGGCAACGCTGTTCACGAGGGACGTCGCCGAGTACCGCATCGATGTGTCGGCCACAGCCGACGAAGGAAGGCTTTCCACACTGGCTGCATGTCACTCGAGAGCACATGATCTGTTCTCCTCATGATGTGCCGGGTCGCTCTATTGTAACGAGCCGCGCCCGACGAGAAAGGATTCAGGGTTCAGCGAATATCGCCCACAAAAAAACCGATGGCGGCGCCGTTAGAGTGTGAGAACGTAGCTCATCGACGCCCTGCACCGGATCACTCGGCGGGTGTCAGCGCGCCGGTAGCTCCGGATGAGCGCACCGTGCTCGTCGTTCGCCTCTGCGCGCGTCGGTCCTCGTGTCGCCGCATGAGAAAGTACACGACGGGGACAGTCATGCGCGACAGCAGCAGCGATGCGATCTCGCCGGCCATCAGCGAGATGGCCAGCCCCTGGAAGATGGGGTCGAAGAGAATCACGACCGCACCGACGACCACCGCAGCCGCAGTGAGGAGCATGGGGCGGAATCGGACCGCCCCGGCGTCGACGACCGCCTGATCGAGCGGCGCCCCTTCCGCGAGTCTTTGCTCGATGAAGTCGACCAGAATAATCGAGTTGCGGACGACGATCCCCGCGCCCGCGATGAAGCCGATCATCGAGGTCGCCGTGAAGAAGGCCCCGAGTGCGCCATGCGCAGGCAAGATGCCTACAAGCGAGAACGGGATCGCCGACATGATGACGAGCGGCGTCTTGAACGACTGGAACCATGCCACGTTCAATACGTAAATCAGCACGAGAACAACGGCGAACGCCAGGCCCAGATCGCGGAAGACCTCGTAGGTAATGTGCCACTCGCCGTCCCACTTCATCGCATAGCGATCGGTGCGAAACGGTTGAGACGCCGTGTTCTGATCGAGCGAGTAACCTTCAGGGAGTCGCATCCGGTCCAGCTCGGGCCCGAGTTTGAGCATCGCGTAGACCGGGCTCTCGATTGCGCCGGCGACGTCGGCCGTGACGTAGACCACGGGCATCAGGTTCTTGCGGTAGATGCTCTTGTCCTCCGTCACGAGGTCGGCTCGTACGAGTTCGCCGATGCTCACCATGTTGCCCTCGCGACCCATCACGCGCAGGCTTTGCAGCCGGTCGAGATCGGATCGGGTGGCGCGGTTGAGACCGAGGACAACGGAAACGTCCTCGGGCTCACGCTCATCATGGAGCAGACCTTCGGACTCGCCTGCGCTGGCGAGTCGGATGGTGCGGACAATCTCGGCCTCGCTCACGCCGTCGAGCGCGGCCTTCTCCTGATCGACGACGAAGCGGTACTTCGGTTGATCGTCCTCGACATACCAGTCCACGTCGACGACTCCGTCGGTCTTTTCCATGATCTCGCGAACTTGCCGCGCGATCGCGATGTCGCGCGCGTAGTCCGGGCCGTAGATCTCGGCGACGAGCGTCTCGAGCACCGGCGGGCCAGGGGGGACCTCCGCGACCTTCACACGGGCGCCGAATCGGGTCGCGATGGGTGTGATGGCCTCGCGTACCCGCTTGGCGATTGCGTGGCTCTGCGCCTTTCGCTCGCCCTTGTCGACGAGGTTGACCTGGATGTCGGCGACGTTTGAGCCCTGGCGTAGAAAGTAGTGACGGACCAGGCCGTTGAAGTTGTAGGGGCCCGAGGTCCCCACGTACGTCTGGTAATTTGTCACCTCCGGCTGCGTGCGAATGGCGTCGGCGAGCGCCTGCGTCACGCGGTCCGTTTGTTCGAGCGGGGTGCCTTCGGGCATGTCTACGACAACTTGGAACTCGCTCTTGTTGTCGAAGGGGAGCATCTTGACGCGCACCCACTTCACCGCGACGAGCGCCATTGCGCCGAGCAGGAGGACGACGACGCCCCCGAGGAACGCGGTTCGAAGCCGGGCCACCCGCAGGAGCGCCCCCATTATGCGGCGGTAGAAGCGCGTGAGACCGCTTTCGCCCTCGTCTTCGCCGCCTTGCGCATGCCTGAGTAAACGTACGGTGGCCCACGGCGTGACGATGAATGCAACGATGAGCGAGAAGATCATCGCTGCAGACGCACCGATCGGGATGGGGCGCATATAAGGCCCCATGAGGCCCCCGACGAACGCCATCGGTAGGATGGCCGCGATGACCGTCATCGTCGCCAGGATCGTCGGATTGCCCACTTCGTCGACCGCGCGGATCGCCACGTCGGCCAAGTCGCGCCCCCGGTTCTCGGGCAGACGCGCGTGGCGTGCGATGTTCTCGACGATCACGATGGCGTCGTCGACGAGGATGCCGATCGAGAAGATGAGCGCGAAGAGCGTGATGCGATTGAGGGTGTAGCCGTAAAGGTAGAAAACCGTCAGCGTGAGGGCCAGCGTCGCAGGGATCGCCAGCATGACGATTCCGCTTTCGCGCCGCCCGAGCGCGAGCCAGATGAGGACACCGACGCTCACGATCGCGATGCCCATGTGCAGGAGCAGCTCGTTGCTCTTGTCGGCCGCCGTCGCGCCGTAGTTGCGCGTGAACGTGAGCTCTACGTCTCCGGGCAGGAGCGAGCCGCGGAGCGAGTCGATCTTGCGCGCGACATCGGACACGACGGCAACGGCGTTCTCACCCTTGTGTTTCGCAACGGAGAGGGTGACCGCTGGGAACGACTCGTTGGGTGTTTCGCGCTCGGGACCTTCCGCAGCGACACCCGCTCCGAACCGAACGTAGGTAGAGGGCTCCTCGGGGCCGTCGATGATCGTCGCGACGTCGCGGAGGAAGACCGGGCGACCTCCGAGCGCTCCGACCACCACATCGCCGACGTCGCGGGCGCTAACGAGCACCGTCCCGGTCTCAAGAAGAAATTCACGATTGTCGGAGGCGACTGCGCCCGAAGAGGCGCGAGCGTTCGCGGCTTCGACCGCGGTCGCGATCGCCAGGGGAGAGAGCCGGTGAGCCATCATCCGTTCGGGATCGAGCTCCACGCGCACCTGCCGCCGCTCGCCGCCCGTGAGCACGACTTCGCTCACACCCGCCACCTGCTTGACCTGTTCCTCGAGCTCCTCGGCCAGCCGCCGTAGCTCGTAGCCCGAGTAGCGGCGGCTCCAGATGGTCACCGCGAGCACGGCAACGTCATCGATCGAGCGCTGCTTGACGAGGGGCGCCGAGGCCCCAGGGGGCACGATGTCCATGTGAGCGGCGAGCTTGTCCTCGAGGCGCACCATGCTTCGCTCTTCGTCCTCGCCCACCTTGAACCGGACAATGACCGTCGCGACGCCCGGGCTCGACGTGGAGTACACGTACTCTACGCCTGGGATCTCCCAGAGCAGCCGCTCGAGCGGCTTGGTGACGCGCGCTTCCACCTCACGCGCCGAGGCGCCTGGCATGCGCACCATCACGTCGCACATGGGGACGATGATCTGGGGCTCTTCCTCGCGCGGAAGCTTCCACACGGCGAAGGCGCCGAGCAGGACCGACGCGACGAGGAGCAGAGGGGTGAGCTTCGAGTGAATGAAAGCGCGGGCGAGCCGTCCCGCGGCGCCGAGCCTGACGGGCGTGGTCATGGGCGAGCCAAGGCAGGAGTGCCGTCGCGCAGCTCGGCCGACGGTGCGGCCACGAGCGTCTCCCCCGCGGAGAGCCCGGAGAGTATCTCGGTCCACGGCCCGCTCGCTTCGCCCCGCGTGATCATCCGCAGTCGTGCATGACCGCCGTCCACGACGAAAACGCGGTCGAGCGCGTCGAATGTCGTGAGGGACGTCGTCGGGGCGACGAGCCGCATCCTGGTTCCGATGTCGAAGCTCACCCGCGCAAATGTCCCCGTGCGCAGTGGGCCAGAATCGGAAGGGAGATCGATCTTGACGAGAAAGGCGCGGGACGCGACGTCGACGCTGGGAACGACCTCGCCCACCTTGCCGACGAGCGGCCTCGGAAGCGTCTCGATCTCGACGCGCGCGTCGGCGCCGATCTTTACGAAGTCCACGTACGACTCCTCGATCGCCGCCTCGACGCGAAAGGCTTCCTCGTCGGACACGACCAAGAGCGGCAGTCCCGGCGAGGCCAACGTCCCTGGATCCACGCGTCGCTCGAGCACCTGCCCTGAGAAGGGTGCCACGATGTCGGCGTAGCCGAGAGTCACTTGCGCCTCGCCGAGCGCCGCCTTCGCTTCCTCGATACCCGATGACACCGAGCGCAGCCGCGCCTGCGCCATCTTTTCCTGCGCGACCGCACCTCTCCAGCGCGCCTCCGCCTCGTCGTATTGCTGCTGGGGGATCGCGGTGTCTTTGAGCAGAAGCGCGGCTCGCTCATACGTCGACTTGGCGATGGTGGCCGCGGCCCGCGCCGCTTCGAGCGCGTTCTCGGCCTCGGCCCGGACTTCCGTCGACTGGTCGAGCCCGGCGCGTGCCCTCGCGACTGACGCACGCACGTCGTTCGCCTCGAGTTGAACCAGCGGCTGCCCGGCGGTCACCCGATCGCCGGGCCGCACACGGACCGATCGCACGTAACCGGTCGTCTTGCTTGTGAGGACCGCCGTGTTGCGGCCACGAACCGTGCCGCTCGCGCGATACACCACGGGGAGGGCCTCAAGGTGGGCCTGGGCGACGTCAACGCGGATCGCGGCACCCTCCGGGGCGGGATGCGGCGCATGAGTGGCGCAGCCGGCAAGAGCCAGTGTAGTCCCGACATATGCAAACCTCTGCGCGCTCGAACGCCGTGCCATTTTGGTTCCTCTCGGCATAAGAGCCGCGAGGGACGGGAAGGGTTCACGTGGCGGACAAGGCGCGCTCGCGCAGCGACTTCCGCACGGCCTCCTGCACTTCGCGCGGGACGCTGCCGCCCTGGGCGGATCGACGGCAAAGGGCAAGGGTGCTGCGGAGCGAATCGCACCGCGCCTTGCAGCGTGCGCATTGCGCAACGTGCAGTTCCATCGCGGCGCACTGGTCTCGGCCGATGTCGCCCTCGAGGTACTGCGAGAGAATGGGGAGAATGTCGGGGCAGCCTGTCGCCACGGATGGCTCTGGTGGGGTCAGCAGAGGCGCCAGACGGTCGCGAATGGCGAGTCTTGCGCGGTGAAGCCGGCTCTTGACCGCGTCTACGCTGATACCGAGAACGCGCGACACTTCATCGGCCGCCAGCCCTTCGACGTCGCGCAGAACGAGCACCTCCCGGTACATCGGTTCGAGTGAGTCGATCGCAGCATCGAGTGCCGCGCGCATCTCCCGATCCCCAGCAGCATCGTCCGGAGGCACATTTGCACCGGCGATCGCACGGGCGTCGTCCGCGTCGAGGGAAACCTGATCGGTAGGCTCTCCGACGCGCCTTCGTCTCTTTTTTATGCAAAAGCTCCGCGCGATCGTGAAGAGCCAGGTCGAAATAGACGACGCGCCCCGGAACTCGCGCAGGCCGCGGGCTGCGGCCAGGAGCGTTTCCTGAGCCACATCCTTTGCGTCTTCGGGGTCGCGGCACATCTTGACCCCGAACCTGTAGACGGCCGGCAGATGTTTCTCGAGCAGCGTGCCGAGAGCTTTCTCGTCGCCTTGCTGCAGCGCCGTGAGCAGAGCTTCGTCGGTGGGGTCCACTGTTTGAACCTATTAGCTCGCTCGCCCGCGTTCGCCCATTCCGTGCCACGCGGCCCGTCGACCTCGATCCCGACCCTTGCCGGCTTGCGCCCGCTTGCACGGCCGACTCGGCACTTTCGGAAAAGCGCTCCGAGTCCGACTGAAAAGTCCCGGCTGCACGTAGTAGAAGGAAGCATGGGAAGACAGGCAGCCGCCGTTCTTTACGTACTCGCGCTGGTTACCGTCGTGATCGGCGTGGACGTTCTGTTCTTCAGGAACCGGTTCTGGGACAGACTGATGGTGAACGTCGGGATCGTCCTGCTGTTCGGGGCGTTCTATTTGAAGTTCCTGAAGCGTCTATGAGCGCAGCCGCTGCATCGATCTTGACCCGCCTGCCACTTCTCCAGAGGGCATGGGGCTCGCAGGTGGGTCGCCACGAACGGGTAGTGGCTGGCGCGTGCCGCCTCCCTAAGCGCCTCCGTCACCTTGTCCTTCAGGGATTTCGCCATCGCTGCTCTCCCACCGTGACTCGGAGTAATTTGGGGCGGTGATCGACTCGGGAGTCTAGTTGTCTGACGGAAAGGCCTCGCCGGTCGACGCGAAGCTCGCGTTGGGGGTGACTGTCGGAGCCGGGCGGCAGCTCGATCGCGGTGGGGCAGGGTCTGTTGGACGAGAGGGAGCCGTTGAAGGGACCGCCCGGCACAGGATCCCCGCAACTGCCCGCGTGAAGAGCGGCGACGGCTCTCGTACATCGCGCGTCGCTACTTGACGAGCCTTGCGCGCTGAAGCAGCGCGCCGCTCGCGTAGAGCACGGAGACTCCGCCGACTGCCGTTACCGTCGCGACGATGGGCACGTCCCACCTGCGGAGGACCTTCGCCATTCGTGGCAGCGCGGCGATGAACGTAGCGGTCATCTGCGGTCCCTTCATGTCACCGCGTCCGAGCATGAACGCCGCAACATTCGCCGACAGGAGGGCGCCACGCTCGAGGGCGTTCGTCCGGATTCGCGCGTCCTTGGTCAGCACGATCCAGCCGCGCTGCCCGACCGCCTGGAGCCAGTCGACGTCGCGGGCGTCGGGCTCGAACTCGTCGTCGTGGACGACGACAACATGCCCGGCCTCGCGGAGGGCGCCGGCGACGAAAGCACCGCCCAAGGACCGGTCGACGAAGAAGGTGTAGGGCTCAGCTAGCTTCACGCAGTTCGGAGCGGACAGCATCGTCGATCAGCTCGACCGAAACGCGGTAGTCGGCGGCGAGCTCCGCTGGCGATTCGCCCGCTCGGTAGCGCTCAACAATGATCTCCACGCGGATCCCGGTGCCTGCGAGCGTGGGCCGACCGAAGCCGCGCTCCGGGTCGATGACGATGCTCTTCGGCTGCGGGTCCGCAGCGCTGCGCACGAGCGGGAAAATGCGGACCGCGAGGCCATTGCGGTCCCAGTCGATCCGCTTGAGGCTCGACTCGAGCGCGCCTCGCATGGCGACCTGACCGTCCTTGGAGGCATTGACCAACTTGCCCCACTTTTCGACGAACAGGTCTACCCCGTCGGTCTTGAACTTCGCGTGAATGAGGGGCCGCTCGACGTGAAGATCGCGCAGGACGTACTGGATTGCCTTGCGCACGCGCTGTAAGGCGACACCGTGTCCCCGGCGGATGGCCGCGAGCACGAACGCCTCGACCAGATGGGAGAAGGCGAGGAGACGAGGCCTCGATTGCGGCAGGACTAGCAGCCCCTTCTTTGAGGCACCATCTCCGTGAATCCATGTCTTTAGCGTGCTGATTGGGACCCGCACGAGCGCGGCCGCTTCTGCGACCGTGTACGCAGGGGTGGAGCGGGGATCGATCGGGGAGTCGACGGGAGACACGTCGTGGAACATATCACCCAGATGCTTCGCGGCGTCGGTTCAGCAGATGCGGCGGCCGCAACTGGCCATAGCTGAGGGAGGGAGTTTGTCCGGCCCTTGCGCGCGCCTCCCCCGCGTCCCAGGCTCACGGCCGGCTACGTGCTACCTTTAGGGCATGGCCGGCGCCGAGGTCACCATCAATGTAGCGCTGCCGAGCGCGGCTCTAGCCCATGAGCCCGCAGCTGGAGTAGAGCGGCGCCTGCGGCTTCTGTGGGCGCTGGACGAGATCCGGGCGGGGCGAACCACGCGCATTCGGGCTGCTGGGTGGCTCGGCTTGCCGCTCGACGAGTTCCTCGCCCTCGCAGACGCCCACGGGCTCCCTGCGTTCGACTACGACCCGGATGATTTCAAGTCCGAGCTCGCTTCGCTCACGTGATCGTTGTCGCCGACACGACGCCCCTGCTCTACCTCTCGCGAATCGGGCGCCTCGACATTGCGCGGGCGCTTTATTTGGAGGTGCTTATTCCGCGCGAGGTTCACACGGAGCTCGTTGAGAACCGTCCCAATGCGGAAGGCGTGGAGGAGCTTCGGGCCTCGCGGTGGATCGTTGTCGTCGATGCGCCGACATCCATCCCGGTCGACCAGACACTGCTCTCTGCACTTGATATCGGAGAGGCCGCCGCTCTCCGTCTTGCGTTCGAGCGTCGCGCCTTGGTGCTGATTGACGAGCGAGCGGGGCGCAGGGCGGCACATTCTCTCGGTCTTGCCGTAAGGGGCACACTGGGCATGGTGGTGGAGGCGCGCCTCCGAGGGATTGTCGAGGCGGTTGGACCGATTCTGACGGATCTCGAGCGCAGCGGCTTCCGATCCTCACCGGAGCTCCACGCCTGGGCACTGCAAGCAGCGGGCGAGCTGCCCAAGTGAATCTCGAGCCAATCGAGGTCCAAGCGATCCGACCCAACGACATCGCCTTGCCTCAGCAACAGGTGCTGCCCAGTGCCTCACCGAAATCACACCCGATCGCAAATGCCGATAGCGGGGATGAAGATCGGAAAGGCGAGCCGCTGGCCATTCTGCGTAACGACCGACCGGTCAGCAGGCTGACTGGTGCGGTCGCCGCGCCGGGCAGGGGTGTTCTTCCGCACCTATCTTCATG
>Ga0265313_10000644_pt1 | contig 35985 bp, 34 predicted proteins | sample 4123metaG_FD_203122 | JGI IMG/M metagenome (GOLD analysis project Ga0265313, IMG submission 203122) | Rhizosphere microbial communities from Carex aquatilis grown in University of Washington, Seatle, WA, United States - 4-1-23 metaG | ecosystem: Host-associated > Plants > Roots > Rhizosphere >... | reverse complement strand
TCAACAAGATCAAGCAGTTCCGGGGCATCGCCACCCGATACGACAAAGACCCACTCAACTTCCTCGCCGCAGTCAAATTGGTCGCGGCGAGGATTTGGTGTCAGCGGTAATGAGTCTACGGCCTAGCAGCGAGCCTTAAATAGAGGCGCGGTGCTCTTGCGCCCATTGAGGGCGCGGCCAAGGCCGCGGATGCGGCCGCCCGGCGAGGGAAAATGATAAAGGCTAGACCGGGATGCACAGTTTGGGCATCACGGTCTAGAGGAACCAGCGCTTCAGGCGCACCAGCAGGAACCAGAGCAGGCCGCCGGTCACGGCCAGGATGGCGCCAAGAACGCCCAGGGCGATGCGCGCGGTATCGTCGATAGCCGTTACAAACCTCCCCACGTCAGCTCGATATGATCTGAAATAACCTAGAAGGTTGCAATTGCTGCCGCTTTGATCCGGATCAGCACCCGTGGCGGCAAACCTTAACCATTCCGTCACCGTGGATCGCTTGCAGGTAGGGCCAAGCACTGATAGCGTTCCATCCTGAGCTGTCGATTTGGTAGAAAAAAATATTGGGGAGGGAGCCATGGCCGCTGGGATCCTGTCGGAACTGAGCATCGCCGAGACCGGCGCCCTGGCCCTGGCTGGTGCCGCGTGCGCGCTGGATCGTGCCGCCGATACCAGGACCTTCCTGGGCGCGCTGGAATGCAACCGCAGAGTCTGGCGCAGCCTCGGCCGGCTGGCCATGGCCGGATCGTGGCCGGTACCCGATGCCAAGGTGGTGGCCTATGCCCTGAAGACCTCCGGGCAATCCTCGGGCGCTCCCGGCCGTGACGATGACATCCATGCCCTGATCGACATCAACCGCCGAGTTTCCGCCAGCTTGGCCGGCGGCAAGGACCTCGAGCGCATCCGCGACCGCGCCCGCGCCATCTGGGAAGGCCGTGGCCGCCCGGTGGGCGAGGACCTCGACCATTGGCTGCTGGCCGAAATGGAAGTCTCCGCCGGCTGAGCCGATGCTCGTCCCGCGCGGCAAGGGTTCACCCACCCATCCGCCAGGGGGGGCTTCGGGCACTTTGACTCCCCCGAAGCGGCGGCCTTATAGTTAAGCTATGCATAAGACATCGTTGGTCGTTCTATCTTATCGATAGGGGGTGGCCATGGCATCTCTGTCCTTTCCCGTGCGGCTGATGCTTGACGAACTGGGCGCAGCCGCCTTGGACGAGGCGGCCGCCAATCTTGCCACCGCCGCCGACACCGCCACTTTTCTCTCCGCGCTGGAAAACAACCATCAGGTCTGGCGCGCCCTGACCGAGGTGGCGCGGCATCAATCCTGGCCAAACCCCCAGCCCCATCAGACGGAATACGTCATTGCCATTTCGCGCAAATGCGGCCAAGGCGTGTGCGACGAAGACGTGGAGACCCTGATCGGCATCGACAGCCAAGTGGCGCGCCATCTGGCCGGCAACCGCGACCTCTATCGCCTGCGTCAGAGGGCCGACCTGGCATGGCATGAGGCCGAGAACAGCCTCGGCCGAAGTTTCCTGGCCTGGCTGATCGACGAGTTGGACCGCAAGGCTCATGGTGCGAAATGGCGCGCTACAAATCCTCCTGAACCTCGTCGCCCGACAGGCCCAGCGCCCACATCAACCCCAACACCGCCCCTTTGACCCGGGGCAGCAGCCGCCAGATCAGCAGGCCGAGACCGACCAGCGATACCGCCAGCGTGGTCTCGATGGGCGGATGCCAAGTCTGCTCCGCCACCAGCACCAGCGGCACCATCACATGGCCGGCGATCAACACGGTGAAATAGGCCGGACCATCGTCGGCCTTGATGTGGCCCAGCCGCTCGCCGCAATGGGGGCAGACGGCTCGGACCTTGAGATAGCCCTGCAGCACCCGGCCGATGCCACATTGAGGACAGCGTCCCCGAAAGCCGCGCCAGAGCGAGGACGCCACCGACCGGGAGACCGGCGTCGCGGCCGGCGGAATGAGGGGAATGCGCAGCCGGTTGGCCATGGCGATCTCGCGATTTAGTCTCAATCTGAAACTCTCGCAGGATCGGCCATGCTACGCCACAGGATTCGGCGAAATCAGTTCTCAAGGATACCGAAGCGGGGCAGCACCTTGACGAAGACGTCGTGCCGCTGGCAGCGGGCGGCATCGTGGAACAGCTTCCAGTCGCAGGCCGGGAAGCCTGGAGTCCAGGGATGGGGAAGGCCGGCCATATCGCGGAGCTTGCGCGAATAGGTGTCGCCCAGGGCGAGGTTCTTCCAGATATCGGGGTCGTAATCCAGCGAAGCCGGGCCGAACCGGAATTCCCCCTTGTTGATATCCATCAGCCACCGGGCGTGACGCTGATAGCCTTCACTCTGGACGAAGCGGGTAAACCGGCTTGACAGCGCAGCCCTGTCGGCGGCGTCCAGCCCGGTGACCGCGGACACGCCCAGCCAGGATTGGAACATACGGCAGAGCGCATCGGCGGCAGCCAGGAAATCGCCCGGATTATTGCGGGAAATATGGTTGCCGCCGGCATCCACATAGGACCAGACCAGATAGGGCATATCGGGATAGGTCGCGGCCTGACCGTGCCCGACCGGCGGCAGCGCCCCTGAGATTCCGGGAAGGGCGCCGTTCTTGCCGTCGAGAAAGCCGCCGGCGCCGTTGATGGGGTCGTTCAGGCCGACAAAACCCTGATGCGCCCAGGTATCGGCATAGACATGGGCGGCGATGCCGAGCCGGTGCAGTTCCCACGGCGATCCCTTGTCATCCAGGGCGCAGGCGGCCATGGCCTCGGCCACCGGGCTGCCGGGACGGCAGATCAGGCGCTGGATGTAGGGACCGGTGGGATTTTGCCCCTCTGGCAATCCGCCATTGCCAGGCAGGAAGTGGAACGGCAACCAGCTCTCGGCATCGGTGTCGTCGTCCATATTGGCCAGGTCGTAGACCGGATGGGCCGAGGCCTGACGGTAGAACCGCATCTCGTTGTCGAAATGGACGAAGCCGGATTCACTGCTGTCATCCACATACTGCGCCGCGTGCGCGATGGTCGCCGCCGGGTCGTGATCGAAGCCGGCGAAACGCGCGACGACATAGGTAACCGCGTGATGGAAGTCGATCTGCATGCCCATCTCCCCTTCCCGAAGCGACGGAAAGCTAGCACGCCGCCATTACATCCGAATAGAGACGATATATGACGCAATCACGTCTTTTTGGATGCTTTCGGCTTGCGATTCCGCAGCGCGGCGTCAAAGGCGCTCCGGCCCCAGGCGCAGAATTGCTCGGGCTCGTCCCAGGCCTCGGAAGGGATTTCCCAATAGGGCATCACCATGGGCTTGTCCTCCCAAGGTTTGAACGGCCCCATCCCCGCCGCCTCGAAAGCCGCCTTCGATATCGCATCGGCCTTGAGGTAAAGAACCTCGTCGGCGATGAGCCCGAACATCAGCCCATCGAGATAAATCCCGAATCCCCCGAACATGGCCCGCGCCGTCACCGGCCCCAGGGGCGAGAGCAGATCGCACACATGATTGGCGAATTCACGGGACATCCCTCCCCCCTCCCGTCATGGCCGGGCTTGTCCCGGCCACCCACGCGGCGGTTGCGGACAAATCCTATCCGTATCTACAATTACAGCATGCCGGGCGGATGGGTCTACATCATGACGAACAGGCCAAACGGGACGCTGTATGTCGGCGTCACCAGTGAGCTTGCACGTCGAATTTGGGAACACCGGACCGGCGTGGCCGAGGGGTTCACCAAGCGCTATGGCCTGAAGCGGCTGGTCTATTTCGAACACCACGACGACATCGGCTCGGCGATTCAGCGCGAGAAGAATCTCAAGCACTGGCCCCGCGCCTGGAAGGTACGGCTGATCCTGGATGCGAATCCGACTTGGGAGGACTTATACGGTGTCCTCGCGTGACGGCGTGGGCCCCCGGGACAAGCCCGGGGGTGACGATAGGAAAGAAATTGCAGGTCGACCTCAGTGGCTGGATTCGGCGAAGAAGTCGTTGCCCTTATCGTCGACCACGATGAAGGCGGGGAAGTCGACCACTTCGATGCGCCAGATGGCTTCCATGCCCAGTTCGGGGTATTCGATGACCTCGACCTTCTTGATGCAGTCCTGGGCCAGCCGGGCGGCGGCACCGCCGATGGAGCCGAGATAGAAGCCGCCATGCTTCTTGCAGGCATCGGTCACCGCCTGGGAACGGTTGCCCTTGGCGATCATCACCATGGAGCCGCCGGCGGCCTGGAACTGCTCCACATAGGAGTCCATGCGTCCCGCCGTGGTCGGGCCGAAGGAACCGGAGGCGAAATTGGAGGGGGTCTTGGCCGGACCGGCGTAGTAGACGCCCATCTGCTTGAAATAGTCGGGCAGGCCCTCGCCCTTGTCCAGACGCTCCTTGAGCTTGGCGTGGGCGATGTCGCGGGCCACGATCATCGGGCCGGTCAGCGAAACGCGGGTCTTGATCGGGTACTGGCTCAGGGTCTTCCGGATCTCGTCCATGGGGCGGTTGAGGTCGATCTTGACCACCTCGCCGGCCAGCTTGGAGGGATCGATGTCCGGCAGGTACTTGGCCGGGTCCTTCTCCATGGCTTCCACATAGACGCCGTCCTTGGTGATCTTGCCGAGAATCTGGCGGTCGGCCGAGCACGACACGCCGATGGCCACCGGGCAGGAGGCACCGTGGCGCGGCAGGCGGATGACGCGGACGTCGTGGCAGAAATACTTGCCGCCGAACTGGGCGCCGATGCCCATGTCCTGGGTCATCTTGAGAACCACCTGCTCCAGTTCGCGGTCGCGGAAGGCCTGGCCGAACGTGTTGCCCTCAGACGGCAGCGAGTCCAGGTATTTGGCCGAAGCCAGCTTCACCGTCTTCAGGCACATCTCGGCCGACAGGCCGCCGATGACGATGGCCAGGTGATAGGGCGGACAGGCCGAGGTGCCCAGGGTCTTGATCTGGGCGTCGAGGAACTTGAGCAGGCTGTTGGGGTTCAGCAGCGCCTTGGTCTGCTGGTAGAGGAAGGTCTTGTTGGCCGAGCCGCCGCCCTTGGCCATGAACATGAACTTGTAGGCCTCGCCCTCGGTGGCATAGAGGTCGATCTGCGCCGGCAGATTGGTGCCGGTGTTGACCTCTTCGTACATGGTCAGCGGCGCGGTCTGGGAGTAGCGCAGGTTCAGCTCGGTATAAGCCTCCTGAACGCCCTGGGAGATGGCCGCCTCGTCACCGCCGCCGGTCCACACCTGCTGGCCCTTCTTACCCATGACCACGGCGGTGCCGGTATCCTGGCACATGGGCAGCACCCCGCCCGCCGCGATGCAGGCGTTCTTCAGCAGGTCATAGGCGACGAAGCGGTCGTTGGGCGAGGATTCGGCATCATCGAGGATGTTGCGCAGCTGGGCGAGGTGACCGGGGCGCAGCAGATGCGAGGTATCCTTGATCGCTTCTTTGGTCAGGGCGGTGATGGCCTCGGGCGCCACCGTCACCATGGACTTGCCGTTGAAGCTGGCCACACCAACGCCGTCGCTGGTGATCTTGCGGTAGGGCGTGTCGTCGTGGGACAACGGGAAGATCTCGTGGTAGGCGAAACCGGTCATGGCTGGCGACCTCGGCTGAAAGGGAACGGGTAGAGCCGTCCCACCCGTTAGGGGGTGAAACGGCTTCGGCAAGGTCAAAGCATTTTTTTCAGGAGGACGTCAAGGGAGATGGCGCAGGAGCCGGCGGGAGGACGCTACTTCTTGCGGAAGCGGTCCAGCGCCACCACCTTGCCGTCATCGCCCTCGGGCGGGGTCGGCGGCGGGGAAGACTCGTCGTCGGTCGTGGCCCCGTCCAGGCCGTCTTCGCCGTCATCCTCGTCCTCGTCATCATCGCCGCCGGGAATGGCCTGGAATTGCAGGCCGAATTTGGCGGAGGGATCGGCGAAGCCGGTGATCGCCGCGAAGGGAATCACCAACCGCTCGGACTTGCCCGAGAAGGACAGGGTCACCGCGAAATAATCCTGGTTGACCTCCAGGTCCCAGAACTGGTGCTGGAGGACGATGGTCATCTCGTCGGGATGGCGGGCCTTGACGTGATCGGGCAGCGCCACGCCAGCCTGGTGGGTCTTGAAGGTGACATAGAAATGGTGATCGCCGGGCAGGCCCTGTTCGGCGGCCAGGGTGAGCGCATCCCGCACCACGCTTCGCAGCGCCTCTTCCACCATCTTGTCGTAACGAAGTTCCTCGACCGGCATCGTCTCCGGCACCCTTTCTTGTCCGTCGGCCCCGGCCGATCCGGCCGGGAAGATTAAGTGGGGGGACTTCTGTTGCCCGGTGTCCCCCCGAACCGCGCTTACGGGCTAGGCCGCAGCGGCAAGAGCAACGTTGTCGTTGGCACTTGTTAGGGTCGACCCGATAACGGTGGTATCATGCCGAACGCAAACCAGACCTTTACTGCGCACGTCGATCCTATTTCGCCCCCGAAGGTCCCGGTCACGATGACCGGGGAATTTGGTGGAGGCGCCGGGTACCGCCCCCGGGTCCGTAACGTCTATTCCGTGTGGCGTTTAGCGTCATAGTCGGTTGCCCGACCCCTTCAATATAGGACACGTTGCGCCAGGACGCTAGTGCTGAAGGCGAAGAGGCGGCCTGCCCCCTTTCGAAGCCTTCGCCCCTGGGTTAGAGTGCGCCAGCGCCGCTCCCAGCGAAGGCCCGCCCCGTGCAGCAATATCTCGACCTGATCCAGCGAATCCGCGCCGAAGGCGTGTTCAAATCCGACCGAACCGGCACCGGCACCACCAGCGTGTTCGGCCATCAGATGCGCTTCGACCTCGGCGCCGGCTTTCCCCTGGTGACCACCAAGAAGCTGCACACCCGCTCGATCTTTCACGAACTGCTGTGGTTCCTCAAGGGCGAGACCAATATCCGCTACCTCAAGGACAACAAGGTCTCCATCTGGGACGAATGGGCCGGCGAGAACGGCGATCTCGGCCCGGTCTACGGCAAGCAATGGCGGTCCTGGGCCTGCCCCGACGGCCGCACCATCGACCAGATCGCCCAACTGGTAGCGATGATCCGCAAGAATCCCGATTCGCGCCGGCTGATCGTCTCCGCCTGGAATCCCGCCGATGTGGACCGGATGGCGCTGCCGCCCTGCCACTGCCTGTTCCAGTTCTACGTGGCCGAAGGGCGGCTGTCCTGCCAGCTCTACCAGCGCTCGGCCGATGTCTTCCTGGGGGTGCCGTTCAACATCGCCTCTTATGCCCTGCTCACCCATATGATCGCCCAGGTGACCGGACTGGAAGCCGGCGATTTCGTCCACACCTTCGGCGACGCGCACCTCTACTCCAATCACATGGAGCAGGCCGAGCTGCAGCTGTCGCGGACGCCGCTGCCGCTGCCCCGGCTGGTGCTCAATCCCGAGGTCACCGACCTGTTCGCCTTCACCTTCGACGACATCACGGTTGAGGGCTACCAGTGCCATCCCCACATCGCCGCGCCGGTGGCGGTATAGCACCAGGAAGGGAAGCGCCATGATCGAGATTTCGGTCGAGGACAAGATCGGCGTGGTGACGCTGAGCCGGCCGGAGGTGCGCAATGCCCTGTCGCGCTCTCTGATCGCCGCCCTGGCCGACGCGGTGCAAAGCCTGGAGGATGATCCCACTGTCGCCGTTCTGGTATTGACGGGCGGCCCGCCTTTCTGCGCCGGAGCCGACATTGCCGAGATGAAGGACATCACCCTGCTCGAGGCCCTCTCGCAGGACTTCTCGGGATGTTGCGACCGTCTGGCCGCCTGCGCCAAGCCCGTGGTGGTGGCGGTCGAGGGCTACGCCATCGGCGGCGGCTGCGAGTTGGTCGAGATGGGCGATGTGGTCGTGGCGGCCGAGGACGCCCGTTTCGGTCACCCGGAAATCACCTTGGGCACCCTGTCGGGCGCCGGCGGCACCCAGCGTCTGGCCCGCGCCATCGGCCGCGCCAAGGCCATGGACCTGATGCTGACCGGCCGTCTGATCGGTGCCGCCGAGGCCGAGCGGATCGGTCTGGTCAGTCGGGTGGTTCCGCCGGGGGAGGCTTTCTCCACCGCCATGACCGTGGCCCGGCAGATCGCCGCCCATCCCCCCTTCGCCGTCCGCTTCACCAAGGAGGCGGTGCACCGGGCAGTCTCCGTGGGTCTGGAGGACGGTATCCGCCTGGAGCGAAGGCTGTTTCATCTCAGCTTCGCCGCCGGCGAGTTCCAGCGCGGCATGCAGAAATTTCTTGCCAAGCGTGGAGGCTGAGATGCCGCTTCCCCTCGCCCTCATCGTCGCCATCGCCGCCAATGGGATGATCGGCAAGGATAACGCCCTGCCCTGGCACATTCCCGCGGACCTGAAATGGTTCAAGCGCAACACCCTGGGCAAACCGGTGATCATGGGCCGCAAGACCTGGGATTCCATCGGTCGGCCGCTGCCGGGACGCCCCAACATCGTGGTCACCCGCCAGACCGGCTGGTCCGTCGAGGGGGCACAGGCCGCCCATTCCCTGGCCGAGGCCCTGGCCCTGGCCGAGCGCTTGGCACCCGAGGCGGAGGAAGCCATGGTGATCGGCGGCGCGGCCCTCTTCGCCGAGGCCCTGCCCCTCAGCCGGCGATTCTACCTGACGGAAATCAAGCGCGCCTATGACGGCGACGTCCGCTTCCCTGCCTTTGACCGCTCACCATGGCGGGAGGAAAGCCGTGAGACCAATCCCGGTGATCCCGCTTTCGATTTCGTCGTTTTAAGCCGAGCCTGACAACAGGCTGACAGTCACGGGACCGTCATGTTTTCCCGGCTCGACATCCGGCGGGGAGAAGACTAAGAAGCCCCCAGCCAACCCCCAGAGCACAGGCCATCCCGCATGCGGTTCAGCCTTCCCACGGTCGCCGTCGCCCCCAGCCTCAAGCCCAATTTCTGGGACTTGGCGCTGATCCCGGTGATTTTCGCCCTGCTGGCGCTGCTCGCCTATGGCGGCGCCCAGATGAGCATCCCCTACGACGTGGGTGAACCGCTGCCCATGTCGCTGGACCCCAGCAACCTGCCTTACTATCTGCTGCGCAGCGCGTTGCGCATGGGCGCCGCCCTGGCCTGCTCGCTGTTCTTCACCCTGACCTATGCCACCCTGGCCGCCAAGGTGCCGGCGCTGGAAAAGGTGTTGATCCCCATTCTCGACATCTTGCAGTCGATTCCGATCCTGGGCTTCCTGTCCATCACCGTCACCGGCTTCATCGCCCTGTTTCCCGGCAACCTGATGGGCGTCGAATGCGCGGCGATCTTCGCCATCTTCACCTCCCAGGCGTGGAACATGGCCTTCAGCCTGTATTCCTCTCTGAAGACGGTGCCCAACGACCTGATCGAGGCGTCGAACATCTTCCACCTGTCGCCGTGGCAGCGGTTCTGGCGGCTGGAGCTGCCCTGGGGGGTGCCGGGACTGGTGTGGAACATGATGATGTCGGTCTCCGGCGGCTGGTTCTTCGTGGTCGCTTCGGAGGCCATCACCGTATCGGGCCAGAGCATCAGCCTGCCGGGCATCGGGTCCTATATCGCCATGGCCATCGCCGAGAAGAATCTGGCCGCCATCGGCTGGGCGGTGCTGGCCGTTCTCGGCGGCATCATCTTCTACGATCAGCTGATCTTCCGCCCCCTGGTGGCCTGGGCCGACAAGTTCAAAGTGGATTCCCAGCCGGGCGAGCAGGTGCCTGAGTCCTGGCTGCTGACCCTGATGCAGCGCGCCCGCTTCTTCCGCTTCATGACCCGGCTTCCCACCACGCTGTGGGATGCCTTCACCGGTCTGCTGCGCAAGAAGGACGACGACCGGATGTTCCACCGCATGTCCGGGCCGCTGATCCGCCTGCCGGCCTGGGTCGACCGCGCCTGGGACCTGCTGCTGATCGCCGCCGCCATCGCCGCCATGGTCCAGGTCGGGCTGTTCATCAACGGCGAGGTGGAACTCAACGAAGTGGGCATGGTGCTGCTCTACGGTCTGGCCACCACCGTCCGCGTGTCGGTGCTGATCGTCCTGGCCTCGCTGATCTGGGTTCCCATCGGCGTGTGGATCGGCCAGCGGCCGCTGGTGGCGCAGAACGTCCAGTGGATCGCCCAGTTCCTCGCCGCCTTCCCTGCCAATCTGATGTTCCCGGTGGCGGTGATCCTGATCGTGCATTTCGACCTGAACGTCGATGTCTGGACCAGCCCGCTGATGATCCTGGGCACCCAGTGGTACATCCTGTTCAACGTCATCGCCGGCGCCTCGGCGATTCCGCAGGACATGAAGGACGCCGCCGGCAACATGAAGCTGAAGGGCTGGCTGAAGTGGAAGCGCTTCTACATGCCGGCCATCTTCCCCTCCTATGTCACCGGCGCCATCACCGCCTCGGGGGGGTCGTGGAACGCCTCCATCGTGGCGGAGATGGTCAGTTGGGGCGACACCAAGCTGGAGGCCCATGGCCTCGGCGCCTATATCGCCCACGCCACGGCCGACGGAGACTTTCCCCGCATCGCGCTGGGCATCGCCGTGATGTGCCTGTTCGTGATGGCCTTCAACCGCTTCCTCTGGCGCCGGCTGTACATGCTGGCCGCCGACCGACTGCGCCTCGACTGAGGAGAATGAGATGAATCAGACCGCCACCACCACCGCCCTGCTCGACCTCAAGGGCGTGCGCAAGACCTTCCGCACCCCCGAGCGGCACGAACGCACCGTCCTGGAGGGCGTGGACTTCAAGCTGGAGGAGGGCGAGATCGTCGCCCTGCTGGGTAAGTCGGGCTCGGGCAAATCGACCCTGCTGCGCATCATGGCCGGACTGATCCCGGCCAATGGCGGCGAGCTGAGCTATCGCGGCCGCGCCATCACCGGTCCGGCGCGCGGCATCGCCATGGTGTTCCAGTCCTTCGCCCTGTTCCCCTGGCTGACGGTCCAGGAGAATGTGGAGCTGGGCCTGGAGGCGGCGGGCGTCGGCACCGCCGAGCGCGAGCAACGCGCCGCCGATGCCATCGAGCTGATCGGTCTCGGCGGTTTCGAAAGCGCCTATCCCAAGGAATTGTCCGGCGGCATGCGCCAGCGTGTCGGCTTCGCCCGCGCCCTGGTGATGCGTCCCGACGTGCTGCTGCTGGACGAGCCGTTCTCGGCGCTGGACGTGCTGACCTCGGAAACCCTGCGGGAAGACCTGCTGGAGCTGTGGGACGAGAGCAGGATTCCCACCAAGGGCATCCTGCTGGTCTCGCACAATATCGAGGAAGCGGTGTCCATGGCCGACCGGGTGCTGGTGTTCTCCTCCGATCCCGGTCGGGTGCGGGCCGAGATCCGGGTGGGGCTGCCGCGTCCGCGCGACACCGAGTCGGCGGCCTTCCGCCAGATCGTCGACGAGGTCTACACCCTGATGACCGCCCATGTGCGTGGTGGCGGCGCCGGTGCCGCCGAACAGCTCACCCTGGGCTACCGCCTGCCCGATACCATCCCGGGCAAGATGGCCGGCCTGTTGGAAACCATCGCCGAGCCGCCTTTCAACGGCCGCGCCGATCTGCCGCAGCTGGCCGAAGAGACCGAGCTGGAAGACGACACCCTGTTCCACCTGTTCGAGGGATTGCGTGTCCTCGGACTGGCGCGGATCGCCGCCGGTGATATCTTCCTGACCGCCGCCGGCCAGTCCTTCGTCGAGGCCGAGGATGCCCAGCGCAAGGAGCTTTTCGCCGAGCACCTGCTCAAGAACATCCCGCTGGCCGCCCATATCCGCCGGGTCCTGGACGAGCGCAAGGATCACCGGGCGCCGGAAAACCGCTTCCTCCAGGAGTTGGAGGACTACCTCACCGACGACGAGGCCGAGCGTGTGCTGGAAACCGCCATCACCTGGGGCCGCTACGCCGAAATCTTCGACTATGATTATAATTCCGGCGTGCTGATGCTGCCCGAGGAAGAGGAAGAGGAGCTGGCCGAAGCCTCCGGCGGCGGCGAGGACGACAGCGACGTTCAGGAATAGAGCTCGGCCACCAGCCGCCGCGCCTGGGGCAACAGCTCCGCCGTGAACCAGGGAGTCTTCGCCTCCCAGGCGGTGGTCCGCCACGACGGATGCGGTAGCGGCAGGAATCGGGGCAGATAGTCCCGCCACGCCGCCACCGTAGCAGTGAGGCTGAGCGGACGCGGCGTCAGGTACAGTGCCTGGGCGTAGCGTCCCACCAGCAGGGTCAGGCGGATTTCCGGCATCAGCGCCAGCGCCGCCGGATGCCAGAGCGGCGCGCATTCGGGACGCGGTGGCCGGTCGCCGCCCTTGGCATCGCGGCCGGGATAGCACAGCCCGGCGGGCAGGATGGCGATGCGGGCCTGATCATAAAAGCGCTCGCGGTCGAGACCCAGCCATTGCCGGAGGCGGTCGCCGGACCGGTCGTTCCAGGGAACGCCGCTCTCGTGCACCCTGGTCCCCGGGGCCTGCCCGACGATCAGCAACCGGGCGGTGGCCGACAGGCGGAACACCGGATGGGGCCCCAGAGGCAGATGCGCCTCGCACAGCCGGCAGGCGCGCATGCGCCCGGCCAGCGCGTCGAGACTTTCACTCACCCCAGAATCGCCCGCAATTGGGCCAGTCCGGTGCCGGAAAGGTCGGGCAGGACCCGCAGGGCGCCGTCGAAGCGGTCACCCCTCGTATAGAGGCTGGGGGTGACCACCACCTTGAGGCCGGCGCCGCGCGCGGCCTTGACCCCATTGGCGGAATCCTCCAGGGCCAGACAGTGCTCCGGCTTGAGCCCCAGCTTCTTCAGGGTCAGGACATAGACCGAGGGGTCGGGCTTCTTGATCGGCGCGTCTTCGCCACAGGTGACCACCTCGAACCAGGCCATGCGATAACCCAACAGCGCCTCCACATTGGCACGGCTGGTGGTGGAGGCGATAGCCATGCGCACGCCCTCGTCGCGGGCCTGCTCGAACAGGGTCTCGATGCCGGGACGGAACGGCACCCGGCCGGTGGCTACCATGGAGGTGTAGATCTGGGTCTTGCGCCGATGCAGCGCGGCCACCAGCTCCGGCGAAGCGTCGGGGTCATAGGCGCTGATGCGCTCGCGCCCGCCGGAAATCTTCAGAAGCTGCTTGTAGAGCGCCTGATCCCATCGCCAATTGAGGCCAAGATCGGCGAAGGCCAGGGTGAAGGCGTGGCGATGCGCTTCCTCGGTCTCGGCCAAGGTGCCGTCGACGTCGAAGATGAGCGCATCCAACCCCATCAGCGCACCACGTCGATCAGCCCGCGCTCGCCCAGGCTGGCATGGCCGGGAAGCGAACATTGGAAAGGATAGGCGCCGAAACGCGCCGGCACGAACCACAATTCCTTGGTCTGCCCCGCCGGCACCACCAGCTTCTTGATCCAAGGCGCCCGGACGGTCTGGTCTGACCCGAAAATGCGCTCGACCGCGATATCGGGAAAGAACTGCTCCGATTCGATGGCATGGTCGGAATCGCTGGCATTGACCACCACCAGCCGGGTGGCGCGATCGCGGTGGAAGGTGATCTCGGCCGGGCTGTAGGCATGATCGCGGATGGTAAGCGTCACCACCTCCGGATCGCTCCAATCGGTGGCGGCGATGATCTCCTGCGCATTGGTGAGGAAGCCCGGCGGCAGGCGGGTCGAGACCTCGTCGGTCCCGGCGCAGCCGGCCAACACCACCATCAACGACAGGGCCATAAGTTTATGACGCATGATCTTCGTCTCCAGGTTTCCAATCCTTGGGGGCCATTTCAAAGCCGGCGAAGTCAAAGGCCGGCGCCACCGTGCACCCCACCAGGGTCCAATCCCCCAGCGGCTCGGCCGCCTGCCATGCAAGGGGCGGCACCACCACCTGGGGCACCTGACCGCCGATCAGGTCGGAGCCCAGAACCACCCTCCGCTCGCCGCATCCATCCTCGGACAGATACAGGGCCAACGGGTCGCCGCCGTAGAAATGCCAGATCTCCGTGGCATCCACCCGGTGCCAGTGGGACCGCTCGCCGGCCCGTAGCAGGTAATAGATGGCGGTGCAGGCGCCACGTCCGCCATCCTCGGTCCGGTGCCGCCAAGTTTCGGCGTAATGCCCTCCCTCGGGGTGAGGGGCGAGGCCGAGCCGGGCGATGATCTCGTCGGCGGCGGGCATTCTCAGCCCTTGGGCACGGTGGCCGCAACCGACGGCCGGCTGGCCAGGGCGGCGAGCCACGCGGCCAGACGCGGCCGGGTCTGGCGCCAGTTCAGCCCGGGATCGCGGAAATCCAGATAGCCGAGCGCAGCCACCACGCCGATTTGCCCGATCAGAAAGTCGGAGCCCCAGCCGGCGCATTCCTCCTCCAATTCGTCCAGGCCACGGGCGATGGCGCACTCCTGGCGCGCGATCCAGTCGGGCCAGCGCTTGTCCTCGGGCCGCATCATGGTCTCGACCCGCCGGAGCAACGCCGCATCAAGAATGCCGTCGGCCAGCGCCGCCAGCCGCAGTTGGGTCCAGCGCGCCCCACCGGAGGCGGGAAACAGCTTGTGGCCATCATGGAGCGAATCCAGGTATTCGCAGATCACCGGAGAATCGAACAGCACCTCACCGCCATCGGTGACCAGGGCCGGCACCTTGCTCAGCGGGTTGTCCTTGGGCAGGTCGGTGTCGGGCGCCCAGGCATTGGTCGCCACATTTTCGAGATGCCCGTCCAGCCCGGTTTCGAGGGCGACGATCGACACCTTGCGGACATAGGGCGAGGTGGGCGAATAACGCAATTTCATGGTCGGCATCCTTGCGTGCATTGGACCCCGCCATGCTTGGGGATGGGGGGCGGGGAGTCAAGGGCGGTGTCCCGCCGGATTGCCCTTCCCCTCCGGATCGGCGATGATGGCGGCGGCATTGGCGGAGGCGGGCATGACGCAGATCACGGTGGCGGTGGCGATGACGGTGGCAACGCTGATGGCCGGGTGCAGCCAGGTGGATGACGACCGGCTGGCCCAGCTGAAGTCGGGCAAGACCACCCTGGCCGAAGCGACCGTCCTGCTGGGCAGCCCCGACCGCGACGAGACCCTGCCCGACGGTTCGCGCATGCTGACCTATATCGGGGCTCACACCCTGCCCAACGCCGCCAACGCGCTGCCGGGTCTGGTCTATGTCTGGGGCGGCTGGACGGCCCGCACCGACGAGGCGGGGCTGATGTTCAGCCCCGAGGGCATTCTTCGCTTCTATGCGTGGTCAAGCAACCACACCAACCGCATCAAGGTGGTGGGCAAGGACAATCAGGCGCCGCCGACGATCTCCGCCTCGGAAAAGCAAAGCCCCCCTCCCAGCGACGGGAAGGGGGCCCAGCCCTCACATGACCTCTTGGCCGATTAGGCCTCGCTGTCCATTTCCCACACCGCCGGGGCACGCCACAGCCGGGACTTGAGCAGCTCGCGCTCGAACAGCATTTCCTTCGGCACCCGGTCGAAGAACTTGTCGAACAGCTCTTCCTGGCTACGGGCATCGGCGACGCCGGCCTCGCGGTCGATCCGCATCAGTTCCTTGAACTTGTCACGCGGATAGTCCAGGCCATTCCACTCCAGGTCCTCGTACTGCGGAACCAGACCGATGGGGCTTTCCACCCCGTTGGCGCGGCCGCGAACCCGGTCCACCACCCACTTCAGCACCCGCATGTTCTGGCCATAGCCCGGCCACATGAACTTGTTGTTCTCGTCGCGGCGGAACCAGTTGACGCGGAAGATCGGCGGCGGGTTATTGACCGTCCGGCCCATGTTGAGCCAGTGGTTGAAGTAATCCGCCATGTTGTAGCCGCAGAACGGCAGCATGGCGAAGGGATCGCGGCGGATGCCGGCCTGACCGACGGCGGCGGCGGTGGCTTCCGACCCCATGGTGGCGCCGAGATAGACGCCATGGGCCCAGTTGAAGGACTGCACCACCAGCGGCGCGTTCTTGGACAGACGCCCGCCGACGATGAAGGCCGAGATCGGCACACCGGCCGGGTTCTCCCAATCGGGATCGACGCTGGGGCACTGGCTGACCGGCGCGGTGAAGCGGGCGTTGGGATGGGCCGCCGGAGTATCCGAGGCCGGGGTCCAGTCCTTGCCCTTCCAGTCGATCAGATGGGCCGGAACCTCGTCGGTCATGCCTTCCCACCACACATCACCGTCATCGGTCAGCGCGACATTGGTGAAGATGGTGTTCTTGGCGCAAGCCGCCATGGCGCTGGGATTGGTCGCGGCGCCGGTACCCGGGGCCACGCCGAAGAAGCCGGCTTCCGGGTTGATGGCGTAGAACTTGCCGTCGGCACCGGGCTTGATCCAGGCGATGTCGTCGCCGACGGTCCAGATCTTCCAGCCGTCGAAACCCTTGGGCGGCACCAGCATGGCGAAGTTGGTCTTGCCGCAGGCTGACGGGAAGGCGGCGGCCACATAGGTCTTCTCGCCCTTGGGGTTCTCCACGCCGACGATGAGCATGTGCTCGGCCAGCCAGCCCTCGTCACGGGCCATGGCCGAGGCAATGCGGAGCGCGAAGCACTTCTTGCCCAGCAACGCGTTTCCGCCGTAGCCCGAACCGTAGGACCAGATCTGACGCTCTTCCGGAAAGTGGGAAATGTTGATGTTGTCGGGATTGCACGGCCAGGCGACATCGGCCTCGCCCTCGGCCAGCGGCTTGCCCACCGAATGCAGACACTGCACGAAATCGGCGTCGGGCCCGAGGATATCGAGAACCGGCTGCCCCATGCGGGTCATGATGCGCATATTGGCGGCGGCATAGGCGGAGTCGGTGATCTGGACGCCGATATGGGCGATGTTCGAGCCCAGCGGCCCCATGGAGAACGGCACCACATACATGGTGCGGCCCTTCATGCAGCCGTCATAGAGCTTGGTCATCCGCGCCTTCATCTCCTTGGGCTCGACCCAGTTATTGGTCGGACCGGCGTCGTTCTTGGAGTTGGAGCATATGAAGGTGCGATCCTCGACTCGTGCCACGTCCTGCGGATCGGAGCGGCAGAGATAGCTGCCCGGACGCTTTTCCGAGTTCAGCCGGATCATGGTACCGCCGGCGATCATCATTTCGCACAGCGCGTCGTATTCCGTCTGGGAGCCGTCGCAGACATGAATGCTGCTTGGGCGGCACAGGCGCGCCATTTCGTCGACCCACGCCAACAGTTTGGCGTTCATCGTCGTCCCGCCGGGAATGCCGAGTTTGCTCATTTTCCTTGTTCTCCCTCCAGAATAGCCGGCGGCCGCCCTTCCCTTTCGGTCATGGGCGCATCGCTCCCGAGCACGAAGAGACCTTTCCGCGAGCCGGCCGCCAGTTGGACGCGATTTGCCGCGCCGGCACCGTCAAAAGAGGACGCGAAGATAGCGGTCCCCACGCGGACGAGCAATGGATTTGGTGGAGAAAAACTGTCCCCCGCCCCCGATTAAGCTGGCGAATCCAACTGCCACTCGGCAATCATGGAGAGCGCCTTGCCAGGAACATCAATCGGGAGGGGAAATGCCACCCTCACCACGTCCTCGCCGGCGGCTAGATCGCAGCCATCCACGTCAAGACCCACCAGCCGCCAATCCCCCGTCCGCCCGGAGAGCAAGGCCGCCAAGCGGGCGCCATGGTCCTGATTCATCTCGATCAGCACCGCCTCCTCCCCTTGCGCCAGCGCCGCGGAATCCTCCGGAGGCACCAGCGGAGCGTCCAACCATACGGCGCGACCGAACCCGCCGACGAAATGCGCCCGTTCGAGGCAAACCCGCCAGACGGCAAAATCGGCAAAATCGGCATAGAGAGCTGCGCCGGGATGAACGGCGAGAAAGCGTCGGCGCAAACGGGGATCGCTATCGCGGACCGCATGGCCGGTCAGGGTGACGCGCGGTCCGGTCTGTGGATTGGCCAACTCCTGGGTCCCTTCCAGCAACAGGGCGACATGCGGGTCGACCTCCAGGTTACGGGTATGATCGGCGATGCCGGACAGGAGCAGGATCGGCGAGAGATCGTGATCGAATGCCACCGTCACCAGCGAGGCATAAGGGCGGCCATCCATGCTGGTCGCCAGCGCAGCCTTGCGGCATGACCGGGCAACCAACCGCAGGGCGTGCTGATTATTGTCGGGGAGGGGCGCGGGGATGGTGTTCATACCCCATCATCGCAGAGGACGCCCGGCGAGGAAATGCCTGATCGGCACCACCTTGGCGTCACGCGATCAGCGGGCCGCCCCCCCGGCGACACCTCCTGCCCGGCGCCTTTGATCAGCCTAGCCGTTTAGCTAGGTGCAAGGACCGGTAATACACCCAAGGTATTAGGAATTATACATAGGGGTATAACCTCTGGTAGAAGGCCGTTCGCCCTCCCACATTGGAGTCAGTACAGATGCAACGCGCTGGTCGGCAGCCCGGCTGGAATGGCCATTGCCTGCTCCGTCGCGCGAAAGTCGTATATGCAACTTCGGACGCCGGAGCGCACAGGTTGCATATTCCATTGTCACATATAAATGGCATATTTAAGTAGATCATGTAATTCCAAGGCAGCCATTTCGGTTTTCCGAAAGGACCCCTTGTTTCGGGTTGCCCCTATTTCCAATTCCGACTATGTGAGGGGAGAGATCACCATGCCAGATACAGTGGATCCAACCCGACTTACGAACGAGTCAACCCGAGAAAAACAAAACACTATGCCGAATAGTACGAAGACCAAAGCCGAAAGGCCAATGAACCGCGCCACCGATACCGACCGCCACGTGGGAACTCGGATCAGGGAACGCCGTATCATGCTGGGTCTTTCGCAGCAGCAGATGGCGGATTTGATCGGAGTAACCTACCAACAGGCTCATAAGTACGAGCGCGGCATCAACCGGATTTCTGCTGGACGGCTGTTCGAGATTGCACAGGTTCTGGGCGTGCCCGTCGGGTTCTTCTATGAGGGGTTGGAAAATCGCCGTGGCGCCGAGCTGAATGCCCGCCAGCGCATGTGTCTCGAGCTGGCACGCAATTTCACCGCCATCACCAACGAACGTCACCAGGACGCCCTGTCACAATTGGCCCGGGTCCTCGCCGCCGACGAGTGACAGCCGGTCATTCGCCCATATGGCCATGGCCCGCACCATGGGCGACGGGTCATCAAGGCGTTTACGGACCGCCACCATGAACTCCGGTTGCCGGCTGTTGTTGCCCATGGCGATCAGCACATTGGCCACGAAGCGGTCGCGGCCTGCCCGCTTGAGCGGCGAGCCGGCGAACACCTCGCGGAACCCCTCCTCATCCAGCGCAGCCAGATCGGCCAATCGCGGCTGGGTCAGTTCCACGCGCGGCAGGAAGTCCGGCTCCCGCGTCGGGGTGGCGAATTTGTTCCACGGGCACGCCGCCAGACAATCATCGCAGCCATAGACCCGGTTTCCCATCAGTGACCGTAGCGCTTCCGGTATCTCGGCCTTGGCCTCGATAGTGAGATAGGAGATACAGCGGCGAGGATCGATGCGGCCCTCTCCGTCCAGCGCAGCGGTGGGGCAAGCCTCGACGCAAGCGCGGCAGGAGCCGCAATGGTCGGTCTCGGCGGTGTCGGGCTCGATTTCCAGGGTGGTGAATATCTCCGCCAGAAACAGCCAGGAGCCCCAGCGCCGGGACACCAGATTGGTGTGCCGGCCGCGCCAGCCGAGCCCGGCCTGTTCCGCCAGCGGCTTTTCCATCACCGGAGCGGTATCGACAAAGACCTTGAGGTCGCCGCCATGGGTCGCGGCCAACCAGCGCCCCAGCGCCTTCAGGCGTTTCTTGACGGTATCGTGGTAATCACGGTTCCGGGCATAAACGCTGATGCCCCCCCGATCAGGCCGCCGTGTCACCGCCAGCGGGTCGCCGGCCGGGGCGTAATTGGTTCCCAATACGATGACGCTGCGGGCCTCTGGCCACAACACCCGGGGATCGGCCCGGCGAGCGGCGGTCTCCGCCATCCAGGCCATCTCGCCGTGGCGCCCTTCCGCGAGATAGCCGGCGAGATTCTCGCCCCAGGTGGGATCGGCGGCGGCGGCGGCGAAGCCGACTTCGGAGAAGCCTAATTCAAGCGCCTTTAATCGGATGGACTCCTTCATGTCCCACGTCCCGCGACGGGGCAGAATGAATCGGCGGAGAGCAACACGGATAGGAATAATCCATATCCGTGGTTATCCGTGCGCCGCGAAGCGGCATCCGTGTCCATGTGTGTTGCTCTCAATCGCCTGCCCTCGGACCTGCCGGCAAAGCAGAACGCGAAAAGCCTTATCCCCGCCCCCGATAGGTGGGAACGCCCTGGTCGGGCAGCCAGAGCCCCTCGGGAACCGGGCCGGTCTGCCAGAACACATCGATGGGAATGCCGCCGCGCGGATACCAGTAGCCGCCGATGCGCAGCCATTTGGGCTCGGCCGCCGCCACCAGCCGCTTGGCGATGGCGATGGTGCAATCCTCGTGGAAGGCGCCGTGATTGCGGAAGCTGCCCAGGAACAGTTTCAGTGACTTGCTCTCCACCAGCGAGGCTTCCGGGGCATAGTCGATCACCAGCTGGGCGAAATCGGGCTGGCCGGTAATGGGACACAATGACGTGAATTCCGGAGCGGTAAAGCGCACGAGATAGAGGCTGCCAGGATGGGGATTGGGCACCACTTCCAGCACCCCCTCCTCGGGGCTGGCCGGCAGTGCCGTGGCCTGCCCGAGTTGGGTGAGACCGCCCGTCATGCCTCAGGTCCCATTCATTTTCTTGATGGTGTTGGTGGTGCTCTGACCATTGACCAGATCGGCCAGCACCACCTTGCCGCCCCAGGACTGCACCGCCTCGGCGCCCACCACCTTGTCGATGGTGTAATCGGCGCCCTTGATCAGCACGTCGGGCTTCAAGGCCTCGATCAGCTTGAGCGGGGTATCCTCGCCGAAGATCACCACCAGATCCACCGAAGCCAGCGACGACAGCACCGTTGCGCGCGAGGCCTCGGACTGCACCGGCCGGGTCGGCCCCTTGAGCCTCTGCACCGAGGCATCACTGTTCAGCCCCACCACCAGCCGGTCGCAGGCCGCCCGGGCCTGGGCCAGCAGCGAGACATGGCCGGGATGAAGCAGGTCGAAACAGCCATTGGTGAAGCCCACCTTCTGGCCCTTGCGGTGCCAGCGCCCCACCAGCTCGGTGGCGGACACCACCGGCACGATCTTGGAATCTCCCGCGGTCAGGTCGTCGTGGTGCAGCGCCGCCACCACCTCCTCGCCATAGGCCACGGCGGTACCGACCTTGCCCACCACGATGCCGGCGGCCACATTGGCCAGCAGCGCGCTTTCCAGCAGACTGGCCCCCGAGGCCAGGGCGGCGGCCAGGGTCGCCACCACGGTATCACCCGCCCCCGACACGTCGAACACCTCACGCGCCTCGGCGGGCAGATGATGAACCTCGCCATCCTTGGTGACCAAGGTCATGCCATCCTGGCTGCGGGTCACCAGAACCGCATCCAGGGAACAGGTGGAGATCAGGTGGCGGGCGGCGGCGACCACCGCCTCGTCGCCGTCCACCGGCATGCCGGTGGCCTCGAGCAGCTCCTTGCGATTGGGGGTCACCACGGTGGCGCCGGCATACAGCGTGTAGTCCGCCCCCTTGGGGTCCACCACCACCATCTTGCCCAAGGCGCGGGCCCGGCGGATCAGTTCGGCCACCACCGGCGGCGACAGAACGCCCTTGCCATAATCGGACAGCACCATCGCCTGGGCCTTGGCCAGCAACCTGTCCGCCCGGCTGAGCAACTGATCGCGGATGGGACCGGCGACGGCGGTGCGGGATTCGCGGTCGGCGCGCAGCAACTGCTGATGCGAGGCGAAGAAGCGGGTCTTGATGGTGGTCTGGCGTCCGGGCTCGACCACGATGCAGGGGTCGATCTCGCCGTGCTCGCCCACCAGCCGGGTGACCTCGCGCCCGGCGGCGTCGTCGCCAACCACGGAAACAAAAGCCGGCGCCGCACCCAGGGCCACCAGATTGCGCACCACATTGCCGGCGCCGCCCAACATGGCCGATTCGCGCTCGATGAACAGCACCGGGATCGGCGCCTCGGGGCTGACCCGATCAACCGACCCGTAAACGAAGCGGTCCAGCATGGCGTCGCCCACGCACAGGACGGAAGTGTTGCGCAGCAATTCGACACGGTCTGCAAGGGCGGAAAGTTCGGTCATGGAAACCCGCATATCTTATGGCTTCTGCCTGCTAACCCAACGGCAGCCGCCATGCAAGACATTAAACGCCGGGGTCTGCGGACCGATACGGCAGGCACAGCCGTCAGGGGACAGCCCGCAACGGCGCAACGGTGTTTTGGGGCTCGCTGCTAACCCGGATTCTCTCCGCCGGTCCAAGATGCGGCGAGGGCCAGACGGGCCAAGGCCGGCAGCGACTTTGACCCGGTTTTCTTCATGATCGAGGCGCGGTGATTCTCGACGGTGCGTTGACTGATGCCAAGATCGGCGGCGATGTTCTTGCTGGGATGGCCCGCCAGGACCATCTCCATGATCTGGCGCTGCCGGGGCGTCAGATCCGCGACATGGCTGGCTGCGCCCTCCCGCCATGCGGAAGCCTTGGTGGCGTCCCGGGATTGCTCCAATGCCCGCTCGACGGCGGTCAGCAGGTCGTCACGACTTACCGGCTTTTCGATGAAGTCGGAAGCGCCCGCCTTCATGGCCGCCACCGCCATGGGCACGTCGCTGTTGCCGGTGATCATGATGGCCGGCAACCGATGACCGGCCTCGTGGAGCCGCTGCAGCAATTCCAGCCCGCTCATTCCCGGCAGATAGGCGTCGATCAGCAGGCAGGCATCGCCGCCCGGGCGGTAGGCGTCGAGAAAAGCCTCGCAGGTCGCGAAATCCTCGACAATCCGGCCGTCGTCCTCAAGCACGCTCCGCAACGCACCGCGCAGGCCGTCGTCATCGTCGACGACGAAGACGATGGGGGCAGTCCCGCCCGGATGGCGCGCCGGTTCGTCCGCGCGCGCCAAGGCCGGGGATGGCGATACGGGGAGGAGACGCAGAATGGCGTGTCTCAGTTCTGCCAGCTTCACCGGCTTGTTGAGCTGCACGCAGTCCTGAAGCGCGGTATCGCGCATCGTGGCGGTGGAAATGTCGCCGGTCAGGATGATGGCGGGAATCTGGCCGTGAATCACCTCCCGCAGTTTGGCGACAAACTGGCTCCCATCCATCCCCTTGGGCAGATTGTAGTCAGACAGGACGAGGTCGGGCCGGACCATCCGGCGCGTCACTAGATCCAGCGCCGCGATGCCATCCGACGCGGTGGTGATGTGGTAGCCCTCTCCCTTGAGAAAGAGGTCGAGGAGTTCGCGCAGTTCGGGGTCGTCCTCGACCACCAGAATCGCCCCGGTCCGGCCGGCATCCTCGGCATTTCTCTCGCCGGTCTCCAGCCGGTGCCGGTCAAGTTGAAGTGGCATTCCGCCCGGCGACAACATGACCTCGATGGCGAAGGCCGAGCCCTTGCCCAGACGCGAATGAACCTGGACCCGATGGCCCAGCAGGCTCCCCAGGCGCTGAACGATGGACAGGCCGAGACCAAGGCCGCGGCTTCGCTCGCGGGCACCATTGTTGATCTGATGGTATTCGTCGAACACCGCCTGGAGTTCTTCCTCGGGAATACCGATTCCGGTGTCCCACACCTCGATGCTCAACCGGTCGCGGCGACGGCGGCAGCCGAGCAGGATCTTGCCGCTGGTCGTGTACTTCAGGGCGTTGGACAGCAGATTGCGAAGCATCTGCTCGAGCAGACTCGGATCGCTGTCGATGGAAAGGCCGCAGCGGACCACGCGTAAGGACAGCCCCTGCGCCTCGGCCTGATAATTGAATTCCTCCCCCAACCGTCCCAGCAGATCGCCGATCGGGAAATTGACGATTTCGGGCCGGACGGTGCCGGCATCGATATGGTTGATATCGAGCAGGGTATTCAGCATGCCCGACATGGCCCCCAGGGTCTCGTCGAGCCGGGTGACCAGCCTCTGTGCCTTTGGCCCGTCGACGGCCCGCGCCAGCAGCCCTTGAAGCAAGGTCAAGGTCTGTAGCGGCTGGCGAAGATCATGACTCGCGGCGGCGAGGAAGCGCGATTTCGCGATATTGGCCTGTTGGGCTTTCCGTTCGGCCTCCTCCAGCGCATCGGCCGCGCATTTTCGCTCGGTGATGTCGACGAAAGTGATGACGACGCCCTCGATCCGATTATCCTGGGTGCGATAGGGCATGATGCGACGGACATACCAGGCGCCGTTCTGTGCGCTGATCTCACGATCAAAGGGCACCAGACTCTGCAGCACGGCGCGGGCGTCGGCCAGCAGGCTTCCGTCGGCGGCCAGCAGATTGAGGTCGGCAAGCGGCCGTCCGACATCGCTGGGAATAACACCGAACAGTGATTTTGTGGCCGGCGTGAAGAAACGGATGTTCAGGCCGGTATCGAGGAAAATCGTCGCGATATTGGTGCTGAAGAGGACATTTTCCAGATCGTTGGAAGCGGTGCGCTGCCGCTCCAGCGTTTCCTGAAGCTGGCTGTTCAGAGCCGTGAGCTCTTCATTGAGCGCCTGCAATTCCTCCTTCGACGCCAGCATCTCCTCGTTGGTCGACTGGAACTCCTCGTTGACGGACAGGGCCTCTTCGTTGATCGCCGTCTGCTCTTCGTTGGAAATATCAAGGTTGCGAATGGCTTCCTGCAACTCGGATCGCGTCACCGCCAGTTCCTGCTCCAGCTCGGCAACCCGGGAAGCGTCCTCCGGCGTGACGGCGCCATCACGCCTCGGCTCGGGCCTCGGCTCGTCGACGAAACAGACCAGCAGCAGGTCCTCGCCGTCACTGGCAATCGGACGAACATCGATGCGGAACGAAATCTCCGTCCCGTTATGGGCCAGCCGGCCGCCATCGATAATGGTGCGCGCATTGTCCTGGCAAGCCTGCTGGATAGCCGAGCGCAGCTTGGTCCGCAGTTCCTGGCGCGCCATGACCAACAGGTCATGGGTAGGGTGCCCCGGAGCCACCCGCAGATAACGGTCGGTCGGCCCCACGGAATAAAGGCATTCGCGCTTGCGGTTGATCAGCACCGCCGCCGGCGCGTAGTTTTCCATCACCAACCGCCGGCAAATCTCGCCGAAGACCGCCTGCCGCGACGGCGCCACCTCTGCCCCCTGGCGCGCCAGGGTGCGCCCGCCTTCGCCGATGCTCGTGGGGAAACGGGACTCGCCCGGCCGATGGATGCCGATATGGCGATAAAGCCGCTCCGCCTTGGAGATCACCGCGAAACGGCCGTCGACATTGCCGACCGTCTCCGAGCCGCCCAGCAGGAGAATTCCTCCTTGGCGCAGTGCAAAATGGAAAACCGCCACCGCCCTCACCTGAGCTTCGGGGCCGAGATAGATCATGAGATTGCGGCATGACACCAGATCAAGCCGCGAGAATGGCGGGTCGGCCAGTACGTCCTGGACGGTGAAGATCACCGCCGCCCGCAGTTCGGACACGACCCGGTACCGCCTGCCCTCCCTGGTGAAGAAGCGGGCAAGCCGTTCCGGCGACACCTCCGCCTTGATGTCTTCCGGGTAAAGTCCGTCGCGGGCGCTCGCCACCGCGTCCGGGTCCACATCGGAGGCGAAGACCTGCAACTTGATGTTGCGTTCCGACGCGGTGATCGCCTCGCGGAACAGCATGGCAAGGGAATAGGCCTCCTCGCCGGAGCTGCATCCGGCAATCCAGATGCGCAACGGCTGATCGGCAGACTGATTCCTGATCAGTTCGGGAATGATCTGCTCCGCCAGGACCTCGAATACCTTCGGATCCCGGAAGAAGCTGGTGACGTTGATGAGCAGGTCCTTGGCGAGAAGGTCGAGTTCGTCGGCATCGCTCCGCAGAAACTCAAGATAGCGCCCCATGTCGCTGATTTCGAACGCCGTCATGGCCATGCGCCGTTCGATCCGGCGCTGCAACGTCCCCCGCTTGTAAAGGGTGAAATCGTGGGGGGTCTTGACGCGCAGAAGGTCGATGATCTCCGGCAGATGATCCGGCGCGCTATCCGGCACACTCACCGTGTCGGCGGGGGGCCTGCGCCTGCCGTGGTCGAGCAGCGCGGCGGGGATTTCGGCCGCCGGCAGCACAAAGTCAACCGCCCCCGTCGTGATCGCGGCCCGCGGCATGCCGTCATAGCCGGCGTCTTCGGGGGCCTGAACGATAACCAGTCCGGATTTGTCCTTCACCGCCTTCAGCCCCAGGCTGCCATCGGTCCCGGTTCCCGACAAAATCACGCAGATGGCGCGACTCCCGCATTCCTTCGCCAGGGAATGCAGCAGGAAGTCGAAGGGCAGGCGCGCGCCATGACGCGCCTGGGGCAACGACAGATGCAAGGCCCCGTCACCGATGGAAAGATAGGTTCCCGGCGGAATGATGTAGAGGTGATCCGGTTCGAGCCGCATTCCTTCCTCGGCCTGCAGCACCGTCATCGCGGTGTGGCTGGCCAGCAGATCCACCATCATGCTGGCGTGGTTCGGGTCGAGATGCTGGATCAGGATAAAGGCCATGCCGCTGACGGCAGGCAGCACCTCCATGAGCTTTCGGCACGCCTCCAGTCCGCCCGCGGACGCACCGATTCCAACCACCGGGAAATCCTGGGATTCGCGCGCTGGGACAATTGCGGTCGAGGGCCGTCGAGTCGATTGTGACCGAGCCGGCCTGGCCGGACGCGGATGGCTTTCCGGCATGCTGATTTTTTCCCCGGAGAGCTGGCTCCCGGCGGGAGACCTGTGGTAATCCTAACATAGATGATCAGCCGTTACGATATTTGCACCATAGGGAATATGGGAGGGGTTGATTATCGCCTCCTCGTTACAGGGCGGGCCGCCGTACCACACCTAGGCGTCCGGACCGGCCCGGACCAACTGGGTAGTTTCCGAATCTGCTTATGGCCCGCCCCGTCGGCTATGGTGGTGTTTGGCAAGTCTCTGATCGGACCGCCGCTGGCGTCCTCTGTTCCGCCCAATTTGGCGCCCGCCTTTGTAGCTATCTGGAGATCCGATGGAATCACTCCGCATCCTCGTGGTGGAAGACAATGCCATGATCGGCATTCTGCTTGCCGAGATGCTCGAGGAAATGGGGCATGACGTATGCGCCATCGAGGAAACCGAGGCCAATGCCGTCGCCGCCGCCATCCGGTGCCGCCCCCAATTGATGATTGTCGATGTCGGATTGGGCGAGGGAAGCGGCGTTTCCGCCGTTGACGAGATCTCCCGCACCGGCTCTGTTCCGCATATATTCATCAGCGGAGATATTTCAAGGGTCAAGGTCCTCAGGCCATGGGCGGTCGCCCTTCAGAAGCCCTTTCGCGAACCGGAACTGGAGCGGGCCATTCGCCGAGCGTTCGACGCCGGGGCCGCTGCCTGACGAGAGCCGGGACCATCCTTGCCGCCCGGCTCATTCTCAGCGTTCACCAAGGGCGCCTTCGAGATCGGCGAAGAGTGGGCCGGCCACCGCCCCCAACACCGAACGCGTCCCGGTCAGGATGGTGACCGCCACGGGAACACCCGGCGACAGCGGATACACCTCGCCGCGCTCGCCCTGGAACTCCAAGGCATCCGGGGTGATTTCGACCACGTAGTTGAACTGTCCCGACCGGTCATCCGCGTTGCTGTCGGGGGCGATCTGGGTGACGCGACCACTTAAGGGGCGCAGATGGCCGTCCGGCGGACTCAAGGTGATCCGCGCCTTCTGCCCCAGCCGCACATGACCGACCTCGCCCGCCGGCAATTTGACGCTGATCATGCGGGTGACGTCGTCGGGAACGATTTCCACCGCCGCCTCACCCGGGCGAAGGGCGGCCCCGATGCCGGTCACGGCAACGGTCTTGATGACACCGCTCACCGGCGCGACCATATGCATGGCCTGCAGCCGCTTTTCCAGCTTGGGGCGCAAACTGGATACGCTGTCCAGCTTGGCATGGGCCTCTTTCAGCGACTTGGCGATGTCCTCCTTCCAGGAGTCATCGGCGGAAGCCAGACGGCGCCGGGCCTTCTCCTCGTTGGCCCGCCCTTCCTGAAGGCGACCGGCCAGTTCGGCAATGCGGGCCTCGTCCTCATCGACCTGGAATTTCGACGCCAGCCCCTGCTCCGCCAAACCGCGACGCGCCCGCATGCGGTGCTCCAGCGGCACCAGGGCAGCGGCGAATCCGGCCGTCGCCGCGTGGTAGGCGTTGATCTCACCCTGCGCCACCAGCAGTTCCTCGCGATGACGGTCTTGCCGTGTCTGGTACAAGGCGGCCTGCTGCATGGCCACGGCCGGCGCCATGTCGCCGGTATCGGGCGCAAGCCCACGGCTTTCCGCTTCCAGGCGGCGGATGTCGCCCTTCAAGGCATCGCCCTCCGCCACCTGCTGGGCAAGATCGGACCGCGCCGCCGTGGCATCGAGATCGATCAGCGGAGCGCCTTCCAGAACGTGCTGGCCGACACGGACATGCAGCGCCGCCACCGCACCGCCCTCGGGATGTCCCAGCAGCCGCACCCGTTCCGGCGGAACCACCCGGCCATTGGCCGAGGCCATGATGGCAATCCGGGTGTTGGCGGACCAGACATAACCGCCGACAAACATCAGCATGATGGCTGCCACGGCCAGCCTTACCGCGAGGCCGGGATTGTGACGGTCGAGCACGGGCAGACCATCGGAGAAAGGATCGGGAGCGGCCTCGACCGCAACCTGCGGCGCGACCGAGGGCAAGACCCGACGAGTGAGAAACTGGTTCATGACGGTTCTCCCTGCTCCCCGATTTCCGGCGCCTTGACCAGGGTGAGCGGGGTCAAGACCTGTCCCAGGCTTGAGAAGCCGCGCACGCCGATCAGCGGCGATGACATGACGGGCCGCGACGGTGATGCGGTCCGGGGCGGCGACACCGGTCTGGCCGGAACGGAATTGTCGTGAAGCAGGCGAATCACCGCCTCCATGGCCGGCTGCGCCCGCTTCAGATCGGCCAGCACCCCGGTTACCTTCAACGCCATCCCGATGGCTCGCGACGAGATCAGGCCGATGCCGAACAAGGTCCCGGGGGACAGAGTCCCATCCACCACCATGACCGCCCCCACCGCGAGAACGAAGGCGTAGGCCATGCTGTTGGCGGCTCCGATGGCGCCTTCACGGACATTGCCGACCCGCGCCATCGCCGCCCCTTGATCCATCCAGCTGATCACCGCCGCAATCGTCTTGCCGCCCGACGGAACCGCGAAGATGGCCCCGCGGGCCCGGTCGCGACCGGCACCGGCCACCATGGAAATACGTGACAGGGTCACCTCCAGGCCGATGGCCACGATCATGGCGGCGGTGGCGGCGACACCGATACTGGCCGACAGCAGCCAGAGAGCGAGCAGATAGAGGATAACCGCGGCCACATCCATGACGGCGGCGATCTTGGACGCAGAATAGGCGCCGGAGATCATCTCCAGCGCCCCCACCGCCCGGCCCAGTTCGCCCTCGCCCGCCTTTGACACGACCTCGATGCACAAGGAGTCATCTGCGGTCAGGCAAATGCCCTCCAGCAGGCGATGGCGAAGGGTGCGCAGCGTAACCTCCGCCACGATGGCGAAGACCAGTCCGACCGACATGGTGACGAGGGTCCCCATCTGGCCGTGGGCGGTGAACCGTCCCATCACCTGGGCGGCATAGACGCTGGGCATCAGGCCCAGGATGGCGACAAAGAGCGAAAGTGCGACGGCCATGGCCGCGAGGATCGGCTTGGCCGCGAGACGGCGCGTGATTTCCGAGAACATTTCATGCTCCAACGGATACGGAAGCTGAGCCAGATTCTCCTGGCGGTCCTGTCGGCTCTACACCATGTGGAACCAGTGGCTGTCCAGACTGCCCACATGGACATCCTGGAGCGTAAGGTCGTGCGCTGCAGAAAGATGAAGCACGGCGTTACCGGCGGCGTCGGCGGTGGCATGGGAGATCACGTCCAATGCCGTCATGCCGCTGCCCCCGGTGCTGATTTCCAGCGTATCGAAGCCCGGCTTGAAGGCGACGACGGTATCGTGCGCCGCCGTTCCGGCCTGGAACGCGAAGGTGTCAACGCCCGATCCACCTTTCAGGTAATTGGTGCCGCCCCCGGCATCGAGCCGGGCGGTGCCGCCACCTCCGAACAGGAAGTCATCACCGCTCCCGCCATGCAGAACGTCATTGCCGCTGCCGGCGATCAGGATGCTGGCGCCGTTGCCGCTGGTCAGCACGTTGTTGCCCGAATGGGCCGCCAACAGCCCGTCGGCGGTGGTGGCGGTGGTGACACCGCCATCGCCGTAATAGACCTCCGAATTCATCAGATGATGGCCGTCGGACAGGGTGGGGGTAATGTCCCAGGCTTGCGCGGCGGCATAGCCGGCGGCCGTCTTGATCAGGTTGGGGGTCTGGCTGGTGAGATAGGCATAAGCCGCGAGGTCATCGGCATTGTGGGTGACATTCCATTCGGCCGATAGCGACGCCTTGGCGATAGCGGCATAACCGCCGCCGGCATCGTCGGGATAGCCTTCCAACTGGGTGGGAGCCGCCTGCCCGGCATAGGTCGAGTTGTAGACCTCCGCCCAGGTCTGGAATACGGCGACGCCGGGGGCCGCCGGGCCGGTGGGATTGTAGTGCGACAGATCCGAATTCGGGTCGGCGATATTGATCCAGTAGCCGGTCCCGTGCAGGGGGTTGTAGCCGTCGGCACCGTTGAGGAAGCGGCCGGTGATGAAGTTGTTCTCCCAGGTCATGAATTCCCGGGCCCCGGCAAATCCCAGATCGGCGGCATGGGCCATGGCCAGAACCAGATAGTCCTGCTGCCACGGCGCCGTGATATCGGGGTGGTAGGAGTCGAAGACATATCCCTGCAACTGCCCTTCGGCGGCACCCTTGGCTGTCCCCACATATTCGTGGATCAGATTCTGGATATTGGCCTCCAGCGCCTGGGTGAAATAGGCCTTGAGCGGATCGCCATCGGCGGTGACATAGGCGGCGTCGGCCAGATCGCGGATGGTCCAGGCGATTTCGCGGATCTCTCCCATGACGATGCCGGTACTGCCGCCACGGTAGCCCGGATTGTAGGACAGCAGATCGTAATCGGCCTGGGCCTGGACCTGACGGATGGCGTAGTCGCTGCCCTGGGTCAGGGCCGCCATGTAGCTGAGTTCGGAGATATGGGCGGTGTCCAGCGTCCAGCCGGTCTGGGTCTGGATGGAATCGAAATTGTTGGTGGGCTTGACGGCGCTTTGATTGCGGCCGTCGAGCCAAAGATCGGGGTCATTTGCGATGGTGATCATGCTGCCATCGGCATTGACCGCGTGGAAGGGTGACGACCCGGCGGCATCGGCGTTGGCCAGCATCACCTGTTCGGCGGCCTGATTCTGGGAGACCAGCCAATTGGCGCTCCAGCCGTTGCTGATGCCGATATCACTGCGGCCACCGGTGGTCGGCTCGTATTGAACAACCTCCACATTGCCCAACAGGCTGTGATTGTCCTTGGCGATGGCCGCCAGATCGGCCGCGACACTGCTGGCGGCGACGCCCACCGACGTGTCGTAACCCATCACCGCACCGGTGCGCTCCAGGTAGGCGACATCATAGACCACATGGTCCGAAGACACGGCCGTAGCCCCGGTGGCGTTGCTCCAGACGTCCTGGTGCCACTCCTGCATGGGCACATGAGTCACGCCGGCCTGGCTGAACAGGGTCTGGCCGTGGCTGGTGATACTGACGTCGTAGGTGTAGGTCTTGGCGTCGGGGCTGAAGATGGTGTCGTTGCGCGCCTGCACGTCGGTGGAGAAGGTTCCGTCGGCATTGCCCCGGATGTTCATCACCACGTGCAGCGAACCGTTGACGGCGACATCGACCTGAACTTCACCGGCGAGCGGACCGGAGAGGATGGTCTTGGCGGTACCGTTGGCCAGCGCGCTGGTAAGGGCCTGCGCCGCGTCGATGGTCTGGATGCTGGAGGTGCCATCGGCATTGTGGAAGGTCAACGCCACGTGGGTGTCATAGCCATGGGCGGCAAAGGTGTGGGGATCGACCGATGCCTGTGACGCCAGGGTGGTGCTGCCCCGATCCAACATGACGTCAATCGCCGAATTAGCCGGGATCGACGGCGCGGCGATGGACAGTTCCGCCTGCTGGACCGAGCCGTCGGCATAGTGGGTCCGGACATCGATCTGGACCGCCACTTCGTGGCCGTTCACCAGGGCGGTCAGATGCCCGTTGGCAGGCAGATCACCCTTGGCGAAGACCTGACCGAAGGTGACGGTGCGCGGGTCACTGACGACGGCGGTGTTGTTCTCCAGGTGAACCGCGACGATGTCATTGGGGCCCGTGGCCGCCGCGACCGCTGGCGCATGATAGACTGCACCGCTGACGGCGGGTGGTGACGACGGGCTGGACGGCGAGGTGGAGACCGGCGGCGTCGAATAGGTCCCGCTCGCCACATCGTAGACCGAGTTGGCGAAGGAGATCTTGCCGATCCCATCAAGGTGAACCACCGTTCCCGTGGCATGGGTATCGGTCACGTCGAGACCGCCGGCAGCATTCTTGGCGATAGCGTACCAGCTGGCGTAATTGGCGAAGGCCGCGGTGTCGCTTCCGCCCATGCCCTCGACCAGCCGGGTGTTGGCGGTGACCTGGAGCGTGTCGCTGCCGGCAGTGCCGTCCACCTCGCCCAGTCTGGCGCCATCGGCGAATTTCAGCACCTGGATATTGTTGGTGACGACGCTCTGCTGGGTGGCGTTGTCGAGCAAGGTAAATGCGCCATGCACCCCCGACGTCACGGTATAGGCGCTTTGCGCCTTGGCGAAGACGGCGGTATTGGTGCCGCCGCCGCCATCGACCACCTGGGCCCCGGCCATAACCTTCAAGGTATCGTTGCCGGCGGTGCCCAGCTGGACCAGCTTGGCCGAAACCGTGTCGTAGGTCAGTCCATCAGAGAATTTAAGCGAGGTTACGCCGTCCAGGTGAACGGTGGTGCCGGTGGCGTGGATGTCGGTCACATCAAGGCCGCCGGCCGGGTTCTTGACGATGCTGTACCAGCCGCTGTAATTGGCGAAGATCGCCGTGTCGGCGCCTCCCATGCCCTCGACCAGCCGGGTATTGGCCGTCACCTGCAACATGTCGGCGGCGGAGGTGCCATCCACCTCGCCCAGCTTGGTGCCATCGGCGAATTTAAGCACCTGGATATGAGTGGCGGTAACGCTCAGATGGGTGGCGTTGTCGACGACGGCGAAGCTGCCACCGGTGCCCGAGGTCACGGTATAGGCGCTTTGCGCCTTGGTGAAGACGGCGGTATTGATGCCGCCGCCGCCATCGACCACCTGGGTCCCGGCCACGACATTCAGAGTATCGTTGCCGGCGGTGCCGAGCATGACAAACTTCGCCGAGGCGGTGTCATAGGTCAGTCCGTCGGAGAATTTCAGGGATGCGATGCCGCTGATCACGGTGCTGTGCAAGGTGCCGTAGACCAAATCGGTGACGGTCAACGACCCGTTGGCGTTCTTGGTGATCTGGTAGCTGTCATGATTGTGGCCCAGCACCACCACATCGCCACTGAAATTGCCGGCGATGGTTTGCACCGCATTGGGCGCGTTCGGAATGGTGAAGGTCTGATTGGCCGCCGTCGCGGCAATGGCCCACTGGCCGCTGGCGCCATTATAGCTCCAGTGATCGGCGAAAGTGTAGGTGTTGGCAGCGGTCAATGGGATGTCGGCGTCACCCGCGATCAGACTATGCAGCACCTTGGATCCGTCGGGATTGGTGACGATCCGGTAGCTCGCGGCGTCGTATTTCAAAATCATGGCGGCCATTTCAATCCCTTTCGCCGACTGCGCCGGCAGCGACCAGCTCCATGGGAGCGGGGCCCGAGAGGGGCCTGCATGGCGCCCCCTCAACACTAGAACTATCTAGACAAATATATAGTACAATATGAACAGCCACGTCAATAATGTTAATGAAAATAAACAAGAAACAAATATACACACAATATATAGCCAATTTAAACCGGCGCAGTTCTTCTTATTTTTGATAAAATTTTACGCAGTTCTTGGCACGTTTTTCCGCGAATCGCCCGGCTTTTACTCGGTAAGCCGCCAGTTTGCATATACCTTTACTATCGCGATAGTCATCTAAGCCGCCAGACAAGGCTCTCATTCAGGTGCATTTCGCCGGGCTGGGTAGTTTCCGACCCTGCTGGAATCGCGTCGCTCCCGCTAGGGTCTCGAGGCCAATCTTGGCGTCCGCCGCAGCGATTCCGATCTGCAGGAAGGTGGCCAATGAGCACAATTCTTATCGTTGTCTTGCTCGTCGTTCTGCTTGGCGGCGGCGGCGGGTACTACGCCCACGGCCGCTACGGCCGCAGCGGACTCGGCGGCGTTCTTGGCGTGGTCCTGATCATTCTCGTGGTGCTGTGGCTCGTAGGCGGCCTCGGCGGCATGGGCATGGGCAGGGTTTAGCCGCAATGGCAAAATATCTGGTCACCGGCGGGTGCGGCTTTATCGGCAGCCATTTGTCGGAACGCCTGATCGCCGCCGGCTCCGATGTCGTTGTCTTGGACAACCTGTCCACGGGCAAGATCGAAAACCTGCCCATCGGCGCCAAACTCGTGGTCGGCGACGTCGCGGACCCCAAGACCGTGCGAACGGCCATGACAGGAGCCTCGGGCTGCTTCCATCTGGCCGCCATCGCCTCGGTCCAGCGCGGAAACGAGGACTGGCTCGGCAGCCATCGCACCAACCTGACCGGCGCCATCTCGGTTTTGGATGCCGCCCGCCATTATGGGGGCCTTCCCGTGGTTTACGCGTCTTCTGCGGCGGTGTATGGGGACAATGCCGACCTGCCCTTGCGTGAACCAGCCCTGGCCCAGCCCCTCAGCGCCTATGGCGCGGACAAATTGGGCTGTGAGTTGCACGCCTTGATCGGCTCCCTGGTCCACAGCGTCCCCACGACCGGCTTTCGGTTCTTCAACGTCTTCGGCCCGAGGCAGGACCCACACTCACCCTATTCGGGGGTGATCTCCATTTTCATGAACAGGCTGCTGAACGGCCAACCTCTCACTATTTTCGGTGACGGATTGCAGAGTCGCGACTTCATCTATGTGTCCGATATCGTCGATCATCTGGTGACGGCAATGGGATCCAGGGTGAACGCCGCGCGAGTGTTCAATGCCTGCACCGGCCGGTCGACAACCCTGCTCGGCCTCGTGAGCATCCTCGGTGAATTGATCGCGGTCACCCCGCGGGTCACCCATGGCAAGGCCAATTCCGGCGACATCCGCCACTCCCTCGGCTCACCTGATTTCTGCATCCGGGAGCTCGGCGTCAGCGCCAAGACCACCCTTCCCCAGGGGCTTGCAGAGACGCTGACCTCATTGGAATATCGGGTTGATTATCGTCGCCGGCGGGTTGGTGGCTGAAAGCCTGGCAGGCAGTTGAAAAGTCTGGGTTCGGGCGGTCCGGATGCTTCGAGACGGCCGCCTGACGGCGACCTCCTCAGCATGAGGTTCCATACCTTCAACGAATCAGCTTCATCCTGAGGAAGCTGCGAAGAGGCTGGCCAAAATCGGCTTTCAACGGCCTGCCAGCCGTCTTAATTTCGCCGCCGGCCTGATTAACTTTGGATCGCGGCAAAACCGCTGCTATAGCTCATCCTCTCGCATCATCGGGAATGAGCCATGCCAGAGCACTCCACGCCATCCGCCAGAGGGTTCACCCTCCTGGTCATCCTATCCGCGCAGGCGATTGTGTGGCTGTTGATCGGCATGGCGATCGGTTACTGGCTGGGGCATTAACATCCGTTAAGCGCCTCAGCCCGCATGCAGATGCGCCCGCGCCGCCTGTCGGACGCGGTGCTCCCCAGCCCCCCCTTCCCGGCCCGACGCGAGCGCGATGAATTCGACGCTCGCCCCTATTGCCCTCGAAACAGAGGCATGAGCGGCCCCGGAATCCGGGCCTAGAGCATTTTCCGCTCAATTACGGTCATATCCGGCAGCGGCAAAGTAGTTCTGGCACTCTGTCGGAGTGAAGAGGTCGATGCCCTGGCCGATGGCCGCCCAGAGGTCATCCTTGGTTCGAGCCGC
>Ga0265313_10000643_pt1 | contig 36019 bp, 36 predicted proteins | sample 4123metaG_FD_203122 | JGI IMG/M metagenome (GOLD analysis project Ga0265313, IMG submission 203122) | Rhizosphere microbial communities from Carex aquatilis grown in University of Washington, Seatle, WA, United States - 4-1-23 metaG | ecosystem: Host-associated > Plants > Roots > Rhizosphere >... | reverse complement strand
GCGGGGATCAGCGAGCCGTCCCGCACGGCGGTCGCATCGAGCTCCACAAAAGCGACGCGGACGGGACGACGTTCCGAGTCACGTTGCCGCGACGCTAGTCCACCCGGATTGCCATACGAATTGGGGATGGAGACTGGACGCGGTCATGCAAAGCCCCCTCGCCCGACGACTCGTTGCGCTCGCGGTCATGCTTCTGGCGGCGGTGTTCGAAGTCGGCGGCGACGCGCTCATTCGCGCCGGCTTGCGCGGCCGCGGATGGCTGTCCTGCGCGATAGGAGCGGGAATCCTGGCCGCGTACGGCCTGGTCATCAACCTGATTCCGATGGATTTTTCGAAGCTGTTCGGGAGCTACGTCGCATTCTTCGCGATCGTCAGCATCACCGCCGGCCGAATCGCATTTCGCGAGCCGCTGCACGCCTCGACCTGGGTCGGCCTCGGCGTGATTTTGATCGGGAGCGCGATCGTCCAGTTCAGTGCCGTCCCGTGACGCGCGCGGCGCCCAGAGACCAGAGCCTGGGCCCTTTTCCCGGCTCGCTCGCTCTCAACCAAGAGGCTGGAGGGAGTGAATTAGGGAAGGGCGGGCTCGGTGGCGAGCATATGGTCGCCCGCGTAATGATTCGCTCGGCCCAGAACCCGAAGGTTGTCGTGGATGCTGTCCGCGCTGACACTCACCGCGAAATTCCCGCTTTCGGGCCTCACGTCGATATTCACCCACGCGTCCGAGAGCCAATACGGATCATTCGGGACGGCCGCCCCGTTGACTTGACCAAGCAACACGCGCGCGCTGTGGCACTGTAGAATGCGCGTCAGTTGTTCCGACGTGACTCCCTTGGGAGGGCGAATCAGAAGCTTCGCGCCGTTGACGCGTTCTTCGCTGTTGTTGTTGGCGGTCAGGACATGCGAGTAGATCGGCTCGACCCGCAGCACCTTCACTGATTGAAGCAGCTGCACCTCATCCTGAGCCGTCGCACTGCCATCGCACTGAAGGCGTTCGACGCCAGCTGCCTTGGCCGTCGGCGCCTGGGTGGTCGACATGCACCCCGTTGCTGCCGAGATCGCGCAAACCGAGAAAAATCCGACTAGAGTGTTCCTCATGGCTCACCTCGCGTTTCTGCACGAAGCAAGATTCGTGTCAGGAAACGTTAACCTCTTCTAGTGCGACGTCAACCCAACAGATCGCGCTAGGATTCGCTGGAAACTGTCCGGAAACACAAATCGGGCCTCGCGATACACGTACGAAACACGAGACAAAACGTCGCGTCGACCGTGCCGGACGGGACAAACTGCCGGTACTCCTCGTGATTTCACTCGTACCCTAGAGCGCAGGAAGTCCTACCCCGCGCGACAGGTGCCGTTTCCAAGGCGCCCTCAGCAGTCGGTCCGCCCCGAGCCCAGCCGTTCGACTCGCCACAGTAGACCAAACGCATTCGGCACCCGCTCGCGAACTTGCGTGTTTCGAAAGGCTCTTCTGAATATTTCTGGAGTGTTTCTTACGTGTTCGGTCTGTATTGCTCGGCGAATTTAGGATTTTTTATGAGGACATCGGCCCTCGCCGGATACACACTCCTCGTGAAAAGAAGACGCGGTTCCCAGATAGTTCCTCTGGCCGCCTCATGAAAACACGCGGAGTTCGTTTATGTACCGGTTCGGTCCTCGGCGCATCAGTCCAGTAGCACCCATCGCTCTCGTCGCGCTCCTCTGCTTCGCTCGCACGTCCGCGGCGCAGACGCCTCGGATTGACATCCTCGCCAGCGCGACAGCGCTGGAAGCACAGGCGGCGCGCCAGCCGCAGCGCGCGGGTTCGTCGACGACGGAGCTCGATTCGCTCCGAGTTTTCGAGTCGACCCGGCACGACAGCACGAATCAGAGTGCGGTCCGTGTGTTCGTGGAGTGCCATATCTCTCGTCATCCGCTCTTGGGGATTCGTTCTGCGGAGCTCGCGTGCCCGCTCTTGTTTGCCGAGGCGCAGAGCGTCTCCCAGTCGAGCCCGGCCGAGTCCGTTGCGCCGCTCTCGACCTCCGACGCCACGGCTGACTGAACCCGTAATGCCGAACGCTGCGCCGATCGCCCAGGCGGATCTTGGGTTTGGGTGATCGTGTCGACGATGCGGACGGCCCCGCAGCCGGGTTGACGCGCTTGGGATGGCGTCCATCGGCTCGGAACGCAAGACGCGAGCCGTATTGAGTCGCTCTCCGGCCGCGGTGCGGGTATGCGAACGAATCCCGTGGTCGTCGGGACGCGACCGATGGCCGTCGACCCTGCGCCTCGGGTATTCTTCGTGGCGATGGAGAGCAGTCGATGAAACAGATCCTGGTTGGTCTCGATGGCTCACCACGAGCCGCTAGCGTGCTCGCAATGGCGCTGAAAATGGCTCGCGCCCAGGGCGCAAAAGTAACATTGTTACGCTCGGTGGGGCTGCCGCCCGACGTTCCGCAAGACTTCTGGAAAACCACCGAGGAGGCGCTGCCCGAGCTCTTGCGCCACCGCGCCCAGGCCTACCTCGACGAATGCGCCGCGGGTGTTCCGGCCGATTTGCTTGCGGGAACGGAGGTGGTCATCGGCGTTCCCTGGCAGGCCATCTGCGACGCGGCGAAGCACCTCCGTGCGGACTTGGTGGTCATCGGTTCCCACGGCTACTCGGGTTTGGATCGCCTCCTGGGAACGACCGCTGCAAAGGTCGTCAACCATGCGCCGTGCACGGCGGTCGTCGTTCGGGAGAGCACGTACGACAGCTGAAGGAATGGAAGACCGGTCGGGCTCGCGCTCCTACTAGCCGCGAGGATGGTGGGGGCAGCACGTGGCCGTCGCTCCGCGGCCGGCGTCCAGCCAGTGGGCGCCCGACTGAGCGAGTTGCAAGGTTCCGAGCGCGATCATGGTGACGCCGGCAGCGGCGCGCACCCCGCGGTGATGGGCGAGGCGCGCGACCGCGCCGGCGACGGATCCCATGGTGATGAGCATCGGCAGCGTGCCGAGGCCGAACGCCGCCATTGTCGCCGCGCCGCGGGCCATCGATCCGCTGGTCGCCGACGCCGCGAGGGCGGCGTAGACCAGGCCGCAGGGCATCCATCCCCAGAGCAGTCCGAGTGCGAGGGCCTGCTCTGGTCTGCGGACCGGCACGAGCCGGCGAGCAATCGGGGCGAGCCTGTTCCAGACCGGCTTGCCCAATTGTTCAATCCATCGCAGGGCCGGCGCAACTCCGGCGACGTAGAATCCAACGGCCACCATCATTCCACCCGCCGCGATGCGAAGGGTGATCTCGGCACGGTGCAATACTCCGAACGATGCCAAGGAGGCCCCGAGAAGGCCTGCGGCGGCTCCCGCCGCGGCGTACGACGCGATTCGCCCCGCGTTGTACGCGAGGACGTAGGGAAGTTGGCTGACCAGCCGTCTGCGCCGTGCCAGAGGTAGCGCGGAGCAGGTCATGGCCACCACGCCTCCGCACATGGCAACGCAGTGCGCGCTTCCCAACAAACCCATCAGCAGGGCCGACGTGAAGAGCAGCGAAGTCATGACGACGGACCGAGGAAGGTGCCGGTCACGACCGCGGTGCCGCCCAGGCCGTCGTCATGCACGATGCGGACTCGAACGGAAAACTCGCGGCGGAATTGCTGGCGCGGGACCGACAGGAACATCGGCACGCGGGCATCCCCGAGCGCGGCGACGACCACGGTCGTCATCGGCAAGACGACGCTCATCCCCTCGGTCGGATCGACTGCCACCCGATAGCGTTCGGGCGCCGTGCGCTTGTTGACCAGGTGAAGTTGCAGGGCGTTGCGCACGGAGCCGTCGTCGATCGTGTACGGCTCGGCCCCGGGAAAGCGAAGCAACGTCGCCTCGAAGTCCTTGCGTGTTCGAACGGTCAGAAACGCGACGACCATCCCGACGACGAGCAGCGCCGTATAGAAGACGACCCGCGGGCGAAGGATCTTCCTCGGCTTCCCGGCCAAACCGTCCTGCGAATCGTACCGCACGAGGCCTCGGGGTCGTCCCAGCCGGTCCATGACGTCGTCGCAGGCATCGATGCAGGCCGTACACCCGACGCACTCCATCTGGAGTCCGTTGCGAATGTCGATGCCGGTCGGACACACGACGACACAACGTTTGCAATCGACGCAGTCTCCGGCGCCTTCCGTGCCCTTCTTTCCCCGCGGCTCGCCTCGTTTGGCGTCGTAGCCGACGACCAGCGAGTGCTCGTCGAGCATCGCGGACTGAAGCCGTCCGTAGGGGCAAAGAACCACGCAGAGCTGCTCGCGAAACCAGGCGAAGTTCAGATAGAAGAGGCCGGTCATCGCGACGACCCACGCAAAAGCCTCTGGGTGGGCGGCGGGCCTCTGACGGACCATCGCGAACGTTTTCGGCAGCGACGCGAAGTAACTGAGAAAAATGTGGGCGATGAGAAGGGAAGCGAGCAGGTAGAGCGCGTGCGTCGCGACCCGTCGCGCGACCTTGTCGGCGTTCCAAGGACCGGCGGCACGCCGGAGCCGCTTCTCGCGGGGGCCCTCGATCCAGCGCTCGATGCGGCGGTACACGCCCTCGAGAAAGACCGTTTGCGGGCACGCCCACCCGCACCACACCCGCCCGGCGAGCGCGGTTGCGTAGAAGAGTCCGAAGCCGATCCCGGTCAAGAGGAAAAAGAGGAGCCAGGTGTCCTGCGAGTTGAACGTGGCCCCGAAAAGGTAGAGCTCGCGCGCGTCGACTTCGATGAAGAGGGCGGGATGGCCGCCGACGCGGATCCAAGGTAGCGCGGCCCAGAGGACGACGAGCGCTGCGAAGACGAGGTTGCGAGCGCGATGGAACCGTCCTGACACGTCCGCCGGGTGAATGGCCTGGCGCCTGCCGTCGGCGGGCAGCGCCGCGGAAGGGATCTCGGGCTGGTCGACGACGGGCAGCTGGAAGCTCGGCATGATTACCGTTCTGCGAGCTGGCCCTGGGGCGCTTTGCCTCCGGGAACGTTCGTATCCTTGAGAGAAAGGACGAATGCCACGACTGACTCGATGCGGTCCTGCCCGAGCTGCGGTCCCCAGGTCGGCATTCCCTTGGCCGGAACGCCCTCCGAGACGATCTTGAAGACTTCGGTCGGCTTGCTGCCGTGAATCCAATAGGCATCGGTCAGGTTCGGGCCGATGTTTCCTCCCGCGTCGGCCCGATGACAGGGTGCGCAGCTTGCGGCGAAGGTCGCCTTGCCTTTGGCAATGGTCGCGGGATCGCGCGCGAGCGTCACGAGGACGTCGTCGTCGATCGTACCGCGGGCTCGGGCGCGCTCTGCTTCCGCTGCACGCTCGACCGCTACGTCTTGCGCGTAGGTGTCGTTGGTCGTCGGTATTGCGTTGAGCCGCCGGCCGTACCAGTAAACGAGCGCAAACACGACGGCCCCATAGAGCGTCAGCTGCCACCAGAGAGGTAGCTTGTTGTCGTGCTCCACGATCCCGTCGTACACGTGGGTCCGCTCGCCGGGCGAGCCGCTGGAATCCGCCTCGCTCATGGCAACCCACCGGGCGAACGATCTCGCGATCTGCCGAAGGGCGCGTTTTCGTCGTCGAGGGGCAGGCGGGCGGCCGCCGCCAGGTCGGCGGTGGATCCCGTCATTGCTCGCACGGCAGCGACGACCCATACCGAGATGAATAGGAACATTGCGACGAGCGGGAACACGAGAAGCGGCGAGTGGTCAAAGAGCTCCTTGTGCATGGCGAACCTTCTTCTCCTTTCTATTTCACGAGGGACACGGGGGCGGCTGCGCCGCGGCCGCTCTGCGACCGAACACCGAGGCGTTGCAAATAGGCGATTAGCGCGACGATCTCCGATTGGGGATCCACGTTGCCCGCACCGTCGCCGGCGAGATTCTTGGATATCTCGCCACCCTGGGCGGCCGCGTCGGCACGTGCCCCCGCGATCTGCTCCGAGTCGTAGGGAACACCCACCGCGCGCAGCGCCCGCAGCTTGGACTCCGTTCGCGTGAGGTCGACCTCGTCGGTCGCGAGCGTCGGGAACGGAGGCATGTTCGACCCCGGCGACACCGAACGGGCGTCGATGAGATGTCGGTAGTGCCAGAGGTTGGGGTACTTGTTGCCTTCGCGCGCCAGATCGGGACCCGTGCGCTTCGAGCCCCACTGAAAGGGATGGTCATAGACCGAGTCCGCCAGGGTCGACGGATCGCCGTACCGCTTCGTTTCGAACGCGAACGGGCGGATCATCTGCGAGTGGCACGTGTAGCAACCCTCGCGCACGTACACGTCGCGGCCCTCGAGTTCGAGCGCGCGGTAGGGCTTCGTATCCGCCGACACCCCGGCTTCGCCGGGTGTCACGAGGAGCGAGGGGACGAGCTCGGCGATTCCGCCCGCGAGCACCGCGATGACGGCGAACGACGTGAAGTAGAGCGCCCTTCCTTCCAGGAGCCTGTGCCAGTTGGGTCCGCTGCGGTCGGCGGCGAGCCGCAGCGCCACCGTGCCCAGGACGGCCGCGGAGACCGCGAGGGCAGCGAAGAGGATACTCGCCTCGTTGTTGACGACGGCCATCGTGGCCGTGACGACCGCCACGATGGCGACCAAAATCACGGGCTTGCCGAAAAGGATCTCGTCCCAGCGCGCCTCGGTGGGGAGCGCCCTGGGTACGACCACCGTCGCTTCGCCGTCGACAGCCTTCCCCGCGAGCGCGGTGCGCCCGAGGTTGTAGGCCATCATGATCATCCCGGTGAGGTACATCAACCCGCCGACCAGACGCATCCAGTACATCGGCCGGATCGCGTTGACGGTCTCGACGAAGTTCGGATACACGAGCGCGCCCTGCGCGTCGGTCGCGCGCCACATGAGTCCTTGGGTAATTCCGCTGACCCACATCGACACGACGTAAATCAGGATTCCGAACGTTCCGACCCAAAAGTGCATGTCGGCGAGCCTCGTCGACCAGAGCTCGCGGCGCCCGTAGAGGCGGGGAACCATCCAGTAGAACATCCCGGCGGCCATGAAGCCATTCCAGCCCAGAGCGCCGCTGTGGACGTGGCCAATGATCCAATCCGTGTAGTGAGCGAGGCCGTTGACGCTCTTGAGAGACAAGAGCGGCCCCTCGAAGGTCGCCATGCCGTAGAACGTGACGCCGGCTGCAAAAAACTTGAGCACCGGGTCGGTGCGAACTTTGCCCCACGCGCCCTTCAGGGTGAGTAGCCCGTTCAGCATTCCTCCCCAGCTCGGGGCCCAGAGCATGACGCTGAAGATCATCCCGAGCGTCTGTGCCCAATCAGGCAGCGCGGTGTTGAGCAGATGGTGCGGCCCCGCCCAGATGTAAACGAAGATGAGCGACCAAAAGTGAATGACGCTCAGGCGATAAGAGTAAACGGGCCGATCGGCGGCTTTCGGCAAGAAGTAGTACATGATTCCGAGGATCGGAGTCGTCAGCACGAAGGCGACGGCGTTGTGGCCGTACCACCACTGCACGAGCGCGTCTTTGGCGCCGCCGAAGAGCGAGTAACTCTTGAACCCGAATACAGGAATCGCGAGCGAATTGACGATGTGCAGGACCGCGACGGTCACGACCGTGGCGATGTAGAACCAGATGGCGACGTACAGGTGTTTTTCCGTGCGGCGCGCGAGGGTCCAGAAGAACTGGATGGCAAAAACGACCCACACGAGAGCAATCGCGATGTCGATTGGCCACTCCAGTTCTGCATACTCTTTGCCCTGCGTCAGGCCGAGCGGCAACGTGATCGCCGCTGCGACGATGATGAGCTGCCAGCCCCAAAAGTGAATCTTCGCGAGAAGGTCGCTCGGAAGACGAGCTTTGACAAGTCGCTGCGTCGAGTAATAGACGCCGGCGAAGACCATGTTGCCGACGAACGCGAAGATGACCGCATTCGTGTGAAGGGGCCGCAGGCGGCCGTACGTGAAGTAAGGCGGCATGTTGGCGCGCCAGAAGGCAAGTTGAAGCGCGATCACCGCCCCCACCAGCATGCCGACGATGCCCCAAAGGACGGAAGCGCCCACGAACCAGCGAGCGACGGAATCGTTGTAGACGATGCGCCGGGTCTCCACATCGACGCCGGAGTCGGAGCCCTTGGGGATCGATTCGTTCATTTCCTTTCGCCTTCTTTTTCGAGGCTCGACGACGGGCCGCCCTCGAGCGGGAGTAGCGCGAGACGTTCGGAGTGGTCGAAGTCACGCTGTCTGCAGGTGAATCCAAAGAGCAGGAGAGAGCCCGAGACGAGCATCAGGCTGACGAACACTTGTAGGATTACGACTTCCACAATGGGCTTCTGGGTGCGAGCGCAGCAACCGTGGTTGCAATCGTCGTCAAGGAGCTGAGGGGCATCAGCACCGCGCATGCCAATGGCGACATTTTTCCAGCCAGTGCGAAGGCCACGGTCAACGCGTTGTACGAGAGCGCGATCGCGAGATCGATGCGCACAACTTTCGCGAGCGCGCGAGCGCTGCGCAGGGCGATCCGGACCGGGGCGAGCCCCGGAGTAACGAAGAAGAAATCCGCGCGCGACGGGACGAACGGCCGGTCGACCGCGGGTGTGCCCGACACGTAGGCGTGGTCGAGGGCGAGAGAGTCGTTCACCCCGTCCCCCACGAAGAGGGTGTCACCGTGGTCGAGGCTGTCCAAGACTTGCGCCTTGTCGCGTGGATCGTGGTCCCCGATGCAACGCTCGACCGCGATGCCGCTGGCTTTCCCCGCGATCTCCACGCGCGACTGGGTGTCGCCGCTCAGGAGCCAAACCTCGAACCCGTCTCGCTCGAGCGCGCGGACTTCCGCCGCGGCGTCGGAGCGCAAGCGCTCGACCGTGAAGAATCGAGCGAGGGTTTGGCCGTCGACCCCGAACACGACATCGCACCCGTCGTCGCGCGCGTTTTCGATGGTGGCCCAGCCTGGCTGGCCGACGCGCCAACGCCGTGCGCCGTCCTCCCATTCGAGCCCGAGACCGGCGTATTCGACGACGCGAGAATCGACGCGAAGCGAGGCTCCCTGGCACTCGAGGGCCGTGCGTATGGCCGCGCTCTTCGGGTGTGAGCTGCGTGCGACCAGCTCATACAGCGCAGCGCGTGCTCCGGAGTCCAGGCCCGCAAGCACCGCGGGGTTCTCGAGGCCCAACGCGCCCGTCGTCAGGGTTCCGGTCTTGTCGAAGACGATGCGCTTCACGTCTCGCGCCCGGTCGAGAAATCCGCCTCGGCGCACGAAGAGGCCTTGCCTGCGCAGCCCTGCTTGGACGAGTTCGTACGCAAGAGGCGTCGCGATACCGAACGCGCAAGGACAGGTCACGATGAGGACGGCAGTCGTGACGCTCAGAGCTCGGGAGATATCCCCCGTGGCCGCCCACCACGCCGCGAATCCCAAGGCGGCGACGGACAGAACGCCGATGACGTAATACCGCGCCAGCCGTTGCCACCAAGGCGTGGCCCGCGCACAATCTGCGCCGCGCGAAGGCTCACGAAGAAGCTCGCCCAGCGACGACGCCTCGAACCCGCTAATCGCGAGTACGGTCACCGCCTCGTTGCCCGCCGCGAAGGCGCCGGCAGGAACGACGTCGCCTCGGAGGTAGGTTCGCGGTTCGCTCTCGCCGCTGATCCAGTCGAGCGAGAAGAGCGCTCGCCGCGGCTCCAAGCGGGCGTCCACCGCAGTCAGGTCTCCGGGCGCGATGAGCAGGCGATCGCCAGGACGGAGCTTGGTGCAGGGTACGAGTCGCACTTGCCCCTCTTCGATGCGGCGAGCGAGGAGTCCCTGCGCGCCGTCGCTCGCGAGGAGCCAGGCGCGGTTCTTCTCGACGACGCGTTCTTGGAGCCAGCGCCCGAAGAGCATGAGCGCGATGAAGACGTCGAGCGTGTCGAAGTAGGCCGCCTTCGAAGCGTGCGCGAAAAACGAGTACGTGGATCCGGCGAACGCCAGCGCAATGCCCACGGCGATGGGAAGGTCCAAGTGCAAGACGCCTTGGCGGACGGCCCGGACGGCCGAGCGAAAGAACACCGAGCCACCCACCGCGACCGCGGCGGCCCCCAGCACGAAGTTGAGCGTCGTGAACAGCTCGAACAGGGGTCCGGCATCCAGACCCGCGTAGATCGCGATGCCGAAGATCATCGAGTTCATCGCGATCGCCGCGCAGACCCCGAGGCGCCACAAGAGTTCGCGCGACGCGAGGGCGCTGTTCTTGATGGGCGGGCCGAACAAGTATCCGAATCGCTCGACGCCGCTCACGAATGCGCGAATGTCGAAGGACCGATCGACCAGGAGGTCTACCCGTCCGAGCGACGGATTGACGACGACTTGCTTGCCGCCGGGGGCGCGTGTGAAGAGAGCATCGATGAGCCAAACGCACCCGACGCAATGAAGACCTTGGACGTCCATCGTCGCGCGCACGCAGTTGCTTTCGCTCGAGCGCATCCTTTCCTCGAGCGCCTCGAGCCACTTCCCGTCGCGGCGGTCGGCGCGCGTTTCGGGCACCGGAACCCCGCGTTTGCCGCGGAGCGCGTAGTAGTGGTCCAGCTGCTCACGGTGCAAGAGCTCGTATACGGCCTCGCACCCGACGCAGCAGAACTCGAGCGGACCCGAATCCATGCGAAGGCCGCAATGAAGGCAGGTCGCTCGGACGCCAATCGGCGAGTCGGCGGCGGAAACCATTACCGGAGGTGCTTTCCGAGTCCTCTACGAGTTCGTATGGGCGCCGGCTGGTTGCCCGCCCTCCGTCGAACGGAGGACGGAGACCAGGGCCGCAAGGGCGTCCACGGTCGTGAAGATGCCGGCGACGTGGGACCCTTCGACGACCACGACGCAGCCGTATTTGTGCTCGGCCATGTCGGCGACCACCTCGACGAGGGGCGTTTGCGGCCCGACCGCGTACACGTCCGTGGACATCGCCTCCTCCACAGCCACCTTCGCGGGATCGACGTCTCGCAGCGTCTCGACGAACATCACGTCCCGTTGGCTCAGCAGCCCCGCGATACGGCCTCCCTCGAGGACCGGCAGGTGGCGGATGTCGTAGCGATGCATGAGTGCCAGAGCACTCGAGAGAGTCTGATCGCGGCCAATCGAATGCGGCGCCGCCGTCATGAAGTCGCCAATGGGAAGGCGAAGGCTGCTGCGTTTCATGTTCCGAACCAGAGCAAAGAAGCGGCCAACGCTCCTGGCCCGACACTTGAAAGCAAAACCGGGTGTGAAGGACTGCGTGCCGGCGAAGGTCGCTTGGAATATCCGTTACGATTCCATCCGGCGGCCCTCGTTGGCTCTCGACCGATTCCTGTATGTGCGGGTGTCGAGCCGTTCGTGCCTTGCAATTCTTGCCGAGGCGCGAAAATGCTGCACCTCGTGATAGGGCTACTCGATGGACCGCGCTGCGTTGGCCGAGTTGCAAAGCTACGTGGGGTTTACCGCGGCCGACTCGGCGATCCTGGCGCGACTCCATCCGATCGCGAAACTGCACTTTGCAGCCATCGCTGACGAGTTCTATGCGCTCGTCCGGACCCACGAGGGTGCCTTCGCCTTCCTTCGCGACGAGGCGCAGGCGAGGAGGCTCCATGCGTCACTCCAGGGGTGGCTCGACGAGCTCCTTGTCTGTCCCCGCGATGACGCCTATCTCGAGCGTCGCGCCCGCATCGGTGTAGTTCACGTGCGTTTGGGACTCGACGGCCGGTACGCGGTTGCGGCGATGGGGCGCATACGCGAGTCGCTTGAGACCGTGGCGGAGCAGGCGTTCGCCGGAGAACCGGAAACGGTCCGCTCCGCGCGGCTCGCGGTCGCGCGCGCCTGCGATTTCGATCTCGCGATCATCCTGGAGAGCTACAAAGACGATTTCACCAGCCGGATCGAGCGTGCGACAAGCGAAAACGAGGCCGACCGCGGCGCGCTCGACGGGCGCCGCCGAGAGCTCAGCGACGCGCTGGACGCGGCCGACGTCGTGGTGCTCTGGTTCGATCGGAGCGGGCGCTTGTGCGTAGCCAACCGCAAAGCCGAGCTGCTCACCGGGTACGCATTCGACGAACTCGCCGGCGCGAACGTGTTCGAAGTCTTGTTCGGCGACCAGGCCGCGGCGGTCAGGGCCCGGTGGTTGGTCGCTTCCGATGGACCCCCGGTCGAAATGGAGGCGGACCTCCGGACGCGTTCGGGCAAAACGAGAACGGTCCGCTGGCACGCGACGGCGCACCGCCCAGAACGAGACGATGACGGCTCCGTGGTCGTCGTCGGAGTCGACATGACAAAGGAGCGAGAGCTCGAGCGACGCGCACGCCAGAACGAGCGTCTTGCCGCCGCGGGGGCACTCGCGGCCGGGCTGGCGCACGAGATTCGCAATCCGCTGAACGGTGCGAGCCTCCATCTGTCCGTCCTCGACCGCAGCCTCGCGCGAAGCCCGAGCGTTCCGCCCCTGGCGCGCGAAGCGACCGATGTCCTGCGGGCCGAAATCAAGCGCTTGAGCGCGCTCGTGACCGGTTTTCTCGAGGTCGCCCGCCCGCGCCCGTTGTCGCGCGTCTCCGGCGACGTCAACGACTTGGCAAGATCGGTCGGAGCGCTGCTCGCGCCGGAAGCCGAGGCGCAGCACAAGACGCTCGAGATCGAACCGTTTCCTTTGCCGGCGATAGCGGAACTCGACGTCGAGCGCGTCAAGCAGGTCATGATAAACCTCGTTCGCAATGGGCTCGACGCGGTCGGCGAAGGGGGGCACGTAGTCGTTCGGGTACGGCGCCTTCCCCGTCATGTCGAGATCGACGTGGAAGACGACGGGCGGGGAATCCCCGATCCGGCAGCGCCGATCTTCGACGCGTTCTATACGACCAAAGAGCGGGGTACGGGCCTCGGGCTCTCGATCGTTCACCGGATCGTTGCCGATCACGGCGGTGACGTTCGGTTCGATAGCCGTCCTGGGTCGACGGTGTTCACGGTTCGGGTCCCGGCGGATGCCGCGACCGAAGCCGGTCGCGCCTGAGAAGGCCGGAGGCACGCCAGCGCCCAGTGGCCAGCGCAAACCTTGCACGCAGAGGTGAATGTGACGGACGATAGCCGCAGCATGAAGACGAAGATTCGCGTACTCGTCGCCGACGACGAGGCAAGCGCCCGAAGCGGCCTCGCAACGCTCCTGCGTGACGAAGGGTTCGATGTGACGCTTGCGGAGGACGGGCAGCAAGCGCTCGCCCGGGTTCAAGAGACGGCGCCCGACGTTCTCGTGACGGACCTGCGGATGCCCGGCTTGGACGGGATCGAGCTCCTTCGGCGGGCCCGCGAGCTCGCGCCCGAACTCATCGTCGTCCTGGTTACGGCTTTCGCGGACGTCGAGACCGCGGTTCGAGCGATGCAGGAAGGGGCAGAGCACTATCTCACGAAGCCGCTCCAGATCGAAGAACTGGTGCTCGTCATCCGCCGTGCGCTGGAGCGACGCGAACTCCGGAACGAGGCCACGGAGCTGCGTACGCGGCTCACCGAGCACCTTCGGTTCGACAACATCATCGGATCGAGTCCGGCGATGCAGGAGGTGTTCAACGTCATCGAGCAAGTCGCGCCCAGCAAAGCGAGCGTGCTCATCGCCGGCGAAAGTGGCACGGGAAAGGAGCTCGTCGCGCAGGCGATTCACGAGAACAGCCCGCGGGCCCGCGCTCCCTTCGTAAAGCTGCATTGCGCCGCACTCGCGGAGGCGATTCTCGAGAGCGAGCTCTTTGGTCACGAAAAGGGCTCTTTCACCGGCGCGGCGGCGAGGCGCGAAGGGCGGTTCAAGCAGGCCGACGGAGGGACGCTCTTCTTGGACGAAATCGGCGAAATATCACCGGCCATCCAGGTCAAGCTCCTCCGATTCCTACAGGAGCGAACGTTCGAGCGCGTGGGTGGGAACGAAACGCTGAAGGTCGACGTCCGCATCATTGCCGCGACCAATCGCGAGCTCCCCGCGGAGGTGGCGGCCGGGAAATTCCGCGAAGATTTGTACTACCGACTCGACGTCGTCAACATCGAGATGCCGCCGTTGCGGGCACGCCCGAGCGATCTCCTTCCGCTGGCCACGCATTTTCTCCGGCGCTTCGCGCGAGAGAACGGCAAAGCGATCGAAGGATTGTCCGACGACGCGGTCGAGCGCATCACGGCATACCGCTGGCCTGGGAACGTGCGGGAGCTCGAGAACGTCATCGAGCGTGCGGTCGTGCTCTGCGAGGGTACGAAACTGACCGCCAAGCACTTGCCGGCAGGCGTGGGAGCCGTGCCGAGAGGCAGCATTCGGATTCCGGGGTCGACCCTGGGCGAGGTCGAGCGGCACCTCATCTTGACGACGCTCGAAGCGTGCGGAGGGCGAACGTCCCAGGCCGCGCAAATGCTCGACATCAGCGTCCGGAAAATTCAGTACAAGCTGCACGAATACGGAATCACGATGCAGCGCACCACGTCCACGAAGCCGCCGCCCGATCGCTAACTGGGCCGGAGCTCGCTTCGCGATTTCGGGCGCCGTCGTCGCTCACTGCCGCGACCGCGCGCAACGCAAATCCTGCGTCCTGCGAAAAGAATCGCGCACGGCCCGTTTGGCGCATTGCGAAATTTGGCGGCGGTTTGTGTGGTCCGAGCTTTGCGACCGCCCTCCAGTCATGCCCCGCACAGTCGATGAGGTCATGAATCGAGAGTTGCTCGCGGTTCAGCCGAACACCGAGGCGCATGAGCTTCGTCAGCTGATGCGCTCGTTCCACGTTGGCGCCGTCCCCGTACTCGACGAATCGGGCCGGCCACTTGGAGTGGTTTCGATGCGCGATCTCCTCGAAAGCGAAGGCGCCGCTGCAGACCGCATGACGAGGCCAGCCATGTGCGTCTCCATTTCCGCGACCATCGACAAGGCGGCCCGTCAGCTCGCGGCTACCGACCGCCATCACATGGTCGTGGTCGACGGCGCGGGCGTCGCCGTCGGGATGCTCTCGACGCTCGATTTGCTGCGGGGTCTGCTCGGCATGCCCACCCGCCATCCGAATGCCTTTCCGCACTGGGACGAAGCGACGCAGGTGTCCTGGTCCGACGATTGGTCGCTCGACGAGCAAGGTTGCGCGAGCGCTCCCGACGCCCCCGGATTCGTGCTCGTCGTGCGGGGCGGTCCCGGGGAACGGGACTCGGTCGTCTGGACGGAGCCGTGTTCGAGTATCCGGGCCCGAGCCACCGAGCTCGTCTCTGAACCATCGACGTGGCCGCCCCCGCTGGCGGCGCACTTGTCGCGGTCGGGCCTGCGCTTTCGCGCCGCCGTCGTATTCGACGAATTGGCGAGGCAGCGGATCGCGGCCCTCCTTCAGGACCGGCGCGATCACGTGCCGCCGCAGGGAGGCACCTGAACCGGAGGAACGGAGGAACGTCGCACCCGAGAACATCGACCGGGCTCCAACGTCGAGTGCGGCCCGGTTGATGCAGCGCCGTAGGGACACGTAGCCAAGAGGAGCCAGGTCATGTCCAGCGAAGTCCCCAACGCAAACCGTCCCTTCGTCCTTGTCGTCGGTTTGGATCTCACGGACACCGAGACGAGCGGTTTTGCCCTCAACCAGTCTGCGCGCATCGCGCTTCGCATTCCGGGAAGCCAGATTCATCTGATCGAAGTGATCGCGGCGGGCGCCAGCGCGGACGTGACGCGGGAGGCCGCAGGCTGCTTGCAGCGGTACGCGGAGGCGAAGGCGACGGAGCTCGGCGGCCTGCCCGGACAGAGCTTGGGCGTGCACATTCGCTGCGGGACGCCGGGGCGCGAGATCGCGCAGTTCGCGCAAGAAGTCAACGCGGATCTCATCGTCGTGGGAACCCACCGTCGCTCGCACCTCAAGCAACTGCTCGTGGGTTCGACCGCCGAACACGTCATGGAGACCGCGACGTGCCCCGTGTTCGTTGCCGGCCCGCGGCCGGCTCCCCTGGCTTCGCATGTGATCGTGATCGAGCCACCCTGCCCGGATTGCGTCCAGACGCGGCAGGCTACCCAGGGCCGAACGTGGTGGTGCGCGCGGCATTCCGAGCACCACCATTTGCACCATGGTCATCGATACTCGTATCAGGGTGACTGGCCTTTCGAGTCGTACCATTCAGAAACCTCACCAACTGGCAGTTGAGGAGGACGATCGGAGGTGTCCTGTGGATACCAATCAGATTCGGATCCAGCTCCTGGCCGAGCACGCTGAGCTGCGAGCGCTCATCGAGCAAACTCGGTCCGCTATCGATCGCCGATTGACGCATGAACCGGCCGAAAGTCACGGTCTGGCCGCCCGTATCGACTGCCTCGCGAGCGCCCTCCACGCGCACAACGAACACGAAGAACGGTTGCTCAATGGGTTTCTCGCCACCGTGGACGCGTGGGGTCCGGCGCGCGCCGAGATCATGAACGAACGCCATGCCGCAGAGCACAAGGAGCTCCACGCCGAGCTGCTCGATGCTTCTCTCGATTTGGAGCGTGTCGCCGCCATTCTCGATGGGCTTCTGGAGCACATGCAGTACGAAGAGCAGGCGTTCTTGAACGAAGACGTGCTTCGCGAGGACAGCATCGTCATCAACGCTTTCGGCGGATGAAATTCAGCGGCCTCGCTCTCGCGCCCCTCGCATCGCTCGGCTTCCTCGGCTGTTTGGGATCCAATCCTCCGCCTCCGACCGTCGCGCGGCCGTCACGCTCGCTCGTGCTCCCCGCGCAGCCGGAGCCGAGAGGGATGCGCGTATCGTCATCCTCCCGGCCGGGCGAGAGCCCGCCCGGGTCGCCTCCTTGGGCACCGACGTGGGCCGATATCTATGCGCGCTACTTCAGTCCGAACAGCGACGGCGCCTGCGGTCATTCGCGCGCCTGCCACATGGATGTGATGGGTGACTCCGCGTCAGCCTATTCGTGGCTCGCCCAGTGGGGATATATCGCCGGAACGCAGTCACCCCTGGTGAGCAGGACCAACTCCTGTCTCATCTGGTTCGGCGGCAACATGCCTCCGCGTGGCGCGCCGAACGATGCTGCGGTCCGCGACCTTACGGTATGGGTCGCCGCGGGTGCGCTGAAAAACTAGTGCACTGCCGTCGAGATGCGACCAATCGTCCGTGGCCACTGTGATCGCTCCACCAGTCGGACTTGCGCGCGCGCGAAATCCTTGCGTCATGCATGAAGTCCGGATCCGATGGCCGCGAAGGTCCTTGCTGTTTTTCGCGGTCTCGCCAATGATGCGTCGCGCTGGCACGACGGATGCGAGGTGCCGGCGCGACGCGGCCGTCCGGCCACCTCGGTGGCAGTGAACGCTCCCGCATCGACGCTCGTCGGCGAGTAGTCCGCGCCGCGGCGCTCCAGCCCCCCGCTTCGGAGGACTCATGCAATCTGCTCGATTCTTGCCGCTCATCGCCGCCACACTCGTCGGCATCACTTCGTATTTCGCCGGAACTCACTCCGCGCAGGCGATTCCGAGTTTCGCCCGGAAGTATCAAACGAGCTGCCAAACGTGTCACACGGTCTATCCGGTGCTCAATCCGTTCGGCGAGGCGTTTCGCCGCGACGGCTATCGCTTTCCGAGCCAAGAGGGAAGTCTCGATAGCGACGCCATCAAGGCGAACACAATCCCCCTCGGACAGGACGAATACAAGAAAACATTTCCGGATTCCGTCTGGCCCGACAAGATTGTCGAGGCGGTCCCGCTGTCGGTCATGTTCAACGGCGTCATCCCGCTCAACTTGCCGGGTTCGGCCGCGAAAGATGCGGCCGGCAACACATTTACCTGGAGTGGCATCCAGGCGGAGTTCCACTTGTTCGGCGCAGGGGCCTTCACCGATACCCTCACGTATTTCACACAACTCACGCTGGCCGACAGCGGAAGCTTCGACATCGAAACGGGGTACCTGCTCTGGAACGACATCGTAGGGCCTCGCCACCTGCTCAATCTCTGGGTGGGCCGGCTCTTCGCTCCCCAGCTCACGAGCTTCGGCCTTCACAGCTCGTATCTCAACGACTCCGTCATGCCCGGGGTCTCCGCCGCGGCGCTGTACAACCCGAGCGCCAGCTTCGTGCTCGGACAGGGCCATACCGACGGAGTGGAGCTCAACGGAATCGCCGCGCACCGGTTCGGGTACGCGTTGGGCTGGGTGGCGTCGTCGAACGCAAGCGGGCTCTCGCTCCCCAACGCCGAGGACGTCTATGCGCACGTCGGCATCAAGTCGGGCGGTGTGGCCCTCGACGGGGAGGGCAAATACGGCCCCAACGTGCCGGATCCGCGAAAGCCTTGGGCGGAGAAATCGATCACGTTCGACCTCTTCGCGTATCACGGCCTTTCGCGCCTCGACAACGGGACGGGGACGGTGGCCGGCGGGTCGGCCACGCCCACGCAGCAGAACGACCGCTTCAACGCGGTCGGTGGCGTCATCCACGCGCAGTGGGACTCGCTGATCCTGATGGCCGGCGTGCAGCTCCAGCGTGACGAACGCCCGTACCCGGGCACGTCCGCGACTCCGAATCCGAACGGGGGCGCTCTCCCGGGCGTTCCCGATTTCACGAGTTCGACGGTCGTGGAGCAGTACGACGAGATAGACTACGTGGTATGGCCTTGGTTCGTCCCGGGGGTGCGCGCCGAGTACACGCACGCGACCGTTGAATCCGCGAGCGCCGCCGCGCTTCTTCGCATCATTCCCGGCATCGCGATGCTCGTGCGGCCGAACATCAAGGTCGTTCTGACGGGCGACCTCGAGTGGGGACAGAATCTGCCTCCCGTTCAATCGTGGACGACCGCCGCGGGTGGTTCCATCGTGTCGACGCCGAAGGGTTCATTCGAGGCTGAGCAAATCAACGCGACGGTTGCCGTCGCTTACTGAATGGAAATGGCCATGAAGCGCTTGTTGACGTTACTTGCATTCGTGTCCGTCGGTCCCGTCGTCTCCCTCGGTTGCGAGGGCGAACCCCCCGTGATGGCGCCGGAGAATCCTCCCGGGACCGCCTCCGAAGTCGCCGTGGCTTCTGCTCCGCCCAGCAGCGAACCTGCGCCCGCGACCGCCGCCTCGATGACCGCATGTCCGCCACCGCCGTGCACCCCCGTCGCTTCGGCTGGACCGGCCTCCAGTGCGGCCCCTTCGGCGGCGGAAGGCTCTTCGGCCGCCCTCCCGGTACCGCCCGTATCCATACCCCGTGGCAACATCGTCGGGGCGGTCACGACCAAACCCGCGGTTCTCCAGTCGCAGACGATCGTGTACTTGGAGGACGGTCCGAAAGAGGACGTTCCTTCGCATTTGCAAACGATCACCATCGCCAATCGTCAGATGAATTTCATTCCTTACGTGGCCGTCGCGGCCGTCGGGGGCAAGGTGGTGTTCGCGAACGAAGATCCGTTTCCGCACAATGTCTTCTCGCCGGACAACGAGAAGTTCAACATGGGCAACATTCCCCAAAATGGAGCCCACTTTCGCGTATTCAAGAATCCCGGAGCTTACTCGCTGCTTTGCAATCTCCATCCAGGGATGCTCGGCTACTTGGTCGTCACCCCCTCGACGTGGTTCGCAAGGACGGATGCGAAGGGAAAGTTCGAGATGAAGCACGTGCCGAGTGGTACCTACAAGATAACCGCGTGGGCACCCCGCCAGACGCCCGTCACCCAATCCGTGACAGTCGCGAACGGGGACATCACGGTGAACTTCGACCTGCATCGATGAAAGGAATATTTCAATGCGTTCGTGCGCAATTCATTGTTTCGTGGCTGCCGCGATAGTCTGCGGGTGCGGGAAGAGCGAGAGTCATCAGGAAGGCACGACGATGGCGCCGGCTCCGTCGGCCCCCGCGAGCGTCGCCGTTCCGGCCCCGCCCCCCGCACCGACCCCCTCCGCGGCACCGGCGCCGCACGTCGAAATCCAGCTCGCAAGCGTCGCAAACACGATGGCCTTCGACAAAACGAAGCTCAGCGTGCCTGCGGGGGCGGAGGTACACCTGACCCTCAAGAACAATGCAACCATGGCGACGCTTCCGCACAACTGGGTGCTCGTGAAGCCGGGGACGGAAGCGAGCGTTGCCGCTTCGGGTCTCAAGCTGGGCGAGCCCGCCGGCTACATCGACGTGCGCGACAAGAACATGCTCGTGCACACGCCACTCTCGAAGCCCGGCGAAACCGTCGAGGTCACGTTCACCGCACCAGAAGCAGGCAGCTATCCGTATATCTGTTCGTTTCCAGGGCATTACATGATGATGAAGGGAGTGCTCACGGTCACGCCCTGACCCGAGCAACGGAAACCATGAGAAACTCGGCCTTCGTATTGGCGTGCGCTGCGGTCGCCGTCTTGTTCGCCGGTTGTACCAACGTCGGCGATTGTCCCGCGGCATCGGCCGTCCTGCCGGGTGGTTCTTGCAGTGGCGAGTCGCTCGAGTGCCCGTACACCTTGCAGTCGCTCAGCCCGGCCTGCGACGGTACGACGGTAGATGGCGGCATCGCCACGAGCTGCTTTTGCACGAATGGGAGCTGGAACTGTCCCGCGCCCGTCTCGTGTTCCGGCCCGCAGGCAACCGGCGACGACGCCGGAGCGGAGGAATCAGATGATGCTGCCGGAGAAGGGGCGACGAGCGATGCCCCCGAGGAGGCAGCGACGGGCGACGCCGTCGGAGAAAGTGCGGCGACCGACGCGACCGGGGATGCAGAAAACGAGTGATGGGACCTCGGAGAACGGCACTGGACGTGCTTTCCCACACCGCATGAGCGAACCCCGGAAGATTTGCTGCTACGGCTACGTCAATCGGTCCTACGCGTCCGTACGAGACGTGCTCCATCAGCGGCCTCTCGAACTCCTCCAGCAAGCCACGACGTCCGCCGCCGCGCGCGCCAACTCGCTCGCCGCTAGCCTTCGCCTTGGCGTCGCCGGCCTCGAGATTGGCGTCGGGGTACACATCGATGTCCGCGCGGTCAGGGAGGAGGAAGGCGTTGCGGGAATGTCGCCCGTGACGCGAGTGGTTCTCGGCTGGGAGGCTGCCAGTGGATCGTCCCTCTTCCCAATCATGTCGGCGCAGCTCTCCGCGTGGCCGCTGATGGCGTCGGAGACGCAACTCGAACTCGAAGGGAGTTATTCGCCGCCGCTCGGAGCCTTGGGGACCGCGATCGATGCGGCCGTCGGCCACCGCATCGCGGAGGCTTCCGTGCACAGGCTATTGGACGACGTCATCGAGCAGCTCCGGCGAGACTTGCCGCAGCCTGGCTGATCCACGAAGGAGCCGCCTCAAGCGACCTTTTTCGGGTCTCCTCGCACGTCGTCGGACGGGGGCCGCGTTTCGGGCGCGCGGTCGGCGTTCGGTGCCGGCGGCAACGGGCTTGCGCCCGCCCGGGCGGCCCCTAGATCGCCGCCCGTGACGCCGATCGACTCGTCGAGCTCTTGATCGTGAGTTTGATTCTTGCGCTCCTCGTCTTCGAGGACGTGACCCGTGAGGGCTCCGACCACCGCGCCGACGACCATGCCGGCGATGGTTCCGACGGGACCCGCGGCGCTGCCCACCACGGCCCCCACGATCTCGCCCGCAATCGCTCCAGCTTCTTCGCCGTGATGCTTTCGAGCGGGCTTAGAAACGTCTTCCTTGCGGTCCATGATGTCACCTCGCGGGGGAAGGCTCATGCACCCGTCGTTCCAACTCGGTACCACCCCCGACATCAGTCCGGCATCGAGTGGAAAACGAGAAGGCACGCTACGTGCTCTCAGCCATATCAATGCAGCGCGAGGGACGTTGTGGTGAGGCAGGCGACAATGAGAGCGACGTCCCGGCTTGAAAAAAAAGTCGCGCCGCCGCAAACGATGCGCGATGAAGGTGCTTCCCGAGGTCGCCCGGTGGAACCTCGGCCTTCCACGCAAAGTCCCAGGAGAATTGCGAGTTCACAAATGGGTTCCGCTCCTTACGCGCACAAGGCGTTTGCTCTGGCCGGGCCGTCTCACGCGGAGGCGGCGGCCGAGGCACGCGACAAGCCAATGGCTGAGCCGCGGTACGGCCGCCTGAGTGTGCTCGTCGTGGACGGCGATTCCCTCTCGCGGATCGGGCTTCAGCAAGCGGTCGAACAGCTCGGACACGACTGCCGCACGGCCAAAGACGGGCTCGAGGCGTGGGAAATGCTTCAGGCCGAGCGCGCCGACGTCGTGCTCAGCGACTGGAGTCTCCCCCGAATGGGTGGGGTCGAGCTCTGTCGTCGAGTGCGCGCGGCGGACGGCGACGGGCCCTATACGTATTTCATTTTCATGACCGGGTTCGACGACCGCGAGCACTTCTTGCGCGGGATGGAGGCCGGGGCGGACGACTATCACACCAAGCCGGTCGACATCGAGGAGCTCGAGGCGAGGCTCGTATCGGCCGGACGCGTCCTCTCGCTCTACCGCAAGCTCGCCGACAAGAACCAACAGCTTCGCCGGGACAGTCAGAATTCGTTTCACGCCGCGCGTGTCGACCCGCTCACGGGCGTCGCGAACCGCCTTCGCATGGACGAGGACCTCGAAGTACTCTGGTCGCGGGCGCAGCGGTACGGGCATCCGTTCGCCGCGGCGCTCTGCGATATCGACGAGTTCAAGAAATACAACGATCGCCACGGGCACGTCGCAGGCGACGAAGTGCTGCGGCGCGTGGCCCAAGCCATCCGAAAGGGGCTTCGGCAAGGGGACGCACTCTACCGGTTCGGGGGTGAGGAGTTTCTCGTGATCCTTCCCGAACAGTCCCTGAGCGAAGCAGTTCGGGCGATGCATCGGGTGCGCGGCGCGATCGAGCTTCTCGGCATCCCCAGCCCGGAGGGCGTCCTGACGATCAGCGTGGGTGTCGCGGAGCTCGACCTTGCGCTCGACCGGACCCTGAAGGATTGGCTCCGCCGGACGGACGCTGCGCTTTATCAGGCCAAGGAGGGTGGACGAAATCGCGTGGAGTCGTGCTCTTCGCGGTGAAGAGCCGAACCGCGGAGCCGGCTATGCCGACCACAGAGCCAAGAGTGTGCGACGTTCCGTTTCAGGAGCCGACGACCGCTTCCCCTGACGAGAGCGCGGGGACTGCTTGGGACCGAATGGAGTCCCGCGATCTAACCCACCTCGTCGTCCTTCAGGAGGGCCGCGTCGTGGGCATCCTTTCGCGGTCGGACCTCAGTGGTCCGAGGGGCGGGACGCACCGGCGGATGGGGCGACGCGTGGGAGAGCTGATGCATCGCGACGTGGTCACGACGACCTCGCGCACGGCGGTGCGCCGGGCTGCGACTCTCATGTGCCGGCGCCGGTTGGACTGCCTCTTGATCCTCGACCGCCAACACCTGACCGGGGTGCTCACCGTATGGCAGCTCTTGGGGTGGCTCGCTCGACACCGCGAAAAGGGCGCACGAAAGAGCCCGCGCTGAGGATCACCGATAGAGAATGTCGCGGAGCTTGACGCGCCCGCGGTGCGCTCGCTGTCGAACGGCGTCCGCCGAGATTCCCAGGATTTCCCCGGCTTGCTCGGCAGAGAGCTCTTCCAGGTCGTGGAGCACGAGGGCGGCGCGAGTGTCCACGTCGAGCCGGACCATCGCATCGCGAACGCGCAGCGCGACCCGCTTTCGTTCCAGTAAGTCGTCCGCGAGAGGAACCGGATTGCCCGGCTGCTCGTCCGCGCTGCTCCCATGCCGCGCGAAAGCGCCCGCCGCCTCGAGTGCGTCGAGGGAGTGCGTGGGGCGTCGAGTTGCCGCTCGCTTGCGCATGAGCGCTTCGTTGACGGCGATCCGATAGAGCCACGTGCCGAACCGTGATTCGGCCTGGAACGAACCGATTCCGCGGTGCGCGTGCAGAAACGTCTCTTGGGTGATCTCCTCCGCGTCGCTCGCGTTTCGCGACATTCGCATGGCGAGCCGGAAGATTCGCGTTTGATACCGCGAGACGAGGGCATCGAAAGCCCCCCGGGTCCCGTGTCGCGCGGATTCGGCGAGCCTCTCGTCGGAGACTGTCGATTGAGCGGGGATTGCGAGCATCATGGGTGCGAACGATTCGTGGCCTCGAGCGTGTGCAACCTCGAGACCACTTTCGCAGGCTGCGCTCGCGTCCGGTGCGACAATTCTCATCGGCCGGCGAGCCGGGCCTTTTTTCCCAGACAGGTGAGCTCGGTCGGCGCACCGGATGCTCGCCCGCGCATCTTTTTCGCCGCGGTCTACCCGTCCCTTCGGCGAAGCAAGACCCAGCGCAAACGGGCGCGCACGCTCGCCGGCATACGAACGTCGGTAGCGGACCGAACGACCTCCGGCACCGCCCTGTAACGAGCGAGTCCTTCGCGGCAGTTCGCGCACGACGCGATGTGAGCCGCGAACTTCGAGCGATCCGACGAGGGCAGCGTTTCCTCGACGTAGTCCGGGAGCAGTTCACGACAGCGTTCGCACGTCCACGTGGTCATTGCGCGCTTCGGGGGTTGGATGCCCGGCCCGCGCGAGCGTGACTCGCTCCCTCGCGCCGTCACAAGAGCGGGGCCTTCGGCATCTTACGGCGCGTGAACGTCGATTCCTCCGGAGCCCGCGCTGCTGCCCCGCCTCGTCTCACGGTTCGCGCCCTGCCGAGCCCCAGGGCGGAGACGCCTCGGTCTTGACGGGTGGGCCGCGAGTGGCAGCGAGCAGGCTCCGGTTTTGGTTGGGGGTCGCCGCCATCCTTGGCGTCGCGATCGTCCCGCGCCCGCTTCACGCGGACGAGCCGTCTCCGAAACGCCCCATTCCCGACTACTCGGGGCGAGGCCCGGACCCCACGACGGTGGGGGAGGTCGCGCTTTGGGTACCCCGAGTCCTGCTGTCGCCCCTGTACTTGGTTACGGAATACGTCATCCGCTGGCCGCTGTCGGTAGCCATTCCGGCGGCGGAGCACGCCGACTTGCCCCGCAAGCTCTACGACTTCTTCACGTTCGGTCCCGACCACAAGATAGGCTTTGCCCCCGTCGGCCTAATCGAGTTCGGATTCAATCCCAGTGTCGGGGTCTACGCCTTCTGGAACGACGCGCTTTTCAAGGGTAACTTCCTGCACCTGCACGCGGAGGCGTGGCCCAGCGACTGGCTCGCCGGTTCTCTGACGGAACGCATCGAGGTCGACAAGACCCACGCGATGCAGATTCGCATCGAGGGAACTCGTCGCCCCGATTACGTGTTCTACGGCACCGGACCAGACTCGGCTCAATCGAGCCAGAGCCGCTACGGCCAAAATCGATTCGATGCGGGCGCATACTACGAATGGCGCTTCTGGCGAGCGAGCCGAATCCAGATGGGCCTGGGCGTTCGCAATGTCCAGGTCTACGACGGCCACTACGGTAGCGACCCAGGATTGGCCCAGGAGTCCGCGCGCGGAGCTTTTCCTCTCCCGTACGGTTTCAATCGATCCTATACGGCGGAATACAACCGCGCCTCCTTCATTCTCGATAGCCGCCGACCGCGCCCGATGCCCGGCTCCGGCCTGCTCTTCCAGGTTCAGGCCGAGCAGAGCACAGAGCTCGAACGATCGTCGCCCGCGGGCTGGATACGTTACGGAGGAACCGCGGGCGGATACCTGGACCTGAACCAGCGAGGTCGCGTGCTCGGCCTGGCCGTGACGACGATCTTCGCCGATCCTACCAACGGCCGGCCGGTGCCGTTCACCGAGCTCGCCACACTCGGCGGGGACGGTCCGATGCGTGGGTACTATCCCGGGCGCCTGGTCGACCGCAGCGCGGCGGCGGCGACGCTCCACTACCTCTGGCCGATCGGTCCTTGGCTGGGAGGCAGCCTCGAAGTGGGCGTCGGCAACGTCTGGGGCGAGCATTTGCAGGGCTTCAGGCCGGCGCAGCAGCGCTTCTCGGGCGCTCTGGGGATCTCGAGCTTGACTCCGAGCGACTACCCCATCGAGCTCATTTTCGGCATTGGATCCGAACCGTTCGACCGGGGCGGCTCGATTGATTTTTTTCGAGTGGCCCTATCGGTGAATCATGGTTTCTGAGAGACACCTCATTCGGTTTGCGCCCTTCGCCTTGCTCGTGGCAACGGCGTGCGGACCCTCGGATGCGCGCTTTCCGTTGCGCGATCCGCTCTGGCACGACACCGACCTGAGGCCCGTTACCACCCGCTGTCACGCGGAACCAACTCCCAAGGAGCGAAACCACGTCTCCTGCGCCCCGGAGTCTTACGACGGGACGCTCTACTGGGACGGGATCGACAGCCTCCTTCTCCGCCCCCTATCCGAAGCGGTAGGCCTTGCGACGAGCGGCGAATCGACGAATGTCAACGGGTTGGACGAAGTGCCCGACTCGGCCTGGTTCACGAACCGACTCGGCGCCCGTCTCATGAGCGCGGCCGAGTTGCGCCAGAACGCTTGCCCCACGGAAAAACTGCTCGACCCGCAACACGCGACCGACGGCGCCTGGTTGATCGACAAAGGTAAGACCAGCGGGTCGACCGCCGGATTCCGGATCAACGTTCCAGGGAAAGGCAAGTATCTGGTCAAGCTCGAGGTTCGGGGTCCGGAGCGTCAAGGTGCCGCAACCGTCGTCGGGGAGGCTGTATTCTACGCTGCGGGGTACTACGCCTCCTGCGAACAGCTGCTGTATGTCCGCCCGTCCATATTCAAGCTGGCGCCCGATCTGCTAGCTGCCAAGGGCAATTTCGGCGACGTCTACCCCTTCGATCGAAAGGCGCTGGACGAGCTGATCGCCAGCGCAACCATGCGGGCCGGCCTCGTGCGAATTACAGCTTCCGCGTGGCTCCCAGGATTTCCGATCGGGCAGTTTCGCTACGAGGGAACTCGGAGCGACGATCCGAACGATGTCATTCCCCACCAGAACCGCCGCGAGCTTCGGGGTGCCCGCGTCCTGGCCGCATGGATCGACCACTTCGATTCGCGCGAGGGAAACTCCTTCGACACCTGGATCTCCGATTCCAAAGGCGGTCCTCCGGACTCGTCGCCCGGTCACGTCCTACACTACCAAATCGGTACGAGCGCCGCGCTCGGCAGCTCATGGGATTGGGACGACATCACGCGGCGGCTCGGGTACTCCTACATCATCGACTGGCACGACGCAGCCGTGGACTTCGTCACGCTCGGCGCAGTTCCCCGGATCTGGGACCGGGTGCAGAAGGTGCCAGGGCACGAGATATTCGGGTACTTCAACGTGGCCGATTTCGATCCGGACGGCTGGAAGAACGAGTATTCGAACGCGGCCTTCAGCCGAATGACGGAGCGAGACGGGGCTTGGATGGCGCGCATTCTCGCCCGTTTCACCCCCGAAATGGTTCGCACCCTGGCCGAAATGGGTCAGTTCAGCGACGTCGCGAACACAGACTACTTGGAGAGCGTGCTCCAGGGTCGCTTGTCCAAGATTCTGGAGCGCTACCTGACGCGACTGTCGTCGATCGCCGACCTACGCGTCGAGGGTCGGGAGCGTCTGTGCGGAGTCGATCTTGCCGAGTGGCGCGGTCTGCGCGACGCGAGCCAATTCCGCTACACGGCCAGGACTGCCCACGGCCCTTGGCTGTCGGTGGAGCGTGGCGCGGGCGGCCGCGTCTGCGTGACGCTCACGCACGGACGAATTGGCGACTACGTTCGGTTGCTCGTCCGGGACGGCGTTTCGGCTGGGCCACTCGTCGCGCACCTCTACGATCTCGGGCCCGAGGCCGGCTATCGGCTGGTGGGGCTCGAACGACCGGATCGGTGACGTCCGCGGGCGCTTCGAGACCGCCGCCGTCGGATGGGCCATTGGGGAGCGCGACTCAGAAGACGCCGTGCAAATCGAGAACACCGCCGCCCGGCGCTGGCGCCGCGCCAATCCATACGCCCGGTCCTTCGACCGAACGGCGATGGAGGTGGGGTACGAGTACGCCTATGGCTGCGCCCGCCATCGCTCCGGTGACGACGTCGGTCGGAAAGTGATTCCCGGACCGGACGCGCTCGTAGCTCACGAACGCGGTGAGCAGTGTTCCGGCCGCCAGCGTGATCCAGGGTCGAGGCGTTCTCGGAGCACGCACGAAGGCGAGGTACGTTGCCGTCGCCGTCACCGAAGCCGTCGCGGAGGCATGGCCGGAGAAGAACGAGAGTTGGAGATTGGTGTCGCTTGTGTTGTTGGGGTTCGAGTAGTCGAGCGGCCGCGGGCGGCGAACGGCGATTTTCGTCACGTCGGTGACGAAAACCGTGAGCGAAAGAGATTCCGCGTACATCACCGCGTCGACCAAACCGGCGTCCCACCCGTCCCGAACACCGGACAAGATTGGGTCGAGAACGGCAAAGCCCACGGCTGCGTAGAGGCCGATATCGGAGTACGTGCTGGCGTTGCGATCGATGGTCTGCGTGACCGCGCCTCGGTCGATCGGTAAGAGGTTGCTGATGTCCACCTTCATGGTCGTGGGGTTTACCGGCAGCGGTTGGGGGCGGATCTCGCCGGTCGACAGTATGAGGTCCGTAATCCCTGCAGCGCCGGCGGCTCCGCCCGTGAGCACGATGTCCGCGACGGGATCGATCTTGAAATGTTGGTCGATCTGCCAGGGGGGTTCGTCGGCGTGTGCAATCGACGGTGCCAGGCAAGCCCCGGTCAAGATGAAGATGGTGGCAAGACTCTTGTCCATGGTGCGTCAGATGCCGAGCTCCCTATCGTGTGACAGTCACGATAACCTCCGGGGCGCATCCAAGAGAGACCCCCATGAACAAGGTCTTGCCTCTCGCTTTCTTGCTGGGCGCATTTTCATGCGCAGGATCTGCGCCGCCCGCGACGCCCTCCGAGGCACGATTCACGACCGAGACGCGTGCGCCCAGCGCGGCTTCGCCCCGGGCCCGCGCGATCGTCGAAGCGCCCGACCGACTCGAAATCGACCGAAAGCTCGACGCCGGTCGACGTCCCGCGGAGCTCCTGACGTTTCTCGGCGTGGAGCCCGGAATGCGTGTCGCCGAGCTGATCGCCGGCGCGGGGTACACCGCCGAGCTCTTGGCGCGCGCCGTGGCCCCGAACGGCGCCGTCTACGCGCAGAACCCGAAATTCGTTCTCGAGCACGGCGAAGAACCGTGGAAAGAGCGGCTGGGGAGATCTGCCGCCAAGACGATCGTTCGCGTCGACCGAGAGCTCGATGACCCCCTGCCCCCCGAGGCCAAAGATCTCGATTTGGTCCTCGTGAACCTCGTCTACCACGACACGGTGTGGCTGGGAGTCGATCGCGAGAAGATGAACCGAGCGGTCTTCGGCTCGCTCCGCAAGGGCGGTCGCTACGCGATCATCGACCACAGCGCGCGGCATGGCACCGGCTTCGCCGACGTGAAGACGCTGCACCGGGTCGACGAGGCCGCCGTTCGGGCGGAAGTCGAGCACGCGGGCTTCGTACTCCAGACGGAGAGCAACTTTCTTCGCAACCCTTCGGATGCGCGCGACTGGAACGACTCTCCGGGCGTCGCCGGCGACCGGCGGGGGACGAGCGACCGCTTCGCGCTGCTGTTCGTCAAGCCCTAGAAAGGCATTCGCGGCCACTCGGGGGCCGGTGGGCCTCCAAACGTGCGAGACATGACGGTCGAACAACCTCGCAAGCTCCTGCGCCTGCACCTTCCGCCGATCTTCGACGTGCGAGCGGGTGAGGGGCGCGTCGCGCTTCTTGGATTCGCCGCGCTGCTCCTCGTCATCATTACCGCGCACACCATCCTGGAAACGGCGCGAGACGCGCTTCTGCTCACCGGCCCGGGTCCGCGTGCGCTCGGGCTCGTGTATGTGGCAATCGCCGTCTTCACGCTGCCGACCGCTGCGGCCGCGGGACGGGCGGGGTCACGATTTGGGCCGCGCCGCGCGCTATCCATCACCCTTGCGCTGGCAGCACTCGCGACGGTCGCGATGTTCTTGGTCCCCACCAATCGCATTTCGGCGGTCGCCATTTACATCCTCAGTGGGGTCATCGCGTCGATCGCCGTGCCCCAGTTCTGGACTCTCGTCGGAACGGCGCTCACGGTGGCTCAGGGACGTCGTCTATTCGGGCTCATCGCGGCAGCCGGTGTCGTCGGCGGGGTCGTGGGCTCCGGGGTGGCCGCGGTCATGATCCTCGTCGTTCCGGCCAAGACACTCCTCCTCCTTTCCGCGGGCATTTTCGGCGCCACGAGTGTGGCGATTGCGCGAACGCAGCGTTCAGGTCCGACGCTTCAATCGCGCTCGCCTTCGCGTCCAGTCGCCACCGAGTGGCTTCAGACCTTCCGCGAAAACCCCTTTTTGATACGGGTTGCGATCATCGTCTTCTTGTCGACGGCCACGTTGCTTACCGTGGATTATCTCTTCAAATCGAGCATTGCGCGATCGCTGCCCAGCGCGGAGATTGGCCCCTTCGTCGCGCGCTACTACCTGGCGCTCAACGTTCTGTCCCTGTTCGTTCAGCTGTTCGTTGGGAGCGCCCTCGTGCGAGCGGTGGGAATTGCGGGTGCGCTCGTGATAACACCGCTCTTCCTCTTTCTGGGCGCGACTTCGGCGCTCGTGTCGGGCGGCGCCATGATCGTCGTTCTGATTCTGAAAGGCGTCGACGGCAGCCTCCGCCATTCCATCCATCGGATCACCGGCGAGCTCGTGTACCTTCCGGTGCCGCGCGGGGCTCGCGAACGCGTAAAGCCACTCATCGACGGGGCGCTCGTGCGAACGTCGCAAACCATCACCGGGGCCGTATTGCTCGCCCTCGGGGGCACACGCGCGCTAGCCCCGCGTCCGCTGGCGCTGCTCGTGGCTGCCCTCGCCTTCGTGTGGCTGATCACGGCGGTGACCATCCGCCGTCCCTATCTCGATCTCTTGCGCCGGGCCATCGCGAGCGGATCGCTGGACACTCGCGACAATCCCGATCCAATCGACCTCGAAAGCGCGCAGCTGCTCGTTCAACGCCTGGCGAGCGAAGACCCGCTCGAGGTGGTGGGCGCGATGAATGCTCTGTCGCGCCGCGGTCGCGAGGGCTTCGTGCCTGCGCTCGTGCTGCTTCACCAGGACGAAACGGTGCTGGTGGCGGCGCTCGAAATGTTTGGTGCATCCGTCCGGACCGACTGGGTGCCGCTCGCCCGGCGACTTCTCGAGCACCCACGCGAAAGCGTTCGTATGGCGGCGGCGCGCGCCCTGGCGATGCACCAGGACCTCGACCCGACGTGGCTGGCGAACGACGCCGGACCGCGCGTCCACGGCTACGCCATCCTTCATCTAGCGCTACGCGAGCCGAGCGACGACCTGCTCGCGCGACCTCGTATTGCGGCGCTGTTGCGCGAGCCGGCTGAAGCGGGCGAGGCGGCTCGCATGGGCCTCCTCGCCGCCATCGCCGACGCGCCGCCGGTACGCAGATTGATCCCGCTACTCATGACCCTCGGCGACTTTGCGGGCGGATCGACGGAGAGTACGGAGCTTTTCGCCCGAGCGGCGGCCCGGCAAGCCGACGAGAGGTTGATCCCACGCCTCATTTCGTTCCTGCCTACGGGTGCTGGGCGGGAGGCGGTCCGAGCGGCTCTGGTTGCGATGAAAGAGCCCGCGTTCGACGCTCTGCACGCTGTCCTCTTGGACCACACCCGTGCGCGCAGCCTCCGGATCCACATTCCGAAGTCGTTGGCCCGTTTCGGCACGAGACGGGCGGCTGAATGTCTACTCCAAAACATCGAGACCGAACGCGACGGCCTCGTTCGTTACAAATCGATACGAGCGCTCGGCATTCTCGTCGACGGTCGAAATATCGTCGTGGACAGCGACCGGGTAGAGCGAATCTGTCTACGCGATCTCGAGGATCACTTCTCCGTCCTCGCCCTGCGCGTCGCCCTCACCGGCGATCGTCCGCAAGGGACGCCGGAGACCCGGTCCACCGCGGAACGGCTCCTACTCGCGCTGCTCGGCGACAAGCTGCGGCAGTCGCTCGATCGTGCGTTTCGACTTCTCAAGATTGCGCACCATCGCGAAGCGATCCATCGGGTGTACCTCGCTTGTCTGTCGGGGGACGCCTATGCACGGGCCAACGCCGGCGAGTATCTCGATGCGCTGCTCGCGCGCCGAGGGCAGCAAGGCGTCCGCGCACTCCTGCGGCTGGTCGCCGACGACCTCCCGCCCGCCGAGCGCGCCGACCGCGCGGCGACCTTGCTCGGGGCTCCCGGGAAGCTTTCTCGCGAGGCCGCTCTACAGGTTCTCGTCACGGACCACGAATTGACCGTTGCGTCGCTCGCCGGGATCGTCGCGCTCGAAGTCGGTACGCCCGCACTCCGTGCATCCGTCCAGCAAGCGCGGCGCGTCCGGCCCGAGCTCGACGTGAGCGCCGGCCAACTCCTCGACGGGGCTGTCCCCAACTCGGTGGCGGCCCGTGCGTGACCGAGGGGATGCCCGATATCTGCGCGTCTCGAGGGAGCTATTCCTGGCGGCATTCGGCGCCCACCTCGGGGGATTCGAGTCGTGGGTCACCGACCGCCTAGTGTCTCTGCTCGAAGAAGACGAGGTGCGCGCGGGGGAAATGCTGTTTTCCACGGGCGATGCGCCCGAATTTCTCTATTTCATGCGCGAGGGCCGCGTTCGGCTGCTGCGCGAGGGAGGGCGCCCCCGGGAACTGGATGGGCGGCACGTCTTTGGACTCGTCGACGGTCTTCTGGAACGGTCTCGCAGGTCGACCGCCACGGCCGTCACGAACCTGCACCTCATGAAGGTGCGCATCGACGCTTGGCTCGAATTGCTCGATGACAGTTTCGAATTGGCGCGGGCTTCGGTTCTGGAGTTGGCGAGCGGAGTCGCTCGTCTCGAAGAGACGTTGGCGGCGACACAATTGCCTCGTGGTCGTGTCCCGACTCGCGCCCCGGTGCCGGCTGCGCCCCCGGTCTCCGGGGGCCATCTCAACGTCATCGAGCGCTTGGCGCTTCTCATGGAGGTGCCGCTCTTGCGCGGGGGGGGAGTTCAGGCGCTGAGCGACTTGGCGGTGGCCTCGCAAGAGGTCTCCTTCGAGCGAGGCGGGCCCATCTTCGCCCCCGGCATCCCGCGCGACCGGATCTACGTGGTCATCGAGGGAGAGATCGAGGCGTCGCGCGGGGGGCCCGACCTCGTGCGGGTTGCGGCTTCGGGGGAGATTGTCTGCGGGGCGGCGGCGTTCGGGGAGCCCGCCCGCGCGTGGACGGCTCGGGGCACGAAGGCCGGCCGCGCTCTGACGTTTCGCGTCGACGATTGGTTCGATCTCATGGAGGAGCACTTCGACATGGTTCGCTCGGCCCTCGCGGCGTTGTCGGCAACCCGCGAAGCCCTGCTCCTCGCGCTCGAGGTGGGACCGGCGACTGGCCCGTAGCTTGGCCGAAGCCTCAACCCAGGACGGAGGGCCGATGGTATTCCGGTAGCGCCTTGCGAAGTGCCTGTTCGAGAGTGTCGAGGTCGATCGGCTTGGGCAGACACGCGACCGCGACCGCGGAGATGCCAAGGCGATCTCTCTCTCTTTCCGCCTGGCCCGTGAGGAAGATCACCGGAACGGCGTGCAGGGCCTCGACCCGCCGGAGCCGCCTGACCATGGCCATGCCGTCGACCCGAGGCATCCACAAGTCGGTCAAAATGAGGTCAGGCGCCGACGTGGTCGCGAGACTGAACCCCTCCTGACCGTCGCGCGCGGTGATGACCTCGTATTTCTCGGTCAGCCACCCCGCGAGCGCGGTACGCGTTCCGTCGTCGTCTTCGACGATGAGCACGCGCGGCCGGTGCCGGCTCGTCGGGGATGGGTCGGCCACGCAAGCAATCGCTTCCGACATCGGGGGCGGCTGGGTCGAAGCGATCCGAAATGCGAGACGTCCGGCTTCTTCGACCAGCTGGACCCGTAGGCTAGCCGCCGCGGGGCTTTCCGGGTCCAGGCGGTTCAATTCCTCCGTGAGAGCGCGAACGATCGCCTCCTGGGCGCGGACGGCGCTCTCGCGAGAAAGACCATTTTCTGGCGACATGGGGCCTCCTCACGGGCGTGAGCAACGCCCAGGCCAACGGCTGGCTGCCACGGACTTCCGCGCGACACCCGGGGATGAACGCCGAAGAGGCGAGGCGCCGGGCGGAACCTGGTGCATGCCATGCGGCAATGCGCAAAACGCGCGTTTTTTTCCGGGACCGGAAGCCATCCGTTGGTTGGCCACGCCTTTGCTTTCGCCAGGAGGCATGGCCTCATTCAAAAGGTTTCTGGTCGGAGTCGACTTTGAGCCGCCCTCGCTCGCGGCGCTCGACTGGGCGATCGATTTGGCGTCCCAGGTCGGCGCGACCATCACCGTGCTCCATACGTACGAAATCCCGGTCGTCGGAATTCCGGATGGCGCCTTCATCGCGAGCGCGGAATACGCGTCCAAGTTGATGACCGCCGCGGACGTGGCGCTGGCCGCCGCGATTGGCCCGAGGCAAGGCCGCGGGGTCGAACTCAACCGCCTGATGCGACAAGGGGTCGCCTGGGAGACGATTCACGAGGCCGCCGACGAGGTCGACGCCGACCTGATTGTGGTCGGAACCCACGGGCGAAAGGGCATTTCGCACGCCTTGCTGGGAAGCGTGGCGGAGAAAACGATTCGGACTGCGCGGCGCCCTGTCGTCGTCGTTCGTTCGACCGCGCACTGACGGCCTTCAAGCAACAAAGCCCTGCGGCCAACACTCCAGGCGCGCGCGCAGCGCCGCGACGCTTTCCCCGAGCGACCGCGTCGTATCGAGCACGAGATGGTCATCCGGCGCCAACTCGTCGACGGCTTCGTAACGCGCACGGAATGCGTCGAAGACCTCCAGGCGACCGTCCGAGACGCCGCGATGGAGGGCGCGTTCGGTCATTCGGGATCGGCAAACCGCCGGATCCGCCCGACATTCGATGAATCGAAATGGAACGTTGTGGCGGCTGGCGAGATCCTGCGCAGCGCGCCGCATTGCGCGCGACCCGAAGGACGCGTCGATGACGACCGGGCGTCCCGAAGCAACGACTATCTCCGCACGCCTGAAAACCTCGGCATAGACTCGGTCGGTGAACGCAGGCTCATAGGCGCCGTGCCAGGGCGGTTCATCGATTGGGCGCGCGGGTTCGACGCCGAGCAATCCCTTTCGCGTACGGTCTGCCTCGACGATGGGCGCACTCCGCTCGAGGCTGACCTGCTCGGCAATGGTGCTCTTTCCCGACGCGATTACGCCTCCAACGGCGATGACGGCAGGCAGGAGCATCGATCGGCGCTCGGCGGAAAGAGCGAGCAAGAAATAACGCCGCGCATCGCGCGACGCGCTCGTGTGCCCGTCCGGATCTTCGCCGGCGACGAACGCAGCGATCTTTCCCCTGACATAGGCGCGATAGCTCTCGTAGAAGTCGACGAGCGCGTACAGATCGAAATCGTTCGCATCGCGCGCGTAACGCGCCAAGAGGCGCTCGGCGAGGTCGACGCGTCCGTGTGCAGCGAGATCCATCGAAAGAAACGCGATGTCGGCGCACACGTCTCCGAAGCGAAAACGATCGTTGAATTCGATACAGTCGATGATCGTGGGCAGCTCCGATTGCCTGAGATAGACGTGCTCGAGGCGAAGATCGCCGTGGCCGTCGCGGACGCGACCGGCGGCAATTCGCTGGGCGAAGAGCTCGCCGTGGCCGCGGACGAACGCCGTTTGCCAGCGGGCGATCTCTTCGCTCTCTTCGGGCGAAACATACCTTTCGACGCGCCCGCGCGTTTGCGCGAAGTTCTCACCGATGTTGTACTCGATGGCCTCCGCGGTCCCGAATACTGCGGTGGCTTCGTCCGTGCGGGCGACCTCGTGGAACGTCGCTATGCGGTTGGCGACGGCATCGATGGCGTCGCTCGCGAGCGCACCGCGTGCGAGAAGGAGATCGGCGCGGCATTCGTCGGGAAGTCGCGCCATGTGCACGGCCCAGTCGACGATGGGGCCCTCACCATCGACCCGACAACGGCCGTCTTCGCCGCGTCGGATCGGGACGACCCCCCTGTAGATCGCGGGTGCGAGGCGCCCGTTGAGCTGTACCTCCGCGTCGCACGCGGTCTTTCGCTGCTTGACGGTTCGAAAATCGACGAACCCGAGGTCGACCGGTTTTTTGACTTTGAATACGTCCCGGTCGGTGAGAAACACGAGCGACAAATTCGTCTCGGCAAGTTCGACCTGACCGGGGTGAAGCGCGCCGTACGATTGCGGGCGAAGAAGATCGGCCTTGAGGTCCATGGGGTCGTCTCTTGGTTTGGCTCCGGAGCGTGGGTCACCGCAACCTGA
>Ga0265313_10000639_pt1 | contig 36081 bp, 22 predicted proteins | sample 4123metaG_FD_203122 | JGI IMG/M metagenome (GOLD analysis project Ga0265313, IMG submission 203122) | Rhizosphere microbial communities from Carex aquatilis grown in University of Washington, Seatle, WA, United States - 4-1-23 metaG | ecosystem: Host-associated > Plants > Roots > Rhizosphere >... | reverse complement strand
GCGCTCGCCACCGTCACCGCCGTCGCCGCGAACGAAACGGAGGAGGAGGCGCATGCGAGCGTCTCGACCGCGGTCTTCGAGCTCGGCGCCGACGGGCGCATCGGGGCGGCCCCGGTCGCGGCCGCCGCGCCGCGCGAGGTCGCGGTCGCCCCCGGCAGGTCGGCGTCGTGCACGCAGACGCTCGCGATCGCCCATCCGAGGCTCTGGGACCTCGCCCATCCCGACCGCTACGTCGCCGTCACGACGGTGGCCGTGGCCGGCGCGACGGTCGACCGGGTCGAGACGCCCTTCGGCATCCGGACGATCGCCTTTGACGCCGACCAGGGGTTCCTGCTCAACGGCCGGCGCGTCCCGATCCAGGGGGTCTGCGACCACCACGACCTCGGGGCCCTCGGCGCCGCGACCAACGTGAGCGCGCTCGCGCGCCAGATCCGCCTCCTCCAGGAGATGGGCTGCAACGCCATCCGCACGAGCCACAACCCCCCCTCGCCCGAGCTCCTCGAGCTGTGCGACCGGATGGGCATGCTGGTCATGGACGAGGCCTTCGACTGCTGGGCCCTCCCGAAGAAGACGAACGACTACCACCTGCTCTTCGCCGACTGGCACGAGAAGGACCTGCGGGCCATGATCCGGCGCGACCGCAACCATCCCTGCGTGATCCTCTGGAGCATCGGCAACGAGATCCCCGAGCAGCTCTCGCCGACGACGGGCCCGAAGCTCGCCCGGCACCTGACCGGCATCGCCCACGAGGAGGACCGGACCCGGCCGACGGTCTCGGCATTCGACCAGATCGAGAGCGGCTACAACGGCATGCAGCTCGAGGTGGGCGTGGCGGGCTACAACTACAAGCCCGGGGAGTACCCCCGCTTCCATGAGCTCAACCCGACGCTCCCGCTCGTCGGCAGCGAGACGGCCTCCTGCATCAGCACCCGCGGCTTCTACGCCTTCCCGGTGAGCGAGGACAAGAGCAAGGGGATGGCGGACTTCCAGATGAGCTCGTACGACCTGGCGGCCCCGCCCTGGGCGACGCCGCCGGAGGCGGAGTTCCGGGGCCAGGACAAGGCCCCGTTTGTCGCCGGCGAGTTCGTGTGGACCGGCTTCGACTACCTCGGGGAGCCGACGCCGTATGGCGGGGACGCGACGGCCATGCTGGAGTTCACCGACCCCGCGGTGCGCGCCGCAATGCAGGCGCGGCTCACGGCCACCGGGACGATCCCGGTGCCGTCGCGAAGCTCCTACTTCGGGATCATCGACCTGGCGGGGCTCAAGAAGGACCGGTTCTTCCTCTACCAGGCCCGGTGGCGCGCCGACCTGCCGATGGCCCACCTGCTGCCCCACTGGACCTGGCCGGAGCGGACGGGCCTCGTGACCCCGGTCCACGTGTACACGTCGGGCGACGAGGCCGAGCTCTTCCTGAACGGGCGCTCGCTCGGGAGGAAGGCGCGGGGCCCGTTCGAGTACCGGATCCGCTGGGACGACGTGCGCTACGAGCCCGGCGAGCTGAAGGTCGTCGCCTACAAGGGCGGCAAGCCGTGGGCGACGGACGTCGAGCGGACGGCCGGGGCCCCCGCGGCCGTAGCGCTCGCGGCGGACCCCGCCTCGCCCGCCGCGGACGCAGGCGACCTCTCGTATGTCACGGTGCGCATCAACGACAAGGACGGGACCCTGGTGCCGCGCGCGGCGAACCGGGTGCGCTTCGCGGTCTCGGGGCCCGGCGACCTGGTCGCCGTCGACAACGGCGATCCGACGTCGTTCGCACCGTTCCACGCGGCCGAGCACGACGCGTTCAACGGCCAGTGCGTGGCGATCGTGCGCACGCGGCGCGGCGCGACGGGCAGGATCACGCTCAGCGCGCAGTCCGACGGGCTCGCGCCTTGCACGATAGAGATCCGGCCGGGACCCGCCTCCTAGGCCGGGGCCCCTGCGCGGCGCGTCACCTGACGGGGGTCAGGGTCGCGCCGCCCAGGTTCGCGGCCAGGAACGCCTCCACCCGGTGGTAGAAGTCCACGCGGTTGCGGTAGTTGAAGAACCCGTGGCCCTCCAGCGCGCGGTAGAAGGTCTCGTGGGGGATGCCCCTTCGCTTGAGCTCGGCCGCAAGGCGCCTTGACTGGGCGACGTCCACGACCGCGTCCTCGGTGCCGTGCGCGATCAGGACGGGAACGCGGATCTGGTCGGCATGGTCGAGCGGCGAGATCTGCCCCAGGCGCCCGCCATCCCTGCCCGGCGTCCCGAGCTCATTGGTGAGCCTCTCGTATTCGCCGGGCCTTCCGGCATAGCTCTTGAACCGGATCTGGCTCGCCCAGTCGAAGATGCCGCACTCGGTGATCGCGCACCGGTAGAGGTCCTTCTCAAACGCCACGCCCGCGACCGCAAGGTAGCCGCCGAAGCTCGAGCCCATGATGGCGACGCGCGCCGGGTCGACCATGCCCGTCGCGAGGATCGACCGGGTGGCGTCGGTCACGTCGTCGTGCATGCGGCGGAAGTCATACACCCGCTCGTGGCTGATCTCGGGCGCGTAGCCGGTCGAGCCCCGGTAGTTCGGCTGGAGGACCGCGTAGCCCCGGCTCGCAAGGAACTGCACCTCGGGGCTGAAGTCGGGCGTGTCGCGCATCCACGGCCCCCCGTGGCAGAGGACCACGAGCGGGACGGGGTGCTGGGCGCCCGCGCCCTCGGGAAGCGTCAGGTAGCCCTCGAGCCTCACGCCGTCGCGCGTCGAAAAGCTGACCGGCTCCACGGGGCGCAGCGGCCTGCCCTTGAGCCCCGGCGCCGTGTCGCCCAGGCCATGGAGCGTCTTCGCGCCGAGATCCAGCAGCTCGAGCGTCTCCGGGTGCCGCGGCCCCGTGCTCCTGAAGAGGAACTTCCTCTCCGCCTCGTCCCTGTCGATGAGCTCGTTGCTCGCGCCCGGAACGCTGCGGTCCATCGTCGCCTGGGCGGCCGAGTAGTCGGGCAGGAACCAGAAGGACACCCGCTCGCGCCGCAGGTACGTCACCCCGGCCAGGGCGTGCCCTCGGGCGGAAAAGACAAGGCTGCCCGACCCGATGTCGTACGCCGGGTCGGCGAGGACCGGCGCCTCGAGGGCGCCCGTGTCGGGGTCGAGGCGCCTCAGCTCATAGCCCGTGGCGCGCGCGAGCGTGACGACCCAGAGGCGCCGCCCGTCGGCGTCCAGGGCCATGGCGCGGGCACCGGGGGGGAGGGCGAGGTCCCGCCAGGTGTCGCTCGCCCGCACGTAGCGGTGGAGCCGGGCCCTGCCCTCGACGAGCGTCGTGCAGAGGCCGAGGTCGCCCCCGCGGTCCGCGTCCCAGGCCAGCACCGGGCCGTCCCCGGGCGGCTTGTAGGAGCGCACCATCGCGTTCCAACCCCCGCTCTCCTCAAGAACGTTCTCGGGCATCGTGTAATAGCGCACCATCGCGTTCCACCCCTGCTCCCCGTTGAAGGCGCTCGGGACGTGGCCGGCGTCGAGCTCAAGCAGCGGGCCGGGCCGGTTCTCGTCCCGGGCCGACTGGCGGATCCACACCAGCACGCGCTCCGGGCGCGACCGGGGGACGCCGACCACCTGCGTCACGTCGAACCGGTCGATCGGCGTGAGGCGCTCGAGATGGTCGACAGTCGCGGAATAGAGCCCCCACGCGTAGATCTTGTCCTTGGCCAGGCTGAAGATCAGGCGCCGGTCATCGAGCCACGCGAACGTCGAGATCTCCAGCGATCCGCTCCCGCGCAGCCCCGTGGGCTTGTACGCCGCCAGGTCGTAGATGAGGAGGTCCCTCATGTCGGCCTTGTCCGTGACGATCGCGCCCAGGTGCCGGCCGTCGGGCGAGAGGCCGGCCTTGCCGAGCGGCATGGCGCGGAAGAGCTCCTCGGCCGAGAGGGGCGCGCCCGGCGGCGGGGCCGCGGCGGGCGCCGCGGCGGCCCCCGCGAGGGCGAGGGCGGCAAGGAATCGGGGCATGGGCGGAGGCGTGAGGGCCGACAGCGTTGCCCGCACTGCGCCGCGGAATCGAGCGAAATTGCCCCGCGGCTCGTTCGGCTTGCCCGGAGGGGCAAGTTGACGCAGCGTGTGCCCGCATGAGATTACCCCTCCCCGGTTTCATGGCCCTTGGTCTTCTCGCGACGGGCCTCCTCGCCCAGGACCCCGCGGCGGAGCACGGGATGCCCCCCGGCTTCCACGCACTCGGGATAGGCGAGTCCGCCCCCGACTTCTCGCTCCCCGGCGTCGACGGGAAGACCTACCGCCTGGCCGACTTCAGGGACTCGCGCTTCCTCCTGGTCATCTTCCTGTCGAACCACTGCCCGACCTCGCACGCGGCCGAGACGCGCTTCATCCCGTTCGTCGCCGGGCTCGCGGGAAAGGGCGTCGCCGTCGTGGCCATCAATCCCAACAGCCTCGAGGGACTGCGGGTCGAGGAGCTCGGCTACGCGAAGTACAGCGACAGCTTCGAGGAGATGAAGCTCTACGCGAAGGAGCGCGGCTTCAACTTCCCCTACCTCTACGACGGGGCGACACAGGCGACCGCGAAGGCGTACGGGTGCCTCTGCACGCCGCACCTCTTCATCTTCGACCAGGACCGCAAGCTGCGCTACAAGGGCCGCTTCGACGACTCGGAGCTGCCCGACCCCGAGTCCGTGCACGCCCGCGATGGCGCGGCGGCGATGGAGGCGCTCCTCGCCGGCAGGCCCGTCCCGGTCGAGGTCACCCGGCCCATGGGCTGCTCCACCAAGTGGATGACCAAGCAGAACGCGGTCGCCGAGGGCAACGAGGCCTGGAAGAACCTGCCGGTGTCCCTCGGGCGGGTCGACGCGGCGGGCGTCGCCGCGCTCGCGGCTAACCCGACCAGCCGGCTGCGCGTCATCAACCTGTGGGCCACCTGGTGCGTGCCGTGCGTCGAGGAGTTCCCCGGGCTCGTCCTCATCTCGCGCCGGTTCGAGACCCGCGACTTCGACCTGATCACGATCAGCGTCGACAGGCCCGCGGACGAGGGGAAGGCGCTCGCGTTCCTCAGGCGCCAGCACGCCGCCGTGCCGCCCGGGGCGAAGGCCTCGGTCGCGGGCCAGGGCCGCGCGACGAACAACTTCATCTACACCGGCCCCCCCGGCGACGCCCTCGCCCAGGCGCTCGACCCGGCATGGCCGGGCGGCTACCCGTACACGGTGGTGATCGCGCCCGGCGGCAAGGTGCTCTACCGCTCCGGCGCCCTCGACATCCCGGACTTCCAGTCCCGGTTGGTCGACATGCTCGGCGTCTACTACAAGAAGGCCCCCTAGGACCCCGCGCCCCCGATGACCACGCCCGAGAGCTACCGGACCCTCCGCGACCTGCCCCCCGTCGCCGGGATCTGCTCCGTCGCCGAGGCGGCCCGGATCGGCTTCTCGGTGGACGAGTGCGTGAGGAGGCTCAAGCGCCACCACTGGACGCTGCGGCGGCTCCACGGGATCCTGATCGAGCGCCTGACCGCCGAGCCCCTCTACGAGCTCAAGATGGGCTTCAGCCTCCACGCCCACTACTGCGCCGAGCACGCCGCCGCGTGGAGGAAGCGCGTCGGCGAAATGAGGGAGCCGCCGCTCGGCCTCGACAGCCCTCCGGACGCGGCGCTCGACGTGTTCCTGGACGAGATCCTGGCCGCGCCGGACACGGCGGCGCTCCTCGTGGGCCTCTACGAGCACGCGGTCCCGGCGCTTCGCGACGCCCTCCTGGGCCACCGCGACCAGACGAACCGCCTCGTCGACCACCCCTCGTACCGGATCTGCCGCTTCGCCCTGCTCGAGGTGGACGAGATGCTGGGCTACGGGGAGCGCTGCGTGGCGCGGCTCGTGACCGCCGAGCGGCGCGCGGAGCTCGCCGCATGGAAGGGCCGGCTCGCGCAGCTCCTGGCCCAGGCCGGCGGGCTCGACGGGAGCTCGCCCGCGGCCGCGGGCGAGCCGGCGCGGCTCTTCTCGGCCAAGCCGAGGCCGTTCGACGGGGTGCCGCGGCGCGACGAGCGCTTCCCCGACCCCTACAACATGGGCGTCCACGCCGAGGCCTTCCTCTACGACCCGAAGTACCCTCCCGAGCCGAAGACGCTCATGATGTACTACAAGAGGCTCCGGGAGATCGACGTGCCCGAGATGATGGCCTCGATCATCGCCGAGACCAAGGGCAAGCCCTGGGACTACTACGTCGACATGACCCGCCAGCTCTGGGACGAGGCGCGGCACGCGATGATGGGCGAGGTCGGCTTCGTGCGCGCGGGGATCGACTGGGGCCGGCTCGTGAGGGTCAACTTCACCTGGTCGCTCGCCCTCAACACCCAGCTCTCCCCGATCGAGCGCCACGCCGTCCTGTACTTCATCGAGCAGGGCCTCATGCCGAAGACGGGCAAGCGCTTCGAGTGGGAGGTCGGCGCCGCCTCCGGCGACCCCTTCTCGCGCATGATCCAGGACTACGACTGGGCCGACGAGGTCCTGCACGCGCACATCGGGCGCGACTGGTTCGTGCGGCCGTACGGCGACGCGAAGCAGGCGGTCGAGTACGGGGACCGGAGCTGGTCCAAGGTCCTGATCGACTGGTCGAGCTACCGGGACAAGGGGCTCACGAAGCATGAGAACTGGTGGCCCGCGCTCTACGCGGCCTGGTGCGGGGCCCAGGGGAAGGCGCCCGACCCCGCCGTCCTCGCCTACGACACCACCTACGCCGCCTCCCGCGCCGACCTCAAGGACGTGAGCGTCTCCGCCTAAGCCCGCTCATGACCCTCCAGTGGATCGACTGGCTGGCGATCGGCGCCTACGTCGGGGTCATCGCCGCGGCCGGCCTGCTCCTCTCGCGCAAGCCCACGTCGTCGGAGGACTACTTCCTGGCCGGCCGCTCGCTGCGCTGGCCCTTCATCGGCGCCTCCCTCTTCGCGGCCAACATCTCGGCCGAGCACTTCGTGGGGCTCGCGGGGAGCGGGTACTCGGGCGGCATGGCCGTCGGCGGCTACGAGTGGTCGGCCGTGTTCTGCCTGGTCCCGCTGATCGCGCTCTTCCTGCCCTTCTACATCAAGAACCTGATCTTCACCGTCCCCGAATTCCTCGAGAAGCGCTACGGCGCGGGCGTGCGGCTCTTCTTCTCGGGCTTCATGGTGATCCTCTCGGTCCTGACGAAGATCTCGATCTCGCTGTGGGCGTCGTCACTCGTCTTCTCGGACCTGCTCGGCTGGAACAACTACGCCGTCATCTGGACGGTCGGCCTCGGCACGGCCCTCTACACGATGAAGGGCGGCCTGCGGATCGTCGTGTACACGGACGCGCTCCAGACGACGGTCCTCCTCGTGGCCGCCGTCATCCTCACCACGGTCGGCCTCGCGCACGTCGGGGGCTGGAGCGGGCTCCACGCGAGGCTCGCGCCCGAGATGTTCTCGATGGTGCGGCCCGCGACCGACGCCGACTACCCGTGGCCGGGCATGTTCTTCGCGGTCTTTCTCGCGGGGAGCTTCTACTGGTCGATGGACCAGGTCCTCGTGCAGCGCGCGTTCGCCGCACGGGACCTGAACGAGGGGCGCAAGGGCGCGATCCTCTGCGGGTTCCTGAAGCTGACGACGCCGTTCCTGCTCGTCCTCCCCGGGCTGATCGCGAGGGCCCTCTACCCGGGGCTCGCGAGGCCGGACGAGGCCTACCGCACGCTCCTGCAGCACATCATGCCCGCCGGCCTCCTCGGCCTCACGATCAGCGGCATCGGCGCCGCGCTCATGGGCCACATCAGCGCGACCTACAACTCGATCTCGACCCTCGTGACGCGCGACTTCTACCTGCGGTGGAGGCCCGGGGCCTCGCAGGCGGCGCAGATCCGGGTCGGGCGCGCCGCGGTGCTGACGGTGTTCGTGCTCGGCGCCGCCTGGGCGCCGATGATCGGGCGCTTCGGCAACCTCTTCACCTACCTGCAGACGATCCAGGTGTACCTCATGCTCCCGTTCGCGGGCATCTTCTTCGCCGGCGTCCTCTGGAAGCGGACGACGGCCCAGGGGGTCGCCGCCTGCCTCGGCACGGCGGGCGTCGTCTGCCCGCTCCTCATGGCCAACGGCAGGTACAACTTCCTGCCGTTCATGGACACGCCGCTCATGAGGCCCTGGCTGCACGCGGCGATCGTCGCGTTCCTCGTCTCCATGGCGGCGCTTGTCTCGGTGAGCCTCGCCACGCCGCGCACCGCGCAGGCGAAGCTGGAGCACACGACCGTGTCCGACTGGCGGGCGCTCGCCGCCCCGGGCACCGGGACGGGGCTCAGGGACTACCGACTCTGGCTCACGGTGCTGCTCGGCATCACGGCGGGGCTCTGGTACGCCATGCGCTGACCGCGCCGGGCAAGATTCTCATTCCCAAGGCCCCCGCGGTGAGCTAAAGACGTTGCGCCCCCCATTAACCCCGGGCAGCCCACGGCTGCCGCCCCCACCCCATGCCCGACTCCCCCGCCCCCCAAACGCCGGCTCTGGATCCGTCCCAGGAGCGCCTGAAGCTGCGCGAGAAGTTCTCGTACGGCTTCGGCGACCTGGCCTCGTGCCTCTACTGGCAGACGTTCATGATCTACCTGACGTACTTCTACACGGACGTCTTCGGCATAGCGGCGGCGGCGGCGGGCACGATGATCGGCCTGTCCCGGAGCATGGACGCCTTCTTCGACCCGGTCATGGGGATGATCGCGGACCGCACGAAGTCGCGCTGGGGCAAGTTCCGGCCGTACCTCCTCTACCTGTGCGTCCCGATGGCGGTCATGGGCGTGCTCACCTTCACGGTGCCGGGCCTCGGCTCCACCGGGAAGCTGATCTGGGCCTACGTCACGTACAACTGCCTCATGCTGATGTACACGGCGATCAACATCCCGTACACGGCGATGCTCGGCGTCATTTCGCCGAACCCGAATGAGCGCACCGCCCTCTCCTCCATCAAGTTCGTGGGCGCGTTCAGCGCGGGGATCTTCATCTCCGCGACCCTGCTGCCCATGTCCAAGTTCCTGGGCGGCGGCAGCGACACCCGGGGCTGGCAGCTCTCCTTCGTCGTCGTGGGCGCCATGGCCATTGCCTTCTTCCTGATCACGTTCTTCAACACCCGCGAGCGGGTCGAACCCCCGAAGGCGCAGAAGACGTCGGTGGCGCGGGACCTCGCCGACCTGTTCACGAACGGGCCGTGGCTCGTCCTGCTCGCCGCGACGATCACCTTCATCCTCTTCGTCGCCGCGCGAAGCAGCGTGACCGTCCACTATTTCAAGTACTACGTGGGCGATCAGACCGTCACGCTTCCCTCGTTCCTTCCCAAGATCGGCGGGACCCAGGTCTGGCACCTGGAGGGCCTCGTCTCGGCCTTCAACACGACCGGCCAGATCGCCTCGCTGCTCGGGGTCATGCTCGTCCCCTTCTTTGCGCGAATGACGGGACGAAAGCTCGCGTTCATCATCCTGTTCCTGGTTGCGATCGCGAGCACCGCGTCGTTCTACGTCCTGAAGCCCGAGCAGCTGGGCCTGATCTTCGCGATCAACCTCGTGGGCTCGGCCACGGGCGGTCCCCTGAGCGCCCTCCTCTGGGCCATGTACGCCGACACGGCCGACTACGCCGAGTGGAAGAAGGGGCGCCGCGCCACGGGCCTGATCTTCTCGGCCTCGATCTTCTCGCAGAAGCAGGGATGGGCCATCGGGGCCTGGGTCGCGCTCGCGCTCATGCAAAGCGTCGGCTTCGTCGCCAACACCCAGCAGACCCCAAGCTCGCTTCACGGCCTTGTCCTGCTGATGAGCGTGATCCCCGCGTCCATCGGGATCGTCTCGATCGTCCTGCTGCTCTTCTACCCGCTCAACGAGCACCGGATGTCGCAGATCGCCCATGACTTGAAGCTGCGCCGGGCCGCGGACGCGGCCTCCTGAGCGCAGCCGGCAGGAGCGTCCCATTAATGGGACGGGATGGTTTCGGTTCCGAAGCTTTTCGGTGTGCGTCGCCCCGAGACGTTGTTTTCTAAGTGATTATTGATTAATATTTAATGTAAAAACGAGCGGTCTGGCACGGGTCATGCGATAGGCGGGTCATGATTCAGCTCAAAAGCGTCGACCGCGTCTATCCCCTTAAGGGGGGCCCCTTCTATGCCCTCCGCGGGATCACCTTCGACATCGGCGAGGGCGACTTCGTCTCGATCATGGGGCCGTCCGGCTCGGGCAAGTCGACGCTCCTGAACGTCCTCGGGATGCACGACTCCGGGTGGACGGGCGAGTACTGGTTCGGGACCGACGAGGTCCACCGGATGCCGCAGAAGCGCAGGCTCGACCTCCAGAAGAAGAACATCGGCTTCGTCTTCCAGAGCTACCACCTGCTCGATGACCTCACGGTCTACGAGAACCTCGAGATCCCCCTCTCCTACCGCGACGTCCCGAAGGCCCAGCGCCAGACGATCGTCTGCGACACGCTCGACCGCTTCCACATCGTGGCCAAGCGCGACCTCTACCCCTCGCAGCTCTCCGGGGGCCAGCAGCAGCTCGTGGCCGTGGCCCGGGCGCTGGTCGCTAAGCCGAGGCTCATCCTCGCCGACGAGCCGACGGGAAACCTCCACTCCGACCAGGGCCGCGAGATCATGGAGCTCTTCAAGCACCTGAACGACAAGGAGGGCGTCACGATCGTGCAGGTCACGCACTCCGAGGCCAACGCCGCCTACGGGCACCGGGTCCTCAGGCTCGCCGACGGCCTCCTCCTGAAGTAGTCCATGCGCCGCGCCCCACTCCTCGCCCTCCTGGCCGCGCTTTCGGCCGCGCCGGCCGTCCCCCTGGCCGCGCAGGACGCCGGCCCCACGCTCACGCTCGACGACGCGATCCAGCTCGCCCTCAGGCGCAACCGCGACCTGAAGGTCGCCTCGTTCTACCCCGGGATCGCGAGGGCGAACCTCCTCGCCGCCCGCGGGCAGTTCGACCCGGCGCTCGTCGCCTCGCGCACCTTCAACGAGAGCCAGTTCAACACGTATTCCGGCCTCATCCCCGTGAACGACCAGACCAAGGTCGACGCCTACAGCATCGGGGTGCAGGGCATCCTGCCCCTGGGAACCCTGTACAGCATCACCGGGAGCACGCAGGAGGTCCGCGACCCCACCAACGGGATCATCAAGAACTTCCAGACGTTCGGGGGCTTCCAGGTCACCCAGCCGCTCCTCAAGGGCTTCGGCTTCGGCGCCAACCTCGTCAACGTGCGCATCGCGAAGGCGAACCGCTCGATCGGCGACCTGGCACTGCGCCAGTCGGCCATCGACACGGTCACCAACGTGGTGCTCGCCTACAGCGGCCTCCAGCTCGCGCACGACCAGCTTGACGCCGCCGAGCGGGCGCGCGCGCTCGCCGTCCAGCAGCTCGATGAGAACGAGAAGCGCTACAAGGTGGGCCAGGCCTCCCAGAGCGACGTGCTCACGTCCCGCGCCTACGCCTCCCAGTACGAGGAGTCGATCCTGATCGCCCAGCGCCAGGTGCGCGACGCCCAGAACAATCTGCGCAACATCATCGGCGAGGACACGTTCTTCGAGGACGAGCCCCTGTTCACGCTCGCCCCGATGGAGGTCCCCGAGGTCGCGATCGACCGCAGGGCCGACCTGCAGCGCGCCCTCGAGATGCGCCCGGACTACCAGCAGCAGCGGCTCGCCATCGTCAAGTCGCGCGCCAGCGAGGCGTATGCCCTCAACAGCCTCCTGCCCCAGGTCAACTTCGTCGGGGGCTACGGCTACAACGGCTCGGCCTACACGTTCTCGGCCAGCCGGCAGATGGTCCAGGACCACATGAACCCGTCGGTCTCCGCCGGCCTCACGGTCACCCTCCCGCTGACGTTCGCGGCCGGGCGCGGCAACCTGCGCTCGGCGAGGCTCCAGCGCGAGCAGACCGAGGCGGCCCTGAAGCAGCTCGAGGCGAACATCGCGCTCGGCGTCGCGACGGCCGAGGGCCAGATCGAGGTCACCGGCAAGCGCGTGGTCGCCGACCAGGCCGCCGTCGAGCTGGCCAAGAAGGCGTTGCAGGCCGAGGAGAAGAAGCAGAAGGCCGGGATGAGCTCGACCCTCAACGTCGTCCAGCAGGAGCAGCTCCTCGCCCAGGACGAGAGCAGCATCTCGAACGCGCTCGCCGCGCAGCGGGCCGCGGTGGCCAACTTCGACCACGCGCTCGGCACGACGCTCGAGCGCCACCACATCACGCTCGCCGCCGAGTGAGCTTTGGCGCTCGTCACCCCCCACACCCAATCCTTGAATAAGCCCATGCCCGGCGCACCGACCCACCGCATCCTGATCGCCGACGACAACGCCGACATCATCGAGGCGCTCCGCCTCCTCCTGAAGGGCGAAGGCTACCAGACCGAGGCCGTGAAGTCGCCCGCCGCGGCGGTGAAGGCGGTCGAGGCCCGCGACTACTCGCTCGCGCTCGTGGACCTGAACTACACCCGGGACACCACGAGCGGCAAGGAGGGCCTGGACCTCCTCAGCCGCCTGCAGGCGCTCGACCCCACGCTGCCGGTGGTCATCATGACGGCCTGGGCCAACGTCGAGCTCGCGGTGGAGGCCATGCGGCGGGGCGCGCGCGACTTCATCGCGAAGCCCTGGGAGAACCTCCGGCTACTCGCGATCGTCCGCAACCAGATCGAGCTCGCCGGCGCCGTCCGGGCGTACCGCAGGCTCGAGCAGGAGAACCAGCTGCTGCGCGGCAAGCAGGGCCCGGCGATCATCGCCCAGTCGGCGGCCATGCGGCCCGTCCTGGAGCTCATCGCCCGGGTCGGCCCCTCCGACGCGAACGTCCTCATCACGGGCGAGAACGGGACCGGCAAGGGGCTGGTGGCGCAGGCGATCCACGCCGTCTCGCCGCGCGGGAGCCACCCCTTCATCTCGGTCAACATGGGCGGCCTGCCGGAGGGCATCTTCGAGAGCGAGCTCTTCGGCCACGTCCGCGGCGCGTTCACGGACGCCAAGGGGGACCGGGCCGGCCGCTTCGAGCTGGCCGAGGGCGGCACGCTCTTCATGGACGAGATCGGCAACATCCCCGCCGCGCAGCAGGCGAAGATCCTGCGGGCCCTCGAGCGCGGGGAGTTCGAGCGGGTGGGCTCCTCGCGCACGATCCGGGCGAACGTGCGGCTCATCTCGGCCACCAACGCCGACCTCTCGGCGGAGGTCGCCGCGGGCCGGTTCCGCCAGGACCTCCTCTTCCGCCTGAACACGATACAGATCCCGCTCCCGGCGCTGCGGGAGCGCAGGGAGGACATCGATCTGCTGGCCCAGCACTTCCTCAAGCAGCACGTCGAGCGCTACCGCAAGGTGATCACGGGATTCGACGACGAGGCCACGCACGCGATGCGCGCCTACGCGTGGCCCGGCAACGTCCGCGAGCTGAACCATGCGGTCGAGCGCGCGGTCCTGATGGCGCAGGGCAAGGTCATCCGCGCCGCCGAGCTCGCCCTGAACGCGTCCGCCGCCGTGCCCCGCCTGGACGACATGAGCCTCGAGGAGGTCGAGGCCTTCCTCATCAAGAAGACGCTCGCCCGCTGCGACGGGAACGCCCGGAAGGCGGCGGAGCTCCTGGGGCTCAGCCGCAGCGCCTTCTACCGGCGCCTGGAAAAATACGGACTGTAGCTTTTCCCCCGGAAGGGCCAAGGTAGCCCCATGGCCAAACGGTCGAGGTCGATCACGCACGAGCAGGAGATCCTCGCCTACTGCCTGCTGGGCGGGCTCCCGGCGGTGGTCTTCGCCTTCGTGTGGATGTTCGGCGCCGAGCACGCGCCCGAGGTCCGCGCCACGGTCGCGCTGCTCGTCGTATGCTGCTGGCTCGGGTTCGCATTCGCGGCCCAGCAGCGCGTCGTCCGCCCGCTGCAGACGATGTCCAACCTCCTCATGGCGCTGCGCGAGGGGGACTTCTCCTTCCGCGCGCGCGGCGCCGCGCAGCGCGACCCGCTCGGCGACGTCCTGGCCGAGATCAACGGCCTCGGCGAGATCCTCCAGACCCAGAGGCGCGGGGCCCGCGAGGCCTCGGCGCTCCTCTCGGCCGTCATGAAGGAGATCGACGTCGCGATCTTCGCCTTCGACGCCGAGGGGATCCTCCGCCTCGTGAACCCCGCCGGCCAGGCCCTCCTCGCCCAGCCGGCCGAGCGCCTGCTCGGGCGCGACGCGAGGGCGATCGGGCTCGCCGACTGCCTGGAGGGCGAGCCGAACCGCATCCTGAGCCCCGCCGCGCTGCCGCGCCTGCTCGGGCGCTGGAACATGCGCAGGACCACCTTCCGCGAGGACGGCAGGCCGCACCAGCTGGTCGTGTTCGGGGACCTCTCCCGGCCGCTGCGCGAGGAGCAGCTCAAGTCGTGGCAGCGGCTCGTGCGCGTCCTCGGCCACGAGCTCAACAATTCGCTCGCGCCGATCAAGTCGATCGCCGCCACGCTCGGGACCGCCATGGACCGAAGGCCGCGCCAGCCCGACTGGGAGGCGGACATGCAGTCGGGCCTCGGCATCATCGCGGCCCGGGCCGAGAGCCTGGAGCGGTTCCTCGAGGGCTACACGCGCCTCGCGAAGCTGCCGCCGCCCCAGGCGGCGCCGTGCGACCTGCCGGCGATCCTCGGGCGGGCCGCGGCCCTCGAGCGGCGGCTCTCCGTCGAGATCCGGCCGGGGCCCGCGGTCGCGCTCGTGGCCGACGCCGCGCAGATCGAGCAGGCGGTCATCAACCTCGTGAAGAACGCCGTCGAGGCGTCCCAGGACCAGGGCGAGACGAGCGTGCGCGTCTCCTGGAAGCTCGCCGCCGGCATGGTGGAGATCTGGGTCGAGGACAACGGGGCCGGAATCGGGGAGGCCTCCAACCTCTTCGTCCCCTTCTACACGACGAAGCCCGAGGGCTCGGGCATCGGCCTCGTGCTCTGCCAGCAGATCGCCGAGAACCACGGCGGATCGCTCGCGCTCTACAACCGCGACGACCGCACCGGCTGCATCGCCATCATGCGCCTGCCGCTGGCCAAGGGGTGACCGCGGCCTCGGGGGGGGCTTTCCCGATTCTGGGACGGCTCTTTCCCGCAACTGGATTAGGCCCCGCCCGCGGGCCGGGTTTAAACATATGTTAGATGCTGTTAATCAATTTATTGCGACTACGCATGCTGGCTGGCACACGGTGTGCAATCAGGATCCAGAAACATGGATATTCAGCGCCCATCGCAGGCCAAGGCAAAGCTCAGGAAGCGGCTCATGATCGGAGCCGGCGGCGTCGCCGCGCTCGTCGCCATCACGGTCGTCCTGGCGAGGCTCAAGCCCGCCGTGCCGAACGTCGACCGGAGCCTCGTGTGGGTGGACACGGTGAAGCGCGGCCCGATGGTCCGGCAGGTCCACGGGCCGGGGACGCTCGTTCCCGTCGACATCCGCTGGATCGCCGCGCGGACGCAGGGTCGCGTGGAGCGGATCGTGCTCCTGCCGGGCGCCACCGTGGACCCGGACAGCGTGATCCTGGTCCTCAGCAACCCCGACGTCACCCAGGCGGCGATCGACACGGCGTCGCAGCTCAAGGCCGGCGAGGCCGAGCTCTCCAACCTGCGGGTCACCGTCCAGCGCGACGTCCTCCAGTCCGAGTCCGAGGCCGCGACGGCCAAGGCGCAGTACGAGCAGGCGCGCCTCCAGGCCGCGGTCGACGAGCAGCTGTTCAAGGACGGCCTCGTCGCCGAGCTCGAGCTGAAGAAGTCGCAGGTGAACGCCGAGCAGGACGACACCCTCAACTCGATCGCGCAGAAGCGCTTCGCGTTCGCGAAGGATTCGGTGGTGCCCCAGCTGGCGGTCAAGCAGGCGGAGGTCGACCGGCTCCGCGACCAGGCGAAGCTCAAGCAGGCCGAGGCCGAGGCCCTGAACGTGCGGGCGGGCATGCGCGGCATCCTCCAAGTCGTCCCGGTCGAGGTCGGCGCCCAGGTGCAGCCCGGCACGAACCTCTGCCGCGTGGCCGACCCGACCCGCCTCAAGGCCGAGATCCAGATCGCGGAGACCCAGGCAAAGGACGTGCTGATCGGCCAGAGCGCCGAGATCGACACCCGCAACGGGGTCGCCGCCGGCAAGGTCTCGCGCGTCGCCCCCTCGGTCCAGAACGGCACGGTGACGGTCGAGGTGGCGCTCGCCGGCGAGCTTCCCAAGGGCGCGCGCCCGGACCTCTCGGTCGACGGGGTCGTCGAGCTCGAGCACCTGGATGACGTCGTCTACGTCGGCCGCCCGGCGTTCGGCCAGGAGAATTCGCCGACGCAGATCTTCGTCCTCGACTCCGACGGCACCTATGCCTCGCGCCAGCAGGTGCAGCTCGGCCGCAGCTCCGTCAACACGATCGAGATCGTGAAGGGGCTCCAGCCCGGCGACCGCGTGATCCTCTCCGACATGTCGCAGTGGGACTCCCACGACCGGGTGAAGCTCAACTAGGGATGAACGACGTCCGCTACGCCCTTCGCCAGCTCGCCCGGACGCCCGCGTTCGCCTTCGTGGCGGTCGTCACGCTCGCGCTCTGTATCGGCGCGAACAGCGCCATCTTCAGCGTTGTCCACGGCATCCTGCTCAAGCCCTATCCGTGGCCGGGGTCCGATCGCCTCGTCTACACCTACAACACATATCCCATGAGCGGGTTGCCGAACGCCGGGGTGTCGGTCCCTGATTACCTGGACCGGCGCGGCGTCACCGGCTACGCGGACAGCGCCATGTATACGGGGGCCAGCCTCAACCTGGCCGGATCCCAGGAGCCGCAGATGATAGACGGGCTGCGCGCAACCCCGTCCCTGTTCTCGACGCTCCAGACCCAGGCGGCCCTCGGGCGCGTGTTCACCGAGGATGACGCAAGGCCGGATGCGCCGGCCACGATCGTCCTGAGCGACGCGCTCTGGAGGAACCAGTTTGCCGCGGATCCGGCGATCGTCGGCCGCGTCATCCGGCTCAACGACCGGCCCGTGACCGTGATCGGCGTCATGCCGAGATGGTTCTATTTCCCCGACACGAAGACCAAGGCGTGGACCCCGTTCGCCTTCACGCCGGAGCAGCGCAGCGACAACGAGCGCGGCCACGAATACTCCGCCTCGATCGCGCGGCTGAAGCCGGGCGCCACCCTGGCCGGCGTCCAGAGGGAGCTCGACCAGATACAGGTCCGGAACGCGGAGCGCTTTCCGGAGGCCCGCGACTTCTGGAAGACGAGCGGATTCGACGGCCATGTCGCCGGGTTCCTCGACCAGAACGTCAGGAATGTGCGCAGCATGCTCTGGCTCCTGCAGGCCGCCGTTGCCGCGGCGCTCCTCATCGGCTGCGCCAACGTCGCCGGGCTCCTCCTGGCGCGCTCCGTCGGGCGGGAAAGGGAGCTGGCCATCCGTACGGCGCTCGGCGCAAGCCGCCTCCAGATGGCCCGCCTGCTCCTGACAGAGAGCGTGATCCTTTTCATGATCGGAGGCGCCCTCGGGCTGGTTGTCGCCCTGTGGAGCATTGACGCGCTTCGGATGGTCGGCCTCTCGAACCTTCCCCGGGCATCCGATGTCAGCCTCGACCCGTCCGTCTTCGCATTCACGCTCGCATGCGCGCTGGCAACTGGCCTCGGCGCCGGGTCCCTTCCCCTCTGGGCCGCGTCCAGGGACAACACCTCCTCGACCCTGAAGGAGGCCGGCGGGCGCGGATCCGCGGGCCGGCGGACCCAGCGGCTCCGCTCGACGCTCGTCGTGGCCGAGATCGCGCTCGCCGTCATGCTGGTCTCCACGGCGGGCCTCCTCGTGAAGAGCTTTGCCAGGCTGCAGCGCGTCGATCCGGGCTTTGTCCCGGGCGGCGTGATCGCCGCGCAGGTCACGCTGCCCGACGGAAGATACGACAAGCCGGAGAAGATCGCCGTGTTCCATGACGCCGTCGTGGCCCGCCTCGCGGCATCGCCCGGCGTGCAGGGCGCAGGGGCGACGGATTTTCTGCCGTTCTCGAACGAGTACAACTCAGGCTCATATTCGAGCCCCGACATCATCCTGCCGCCGGGCGCGCCCGAGCCCCACGCCATGAGGCGCTCCGCCGATCCCGGGCTCCTGAAGACCCTGGGGCTCACGCTGCTTCAGGGCAGGTGGTTCGACGAGTCCGACACCGCGTCCGGTCGGCCGGTGGTCATCGTCGACCGCCTCCTGGTCGATAAGTATTGGAAGGGCCAAAATGCAGTGGGTAAGCGCATAGGCGACCCCGCAAACCCATCGATCGTGGTAGGGGTCGTGGCCACCTCGAAGATTCGCAGCCTCGACGAGCATTACGAAAAGGAGACGCTCTTCTTCCCATTGACCCAGGAGCCGCAGAAGAACCTCAGCTTCGTGGCCCGTACGTCCGGGGACCCCGCGATGCTGGCCTCGGCCATCCGCGAGGCGGTGCACGCGGTCGACCCCAACCTACCGGTCTATGACGTGAAGACGATGGTGCAGCGCATGGACGAGGCGGCGCAGCCAGTCCGGGCACCGGTCGTGCTCCTCTCCGTCTTCGGGGGCCTCGCGGTGGTGCTGGCGATCCTGGGGGTCTACGGCGTCCTCGCGTTCTCGGTCGCGCAGCGCACGTCCGAATTCGGCGTTCGCATGGCCCTCGGCGCGACTTCCCGCGACATTGCGGCGCTGGTCGTGAGGATGGGGACGCTCGTCATCGGGCTTGGCACCGCGATCGGCCTTGCGGGTTATGCTGCGCTCAACCGCCTGGTGGCCGCGCATCTCTTCGAGACGCCTTCAATGGATCCCTCCACCCTCGGTGCCGCGGCGCTGTCACTGGCCGCGGTCTCCTTTGCGGCCTGCCTGCTGCCCGCCCTGCGTGCGACGAGGGTGGAGCCCGTCGTTGCCCTTCGCCAGAATTAGCCCCCCGACCCTTTCAACGCCCGATCAACCCAGAACATACTCCCATGCCACAGAACCTCCTGAAGCTCGAAAACGTCACGAAGGTCTTCCTCACCGACGAGGTCGAGACCCATGCCCTCTCCGGGATCCACCTGGAGATCAGCAAGGGCGAATACGTCGCCATCGCGGGCCCCTCGGGCTGCGGGAAGTCCACGCTGCTCTCGATCCTCGGGCTCCTCGACACCCCGACGGACGGGACCTACGTCCTCAACGACCGGCCCGTGCAGGGGCTCACGCCCGCCGAGCGCGCGAGGATCCGCAACCGCGAGATCGGGTTCATCTTCCAGTCGTTCAACCTGATCGGCGACCTTTCCGTCTACGAGAACGTCGAGCTCCCGCTGACCTACCGGGGCATGCCGTCGTCGGACCGCAAGGCCCGCGTCGAGGAGGCCCTCGAGAAGGTCGGCATGGCCCACCGCGCCAAGCACGTCCCCTCGCAGCTCTCGGGCGGCCAGCAGCAGCGCGTCGCGGTGGCCCGGGCCCTCGCCGGCCAGCCGGCGGTCCTCCTCGCCGACGAGCCGACGGGCAACCTCGACTCGAAGAACGGCGACGCCGTGATGGAGCTCCTGCAGAACCTCCACCGCACGGGCTCGACCATCCTCATGGTGACGCACGACACGCGGTTCGCCCGGCACGCCGACCGGACCGTCCACCTGTTCGACGGCCGGGTGGTCGAGGAGAGTGTCGAGAACAAGGAATAGCCCCCTTGCGGCTGCGGCCATGCTCTCGGACCTTAGGTACGCCGTTCGCCAGCTGACGAACAACCGCGGGTTCACGCTGGTGGCGCTGCTGACGCTGGCGCTCGGCATCGGGATCAACACGACCACGTTCACGCTCGTGAACGCGATCCTGTACCGGATGCCCCCGTACCGGGACCCGGGCCGCCTGGCCATCATCTTCGGCACGATGCCGCAGTCCCAGTTCACGAAGCTCGCGCCCGGCAACGCGCGCGACGTCGTGGAGCGGGCCGCCGGGTTCGAGAGCCTCACCCCCTGGTGCTGGGACTTCTCCAACGTCACCCGCCAGGGCGAGCCGGCCTACCGGGCGATCGGGGTCCAGGCCTCGGGCAACTACTTCTCGACGCTCGGAATCGCCCCGGCCATGGGCCGGGTGTTCACCCCGGAGGACGACCACCCGGGGCACAACGACGTCATCGTGGTGGGCGAGAGGTTCTGGAGGGAGAAGCTGGGCGGCGACCCGAACGTCGTCGGCAGCGTGATCCGGCTGAACGGGAAGTCGGTCACGGTGATCGGCATGGTGTCCGAGCGGTACCAGGACGTCATCTATTTCGGGTCGGTCGACCTCTGGCAGCCGCTCGGCTACGGCGAGGACAACTGGAAGATCCGCGACAACGACTGGATGGAGTTCGTCGGCCGCCTGAAGCCGGGGGTGACGCTTGCGCAGGCGCAGGCGCAGCTGAGCGCGGTCGCCTCGCAGGTGGCCCGCGAGCACCCCGAGACCAACGCCCACCGCGGCCTCAACGTCACCGCCTACGCGGCCTCGCGCTCGAGGAACTCGGGCGTCGTCCTGTGGACCATCATGGGGCTCATGCTCTTCGTCCTCGGGATCGCGTGCGTCAACCTGGCCAACCTCCAGCTGGCGCGCACCGTGGCGCGGATGCGCGAGTACGCGATCCGCATCGCGCTCGGCGCCTCGCGCGGACAGCTGATCCGCCAGCTGCTCTGCGAGAGCGTGCTCCTGTCGCTCGCCGGCGGGGCGCTCGGCCTGCTCGTGTCGGTGTGGGGAAACCGCCTCCTCGGCAGCCGCATCCACATTGACAGCTCCGGCCAGAGCCTGGACCTGCCGCTCGACTACCGCGTCCTCGGCTTCACGTTCGCGGCCTCCGTCGGGACGGGGATCATCTTCGGGCTCATGCCCGGCTGGATGGCTTCGCGCACCGACGTGGGAGGCGCGGTCAAGCAGGGCGGCCGGGGTACCGTCGGGGACCGCTCCAAGCACCGCACGAGGAAGGCCTTGGTCGTCGCGGAGCTCGCCCTCGCGCTGGCGTCGCTCGCCGGCGCGGCGTACTTTGTCCGGGGGCTCCAGCGGATCACCCATGCCTACACGGGCTGGGAGAGCGCGAGGCTTGTCAGCGGCAGCTTCATGCTCCCGAACTCCAAGTACGCGACCGACGAGCAGACGCGGGCCGTCGTCGAGCGGATCCGGACGGAGCTCGCGGCGCTTCCCGGCGTCGAACGGGCGTCCGTCTCGGGGCAGCTCCCGTACGGCGGCTCCTTCTCCCACCAGGGCAGCTTCCTCATCGAGGGGCGCCAGCCGCCCGCGAGGGGCCAGGAGCCCCTCGACATGGCCGAGCGCGTCACGCCGGGCTACTTCGCGGCGCTCGGCATGCACCTGCTCGGCGGCCGGGACTTCGAAGACGCCGACCGCGCCGACTCGAAGCATGTCGTCATCATCAACCGCGCGATGGCCAACCAGTTCTGGCCGAAGGGCGACGCGATCGGCCACCGGATCGGGAACACCGACCCCAGGAACCCTGACTGGAGGGAGATTGTCGGGATCGTGAACGACATCCCGAGCATCTACGGCCCGGCGCTCACCCCGTTCCAGACCTACCGGCCTTTTGCCCAGGACACCGACCACTGGCTCTCCTTCGTGATCCTCTGCAGGGGGGCGCCCTCGGGGCTCACGGACGACGCCCGGCGCGCCGTCTCGCGGGTCGACTCCGACCTCGCCGTGTACCTCCTCGGCACCGTCGACTCGCTGATCGAGCAGGGCGGGGCCAACTTCACCCTCGTCGAGCAGCTGCTGACGATCGCGGCCCTGCTGGGCCTCCTCCTCGCCGTCGTCGGCATCTACGGGGTCATCGCCAACCTCGCGGTGCAGCGCACCCAGGAAATCGGCGTGCGGATGGCGCTCGGCGCCCGCACCGGCACCGTGCTCTGGCTCATCCTGAAGGAGGGCGTCCGCCTGGCCGCCGCGGGCACCGCGATCGGCCTCGGCCTCGCCTTCCTGCTCATGCGGGGCCTTAGCCTGGCGCTCCCCGCGATCCCGGGCCAGGACGTCCCCGTGGTCCTGGGCCTCGGGGCGATCCTGATTGCCGCCGCGCTGCTCGCCTGCTGCGTGCCGGCGCTGCGGGCCACGCACGTGAACCCCGTGGACGCGCTGCGCTCCGAGTAGTCCCCTCACGAAGCCCGAAACCCGATCTTCCCCAAGCCCCCAAACACCCGGCGCAGATCCTGCGCGGACCAAACACGACCCTACTCCAAACACAAGAACACCGAGCACATGATTTCCGACATCCGATTCGCCTTCCGCCAGCTGCTCAAGAACCCGGGCTTCACAGCCGCAGCCGTGCTCACCGTGGCGCTCGGCGTCGGGGTCAACACGACGATGTTCACGGTGCTCAACACCGTCATCCTGCACCCGTCGTTCGCCGCCGATTCGGGCCGGCTCGTGTCGGTCTACCAGTCGTCGCCCCAGTCCCAGAAGTGGCCGCAGGTGCCGGCCAACTTCCACGACCTGAAGACGCAGAGCACGTCCTTCCAGTCGCTCGCCGCCTTCGTCATCACCAATTTCAACCTGGCCGAGCCCGGCCAGCCCGCCGAACGGGTGCCCGGCATGAGCGTCTCCGCCGACTTCTTCCCCGTCCTCGGAGTCGCCCCGCAGCTCGGTCGCAACTTCACCGCGCAGGAGGACGGCCCGGGCGGCGGCCGCGTGGCCCTCATCAGCAACCGCTTCTGGCGCAGCCACTATGACGGCGACCCGGCCGTCGTCGGGCGGCGGGTGCGGATGGACGGCCAGCCGGTCACGATCGCCGGGGTCATGCCGCCGGAGCTGGACAGCCCGCTCACCTGGGGCCACGTCGACGTCTGGCAGCCGCTGGCCTACGGCGAAGGGGCCTGGCAGATCCGCGAGGGCAACGGCTGGATCCAGGGGATCGGGCGCCTTCGGCCGGGCGTCACGGCCGCGCAGGCCCGGGCGGAGGCCTCGACGATCGCGCTGCGCCTGGCCCATGACCATCCGAAGACGAACGCCGAGACCGGCTTCAACGTCATCCCCTGGGACCGCGACCGGATCGCCGAGAGCTCGCGCCAGCTCTGCTGGCTGAGCATGGCCCTCGCGGGATTCGTGCTTGTCATCGCGTGCGCGAACCTGACGAACCTGCAGCTCGCACGGATGTCGGGCAGGGTCCACGAGCACGCGCTGCGCCTGGCCCTCGGCGCCTCGCGCATCAGCCTGATCCGGCTGTTCCTGGTCGAGAGCCTTGTCCTCTCGCTGGCGGGCGGCGCGCTCGGCGTCCTTCTCGCCTCCGTCGGAACCCGGCTCATCGGCTCCGAGATCGTGATCGGGGACCTGCCCGGCCTCGACATGCCGATCGACTCGACCGTCCTCCTCTTCACGCTCGCCGCCACCGTTGCAACGGGCGCGATCGTCGGAACGACGCCGGCCTGGATCGCCGCCAAGACCGAGGTGAACTCCACGCTCAAGCAGAACGGCCGCTCGCAGACCGGGGACCGCTCGCGCCACCGCGTGCGCCAGGCCCTCATCGTGGCCGAGCTGGTGCTCGCGCTGACGCTCCTCGCGGGCGCCGGATTCCTCGTCCGCGGCATGCAGCGCATCTCGCGCGCCGACCTCGGCTGGCGGCCGGACGGCCTCATGACGGCCGTCCTGAACCTGCCCTTCAACGCGAGCTACGCCACGGACGCGCAGTGCCGCGCGTTCTACGACAAGCTGTACGCCAGGGTGACCGGCCTGCCGGGCGTCCGCGACGCCGCCATCTCGGCGACGCTGCCGGTCACCGGGCCGTGGTCCAAGGGGGGGATCGCCATCGAGGGCCGCCCGCCCGCGCCCTCGGGCAAGGAGCCCCTGACCTACTACAACCCCGTCACGCCGGGGTATTTCACGGCCATCGGCGCGCGCATCGTGCGCGGTCGGGACTTCACGCCGGCGGACCGGGCGGACTCGCGCCAGGTCATCATCATCGACGAGGCGATGGCCGACAAGCTGTGGCCCGGGGAGGATCCCATCGGCAAGCGCATCGGGGACGTCGACCCGGCCATGCACGACTGGAGGGAGATTGTCGGCGTCGTCAGCAACGTCCACGCGGCCCTGGAATTCATCCGCCAGCCCGACACGCCCTTTGTGTCCTACCGCCCCCTCGCCCAGGTGCCCTCGGGAACGACCCACTGGCTGAGCATCGCCGTCCGCAGCTCGGCGCCCGCGTCAACGGTGGGTCCCGCGCTTCGCCAGGCGGTGGCGCAGCTCGATCCGGACCAGCCGGTCTCCTCCTTCTTCACGGCCCCCCAGGCGATCGACAACCTGAAGGAGGGCTTCGACGTTATCGGCCAGCTGCTCTCCGCGTTCGCGGCGGTGGGCCTGGCGCTGTCGGCGGTGGGGATCTACGGCGTCATCGCCAACCTCGTCGCCCAGCGCCGCACCGAGATCGGCATCCGGATGGCGCTCGGGGCCCAGACGAACGACGTGCTCTGGCTGGTCCTGCGCCAGGGCCTGCGCCTGGCCCTCCTGGGCGCCGTCATCGGGCTCGCCTGCGCCTGGGCCCTGACCCGCGTCCTCAGCGCCGCCCTGCCCTCCGTGCCCGGCTCCGACCCGGTGGCAATCCTCCTCATCGCGGTCCTGCTTGTCAGCGTCGCCGTCCTCGCCTCCTGGCTGCCGGCGCGCGGCGCGGCGCGGATCGACCCGGTCGAGGCGATCCGGCCCGAGTAGTCGGCCGTTTACGGCCGGCCGCGCATGAGGTGCAGGTGCGCGGCGCCGACCGCCGCCCCGAGGAGCGCCCCGGCCAGCGCGTCGAGCGCGACGTGCTGGCGGATGGCCATCGTCGAATACACGATGCCGAGGCACCAGAGCCAGTTGGCGGCGCGAGCGATCCTCCCTGCGCCCATCTCCCGAAGCAGGCGCCCGAGCCAGAGCGCGGTGAACACCGCGAAGGCCACGTGGAGCGAGGGGAAGGCGTTTCCGGAGGCGTCGACCGCCTTCAGAAAACCGACCGACCCGGCGTGCGACGGGCCGACCTCCGGCGGCGGCACCGTGGTGGGCCAGAGGATGAAGACCCCGAAGCCCGCCACGCTAAGGACGACGGCGGCGGCGGCATACGCGGCGAGCGCCCGCCCGGACACGAGGAGCGACGGCGCGAGGGACACGTAGACCCAGAGCGAGGCGTAGAACGCCAGCGCCCACGGCTGGAACGGGATCATCCGGTCGAGCCAGATCCGCGGCACCGTCGTCACCGGCCCGCGCGCGTGCCTCAGGAGCCAGAAGTACACGACAAAGAATGCGGCCATGGCCACGGTGGTGCCCACCATCTTGGCGACCCAGTGCGCGGCGATCCGCCGCCCCGCCCTTCCCAGCCAGCTCCCGTCGTGCGTGTCGTGTTCCGTGGCGGCCATGGGCTTGCGGGTTCGATTGGGTCGGAGCGTGGAGGCCCCCCGGGGGGGCGGCGACCCTCTTCGTGCGTGAATTTCTTGGAGAATCCTGTGTTACATCCCGGCGACGGCAATCCTCATGCGGATTTCGTTACGGCGGAACGCGTAGCGCGAGGCGCCCGGACCGGCCGGGGCAGCCCGCGCTTTGACCTCCCCGCCGGTCACGGGTAACGTGGGGCATGGAAACGCCGCCAAAGACAGCCATCATGCTCCGGCTGCACGAGCTGGCGCAGCTGTTCAACTCGATGGACCCCTCCCCGTTCATCGACCGGGACCTTGATGCGGACGCCGAGGAGTACATCGTGAACTGGGCCCGCGAGCTTCCGCTGGGAAGGCCCCTCGAGCTGGTCATCCATCTGTCCCTGCCGGCCCCCGGCGACCGCGCCGCGGGCGTCGAGGACGCGGTGCGGCACTACTTCGCAACCCGCGCCGCGATCAAGCGCCTGGAGTTCAGCGCGCTGATGCGCCGCGGCCGCCTGAGCCTGCTGGTCGGCTCGGCCTTCCTCGCCGGGTGCCTCCTGCTCGGCCAGGTCGTCGCGACGCTCGGCAGCAACCCGGTCGCCGACTTTGTGCGGGAGGGCCTCACGATCGGGGGCTGGGTGGCCATGTGGCGGCCCCTGGAGATCTACCTGTATGACTGGTGGCCGCTCTTCGAGGAGCGCCGGAGGTTCGACCTGCTGGCGCAGATCAAGGTCCGTATCGTGATGCCCGAGAGCAACTCCCCCGGCCTCGACGCGGAGGGTCCCGAGGAAGGCGAGCCGCAGCGGGCAGCCGCCTGAGGGCCCGCCGGCACTAGGCCGTGACCCGCGTGCCCGCGGCGCCCTCGAGCGCCGAGGAGAGCCCCGAAGGGCTCGTGATGACGGCAAAACCCCCGCGCTCCTCGACAAAGCGAAGGCACGCCTCGACCTTGGGGAGCATGGACCCGGGCTCGAACTGGCCCTCCGAGATGTGGCGCCTCGCCTCGGCCACGTTCATCGAGTCGATCGCCCGCTGCCGGGCCGTGCCGAAGTCGAGGCAGACCTTCTCGACCGCGGTCGAGATCATGAGGACGTCCGCGCCGATCTGCGCCGCGAGCACGGCCGAGGCGAGGTCCTTGTCGATCACCGCGGCCACGCCGCTCAGGATCCCGTCCTCGTCGGCCACGACCGGGATCCCGCCGCCTCCCGCCGCGATCACCACACAGCCGCCCATGACCAGGTGACGGATGGCCCCGGACTCGATGATGCGGACGGGGGCGGGCGACGGCACGACGCGGCGCCAGCCTCGGCCCGCGTCCTCGACCATCTGCCACCGGTCGACGCGCGTCCGCTCCTCGGCCTGCTCCCTCGTGTAGAACTCCCCGATCGGCTTGCTCGGCCTCGCGAAGGCCGGGTCGGCGCGGTCCACGAGGGTCTGCGTCACGACCGACAGGACCGATCTTGAGAGTTTCCGGCGGCGGAACTCGTTCTCGAGCGCCTGCTGGATCTGGTAGCCGAGCGCGCCCTGGGTGTCCGCGACGATGGAGTCGAGCGGCACCTCGTGCAGGATCCCCCGGGAATGCTCGCTGCGCAGCAGGATGAAGCCCACCTGGGGCCCGTTGCCGTGGGTGATGACGATGCGGTGGCCGCGCTCGAGCATGTCGGTGATGTGGCGGACGGTCTCCACCACCGCCGCGTACTGGTGGGCGACGCTTTGGTGGCGCGCATCCTTGATGAGCGAGTTGCCGCCGATGGCGATGACGATGGTCTTCATGCGGGCCTCCCTGGCGAGCCTTCATCATGAAGCACTTGCGCGGCCACGCGTCAATCTTCGCGCCCCTTTCGGACAAAATATGCACAACCTTCGGCAAGACCTGGGTAGAGCCTGGGCGGGCTTGCTGACAGGATACTTACGGGACAATCGCCCGCAAACCCGCCCGGCATGAACGCCGCCTTCCATCTCCTCACCGACGCCCAGCTCAAGGACGAGCTAGACCGGTGCGTCTCCTGCGAGGAGAAACCCTGCCAGGCGGCGTGCCCGGCCGACTGCTCGCCGGCCGACTTCATCATGGCGGCCCGCGGCGGGGCGAAATCCGACCTCCGCCGGTCGGCCGCGATGATCCTCGGCGCGAACCCCCTTGGCGGCGTCTGCGGGGCGGCCTGCCCGGACACCTTCTGCATGAGGGCGTGCTCGCGCCGGATGTTTGACCGGCCGATCGAGATCCCCGCGGTCCAGGCCGCCATTGTCGAGCGGGCGAAGCGGCACGGGCTGCGCATCCCGGCCCCGGTGCCCCGCAACGGGAAGAGGGTCGCCGTCATCGGGTCGGGACCCGCGGGCCTCGCCGCGGCGGGTGTGCTGGCGCAGCGCGGCTACCGCGTCACGGTCTTCGAGAGGCGCCGCCAGCTCGGGGGCATGATGAACTTGATTCCGGCCTTCCGCCTGCCGCGGAACGTCGTGCGCACGGACGTCGGCTTCGTCCGGGCCCTCGGGGCGATCGACTTCCGCCGCGGCACGGCCGTGGCCGACCCGGCGACGCTGCTCGGCCGCTACGGCGCCGTGATCGTTTGCGCGGGCCTCGGCGAGCCGGTGCGCCTCGGGATCCCGGGCGAGGAGCGCGTCGTCCCGTGGCAGAAATTCCTGGAGCAGCGGGGGGGCGCGCGGGTCGCCGGCCGACGCGTCGCGATCCTCGGCGGCGGCGCGGTCGCCACGGACTGCGCGACCACGGCGGCGCGCCGCGGGGCGGCCTCGGTCGAGCTGGTCTACCGGCGCCGGCTGCGGGACATGCCCGTGACGGCCTACGAGCGGCGGATGCTCCTCCTGCACGGCGTCGAGATCTCCACCTGCATGAGGCCGGTCGCGGTGGTCGCCACCGCAGGCCGGGTCCGGGGCCTGCGCCTCGCGCGCCAGACGCTCCCGAAGGGCCTGGCGCCGCGGCCCGCCAACTTCGTCACGAGCCCGAAGGAGCCGCCGGCGCTGCGCGAGTTCGACATCGTGGTCTCCGCCGTCGGCAACCGCGCGGCGCTCCCCAGGGACCGGTCGCCCGGACTCTTCTACGCGGGCGACATCATTCTCGGCTCGTCCACCGTCGTCGAGTCGGTGGCGAGCGGCAAGAACGCCGCGCGCGAGGCCGACGCGTTCCTGTGCGGCGACAAGATCCCGAGAATCGCGGACCGCGCGAAGAGCCGCGTGCCGCTCTCGCCGGCGAGCCCGCTGCCGGTCTCCCTCGAGACCGACTTCTTCGGCCGGAGGATCCTCTCGCCGCTCCTGCTCTCGGCCGCGCCCCACACCGACGGCTACATCCAGGTGAGGTCCGCCTACGCGGCGGGCTGGGCCGGGGCCGTGATGAAGACCGCCTTCGACAACGTGCCGATCCACATCCCGGCCGACTACATGTTCGTCCTCGGGCGCTCGACGTACGGCAACTGCGACAACGTCTCCGGCCACCCGCTCGACCGCGTGTGCCGCGAGGTGGAGCGGCTGGTCGACACCTTCCCGGACCGCCTGACGATGGCCTCGACCGGGGGCCCGGTCACCGGCTGCGACGAGGGGGACTGCGCCTTCTGGCAGTCGAACACCCGAAAGCTCGAGGACGCCGGGGCGATGGGCGTCGAGTACAGCCTCTCCTGCCCGCAGGGCGGCGACGGCGCGAACGGGGACTTGGTCTCCCAGGACGCCGCGCTCACGGCGAAGATCGTGGGCTGGGTGATGGAGGGCGGCAACCCCGACGTGCCGAAGCTCTTCAAGCTGACGGGGGCCGTCACCGCGATCCAGCCGATCGTGCGCGCGATCCAGGAGGTGCTCGCCCGCCACCCCGGCAAGAAGGCCGGCGTCACGCTCGCGAACAGCTTCCCGTCGCTCGCGTTCCGGCCCTCGGCGTCCCGCCGATGGGACGAGGGTATCGTGATCGGCATGTCGGGCGAGGGCGTGCTTCCGATCAGCAACCTCACCCTGGCGAAGGTGGCCGGCATGGGCCTGACGGTCTCCGGGAACGGCGGCGCGATGACCCACCGCGACGCGGCCAACTTCCTCGCGCTCGGCGCCGGGACCGTGCAGTTCTGCACCGCCGTCATGAAGTACGGCCTCGGCTACGTGGGCGAGCTCCACTCGGGCCTGAGCCACCTCATGGAGGAGCGCGGCCTGCGGTCGGTGGCCGAGCTCGTGGGCTCCGCCCTTCCCGGCCCGATCGCCGACTTCGCGTCCCTGACGGCGCAGAAGCGGATCCCGGCCCTCTCCGAGGCCCTCTGCACGCACTGCGGCAACTGCGAGCGCTGCCCCTACCAGGCCGTGGCGCTCGACGGGCGGGGCCTGCCCGCGTTCGACGCGGCGCTCTGCGTCGGGTGCTCGCTCTGCGCCCAGAAGTGCTTCGCGGGCGCGCTCGCGATGCGCCCGAGGTCGGCGGCCGAGGCCGCCGCGTTCGCCGAGGGCTGAGCGACCGCCCATGCAGCCCGCCCTCCTCATCGAAAACGGGACCCTGCTCTCCACCGGGGGGACGGCCTCGGTCCGGCGCGGGCACTCCGTCCTCATCGAGGACGGCTTCATCACGAGGGTCGCGCCCGGCCGCGAGTTCGCCGGGTACACGGGCGAGCGCCTGAGCGCCGCGGGCAAGGTGGTGATCCCCGGGCTCGTGAACGCCCACACCCACCTCTACAGCACGTTCGCCCGGGGCTTCGCCAAGGCCCGGCCGTCCAGGGATTTCATGGGCGTCCTGCGCAACCTGTGGTGGCGCCTGGACTCCGCGCTCACCACCGAGGACTGCTACCAGAGCGCGCTCGTGGCGCTGATCGACGCGGTGCGCCACGGGACGACGACCCTCATCGACCACCACGCGAGCCCCGGCGCCGTGGGCGGATCGCTCGACGCGGTCGCGCGCGCCGTCGGCGAGTCGGGCCTGCGCGCCTGCCTCTGCTACGAGGTCTCGGACCGCAACGGCGCCGCCGTGGCGCAGGAGGGGCTGGCGGAAAATGTCCACTTCATCCGCCGCTGCCAGGCCCACGGCGGGTCCAACCTGCGCGCCCTCTTCGGGCTCCACGCCTCGTTCACGCTTTCCGACCGGACGCTGGAGGACGCCGCGAGCCTCGGCCACGCGCTGGAGGTCGGCTTCCACATCCACGCCGCGGAGGCCAAGGTGGACCAGCAGGCGGCCCGCCGCTCGTCGCGGACCGGGGTCATCGACCGGCTGACCCGCCTCGGGATCCTCGGACGGCGCTCGATCGCCGCCCACTGCGTCCACGTCTCGCCGCGCGAGATCGCCTCCCTTGCCGAGACGGGCACGGCCGTCGTGCACAACCCGCAGTCGAACCTCAACAACGCGGTCGGGATCGCCGGCATCGTCGAGATGGCGCGCCGGGGGGTGCTCGTGGGACTGGGGACGGACGCCATGACGGCCAACCTGCTTGAGGAGGCGCGCGCCGCGCTCTGGGCGCAGCATCATGCGAGCGGAAACCCCTCCTGCGGATTCGGCGAGGTCACGGGCGCCCTCTTCGGCGCCAACGCGAGGATCGCCGGGCGCATCTTCGGGCTTCGCCTCGGCGAGATCAGGAAGGGCTGCGCCGGGGACCTGGCGATCTTCGACTACGACCCGCCCACCCCGCTTGGCGACGCGAACGCGCTCGTCCACGCCCTGTTCGGCCTGTCACAGGCGCAGGTCGACGCGACCATCGTGGGCGGCCGGGTGCTGATGGAGCACGGGCGGCTGAAGCTCGACATCGACGAGGCGCGCGTGAACGCGCGCTCCCGCGAGCTCGCACGGAAACTATGGCAACGCATGTGAAGACGGCAGCCCCGCACCCCAGCACCCCGCCCGCGGCCACGAGCTTCGGGGCGATCCGCGCGCGCGCGAAGGAGATGGAGGCCGACACGGCCCGCTTCCTCGGCGAGCTCGTGCGCACGCAGTCCTTCTCCTCGAAGGAGGCCGCCGTGATCGCGGTCGTCCGGAGGGAGATGGAGGCGATCGGCTTCGACGAGGTCCGCGTCGACGGCCTCGGCAACATCATCGGCCGCATCGGCTCGGGGCCGCGCGTGATCGCGTTCGACGGCCACGTGGACACGGTCTACCCCGGAGACCGGTCGCAGTGGACCTTCGACCCCTTCGACGGGAGCGTGGTGGGCGGCAAGGTCCGGGGCCGCGGCAGCGTCGACCAGAAGGGCGGCGTGGCCGCCCTGGTCCACGCGGGCCGCGTCATCAAGGAGCTCGGGCTCAACGAGCACTTCACCGTCTACTTCACCGGGACCGTCATGGAGGAGGACTGCGACGGCCTCTGCTGGCAGTACATCCTGGGCGAGGACGGGATAAGGCCGGAGCTCGTGGTCATCACCGAGCCCACGAACCTCAACATCTACCGCGGCCACCGCGGCAGGATGGAGATCCGCGTCGGGGTGAAGGGCCGCAGCTGCCACGGCTCCGCGCCGGAGCGGGGCGACAACGCCATCTACAAGGTCGCGCGCGTCGCGCTCGAGGTCGAGCGGCTCAACGAGAGGCTGCGCGACGACCCCTTCCTCGGGAAGGGGACCGTCACGATCTCGGAGGTGAAGTCCTCCTCGCCCTCCCTCTGCGCCGTGGCCGACGAGGCGAGCCTCCACCTCGACCGGCGCCTGACCTACGGCGAGACGAAGGACAGCGCGCTCGCGGAGGTGCGCGACGCCGCGGCGCGCGCCGGCTGCCCGGACGCGAGGGTCGACGTGCTCACCTACGAGGAGGCGGCCTACACGGGCAAGGTCTACCCGACCGAGAAGTACTACCCGACCTGGGCCCTCGACCCGGCCTCGCCGTTCCTCAAGAGCGCGGTCGAGGCATACACCGGCGTGCTCGGCCGGGCGCCCCTGGTCGACAAGTGGACCTTCAGCACGAACGGCATCGCCACGGCGGGCATGAGGGGCATCCCCACGCTCGGCCTCGGCCCGGGCAACGAGGTCTACGCGCACGCGGCCGACGAGGCGTGCCCGGTCGAGCACCTGAGCGCGGCCGTCGCGTTCTACGCGGCGCTCGTGGCCAGGCTCAACGGAAAGGCCTAGCGACCATGGTGAAGTTCGTCTACCGGTGCACCGTCTGCGGGGGTCGCTTTGAGCGCGACGAGGTGCGCTATCTCTGCCCGGAGTGCGGCAAGGCGTACCGCCCGGGCATGCCGCTTTCCGGCGTCCTCTCGGTCGAGTTCGACCACGACGCGATCCGCAGGCGCTTCCGCAGGGTGACGCCCGACTGGGGCCTGTTCTGCGCCGTCGAGCCGCAGTTCCACCCGCCCTATGCCATGGCCCCGACCCCGTTCGCCCGGTCAGCCGCCCTCGGCGAGGCGTTCGGGGTGCCCGACGCCTGGATCAAGAACGACGGGCTCAACCCGAGCGGCTCGCTGAAGGACCGCGCGTCGTTCCTCGTCGTCGCCGAGGCGAACCGCCTGGGCGAGCGGACGATCGTCACGGCGTCCACGGGCAACGCCGCGAGCTCGCTGGCCGCGGTGTGCGCCGCCGCCGGCAGGCGCGCCGTGATCTTCGTGCCGAAGTCGGCCCCGAGGGCGAAGCTCGCGCAGATGCTGCTCCACGGGGCGCAGGTCGTCCCGGTCGACGGCACCTACGACGACGCGTTCCGGCTGTCGCTCGACTTCACCGCGCGGTACGGGGGGCTCAACCGCAACACCGCCTACCATCCCCTCACGATCGAGGGCAAGAAGACCGTCGGCCTCGAGATCTGGCAGCAGAACGGCGGGCGGGCGCCGTCGGTCATCGTGGTGCCGACCGGGGACGGCGTGATCCTCGCCGGCGTGCACAAGGCGTTCGAGGACCTGCGGGACGCGGGCCTGATCGAGCATCTTCCTCGCCTGGTCTGCGCGCAGGCGGAGACCTCGAGCGCGATCCACGACTACATCGTGACGGGTCACTACCGCAGCGCCGCAAACCCCTCCACGGTCGCGGACTCCATCTCGGTCTCGGTCCCGTCGAACGCGCACCTCGCCCGGGCCGCGGTGCTCCTCACCCACGGCTGCTCGGTCACGGTCAGCGACGCGGAGATCCTCGGCGCCCAGCGCACGCTCGCCACGACGAGCGGCGTCTTCGCGGAGCCCGCGGCGGCCGCGGCCGTGGCCGCGCTCGCCCGCCTGCGCGACGGCGGGCACCTGGAGGCGGACGACCAGGTCGTCGTGCTCGTCACCGGCCACGGGCTCAAGGACGTCGACGCGGCGCTCCGGGGCGTCGAGATGCCGGCCGCGATCGAGCCCACGGCCCGGGGCCTCGACAGCGTCGCCGGGCGGCTCGCGGAGAAGGGGGCGCCCGCGTGAAGGCCGCCGACGGGAAGGGCTGGCGCAACGACGCCCACGCGAAGGTCACCGGGAGGACCAAGTACACGGACGACCTGAAGTTCGCGCGGCTGCTGCACGCGGCTCCGGTCTACTCCGACTTCGTCCACGCCCGCATCCTGCGCGTCGCCACGGAGGAGGCCGAGAGGGCCCCCGGCGTCGTCCGGGTCCTGACGGCCAGGGACGTTCCGGGCTCCAACCGGTTCGGGCAGATCCTCCGCGACTACCGGATCTTCGCCGACGACAAGGTCCGCTACAACGGGGACGTCGTGGCGATGGTGGTCGCCGAGACCCGCGACCTGGCGATCCGCGCCGCGGCGCTCGTCCGGGTCGAGGCGGAGGCGCTGCCCGCGGTGCTCGACCCCGAGGAGGCCCTGCTGCCGGGCTCCCCGCTCGTGCACGAGGGCCACGGCTCGAACCTCGTCAACACCCACCGGATCCGCCGCGGGAGCGTCGACCTGGGCTTCCGCCAGGCGGACTTCATCCTCGAGGAGCGCTTCCGCACGCAGTCGGTCGAGCACGCCTACATGGAGCCCGAGGTCGCCGTGTGCTCGCCGCGCGCCGACGGCGTCATCGAGGTCTTCGGCAGCATGCAGCACCCCTTCAGCACGCGGCGCTTCGTGGCGGCGTGCCTCGGCGCGCCGCTGTCGGGGGTCGAGGTCGTGGGGACGCCGATGGGCGGCGGGTTCGGCGGCAAGGACGACACGGCCGCCATCGTCTGCGCCCGGGCCGCGCTCGCGGCGAAGCTCCTCGGGCAGCCGGTCAAGCTCATGTACCGGCGCGACTGGTCGATCCGCGAGAGCTACAAGCGCCACCCGTACCGCGTCGCCTACAAGATGGGCGTCTCCAAGGACGGCCTCATCACGGCGGTCCAGTGCCGGATCGTCGCCGACGGAGGCGCGTACTGCTCGGTCACCCCGTGGGTGACCTGGCGGTCCACGGTCCAGTGCTGCGGGCCGTACGTCGTCGACAACGTCCACTGCGACACGCTCGGCGTCTACACCAACAACGTCGTCGCCGGGGCGATGCGCGGCTTCGGCTCGCCGCAGATGAACTTCGTCGTGGAGCAGATGGTCGAGATGGCCGCCGCCAGGCTCGGCATCACGGGAGTCGAGTTCCGCAGGCGCAACATGGTCCGGCAGGGGAGCGTGACCATCACCGGCCAGAGGCTCGACTCGCACAAGGTCGCGATGGGCGAGGTGCTGGACGCGGTGCTCGCCGAGACCGGCTACGAGGGGAAGCTCGCCCGGTGCTCGCACGGCAGCAGCGACGGGGACGAGCTCTACGGAGTCGGGCTGGCCATGAGCTACCGCGGCGTGAGCCTGGGCGCCGAGGGCGTCGACTTCTGCGCCGCGGTGATCAATGTCCAGCCCGACGGCTCGATCCTCCTCGAGGTGGGGGTCCACGAGAACGGCCAGGGCGCGGAGTCGGCCATGTCGATCCTCGCTGCGGAGGAGCTGGGCGTCGACCTCGGCCGCATCCGCTACCGCCGCGCCTCGACCTCGACCGTGCCCGACAGCGGCACCACCGTCGCGTCGCGGGGCACGATCATGGGCGGCGGCGCGGTCACCCTCGCGGCGCGCGAGCTCAAGCGGCGCATGGCGGAGGCGGTCTGCGGGCGGCTGCAGTGCCTCGCCGGGGCCGTGCGGTTCGAGGCCGGCGAGCTCCTCGACCCCGCGGGCCACCGGAAGGTCCCCTTCGACGAGGCGATCGCCCTGATGTTCGCGACGCAGCACTTCCCCCACGTGGTCGGGGTGTTCCGCGCCCCGAAGACCACGTGGGACGAGCACACCGGCCACGGCGACGCCTACTTCACGTGGGTCTACGGGTGCCAGGCGGTCGAGCTCACGGTCAACAAGAAGACGGGCAAGGTGAGGCTCCTCGGCGCCACCGCGGCCCACGACGTCGGCCGCGCGGTGAACCGCGAGATGGTCCGCGGCCAGTTCTTCGGCGGCATGGCGATGGCGACCGGGTACGCCCTCCACGAGGAGGTCCGCTCCAAGGACGGCCGCATCACCAACCCGAACCTCAACACCTACCGCATCCCGCGCTCCACGGACCTGCCGGAGATGACGGCGATCATCATCGAGAACCCGGACCCGCATTCGCCGAGCGGGGCCAAGGCGCTCGGCGAGCCGACGAACGAGATCCTCGCCCCCGCGATCGCGAACGCCGTCTTCAACGCGACGGGCAGGCGGCCGTTCTCGCTGCCGATCCGGCTGTCCGCGCTCCCGGACGAGCCCCTCGAGGAGGACTGCCGCCTATGAGGCTCAACGTCAACGGGCGCGACCTCGAGGTGAGCGACGCCGTGGGCGAGCGCCGGCTGATCGCTTTCCTGCGCGAGGACCTGGACCTGACGGGCGCGAAGAACGCGTGCGACATCGGCGCCTGCGGGGCCTGCACGGTCCTGGTCGACGACGAGCCGGTGAAGATCTGCATCAAGCGGGTCAGGGACGTCGCCGGCCGCCGCGTGCTCACGATCGAGGGCCTGGCCGGCCCGGACGGCGCGCTGCACCCGCTGCAGCGGGCCTTCGTGGAGCGCGGCGCGATCCAGTGCGGGTTCTGCACGCCCGGCATGGTCCTCGTCGCGCACGCCTTCCTGCTCAGGCATCCCCGCGCGACGCGGGACGAGAT
>Ga0265313_10000638_pt1 | contig 36091 bp, 35 predicted proteins | sample 4123metaG_FD_203122 | JGI IMG/M metagenome (GOLD analysis project Ga0265313, IMG submission 203122) | Rhizosphere microbial communities from Carex aquatilis grown in University of Washington, Seatle, WA, United States - 4-1-23 metaG | ecosystem: Host-associated > Plants > Roots > Rhizosphere >... | reverse complement strand
TGGGTACCGGAGCCGGTCTGCCAGACCACGAGGGGGAATTCGGCGTCGAGCTTGCCTTCGGCGACTTCGGCTGCGGCGGCGGCGATCGCCCGCCCGAGAGTGGCATCGAGCGCGCCCAGCTTGATGTTGGTTTCAGCCGCCGCCTGCTTCAGGAGTCCGATGGCATGGACGAGCGCCGCCGGCATGAGTTCGCCGCCGATGCGGAAATTCTGCAGGGAGCGCTGGGTCTGGGCGCCCCAGTAACAGTCCGCCGGCACGGCGACCTCTCCCATGGAATCGCTTTCGATGCGCGTGGCGCCCGTCATCGCACCTGCTCCTTCGTCGCGTAGTGTCGCGGTATTGCCCAGCCTGGGAGTTCTACCCGGGGCCGGGATCAAGGGGAAGCGCGCTTGGTTTGTCTCTTCTTGCCATTCGGCTTCTTGCGGGCCTTCTGCCGCGGCTTTGCCATCGCCGCCCTTCGCGCCACGGCCAGCGACGCTGCAGCCCATTCCCGCAACTGGTCGGGCTCTTCGATTACCGCCGCCGGCGCTTCCCAATAGGGAAGCGCCACGCGGCGGCCCCGGTTCAGATACGTGAAGGGCTCCATGCCGACGGCCTCGAAGGTAGCGCGATTGCCGCCGTCCACCTTGAGATAGAGAGTCTCGTCGATGACGAGGCCGACGATCAGGCCATCGAGATAGAGCCCGTGGCCGCTGAACATGCGTCGACCCTGAGCGTGACCGAGCGGGGCCAGCTCATCCACCAGATACTCGACCAGCGGGCTGCTACCAGCCATGCCATGTCTCCGCAGCTGGCGAAAGGCTAGAGCGGCCAGCCGCGCTCGTCCACCGGCGCCAGGCCGATGTCGCGACGCAGGTGCTGGTTGCCGCGGAAGATCTCGGGCAGATCATTCCTCAGCGGCCGGTCTTTCGGTTTCGCGCGCTGGATTCGTCTGGCCCAGGCCGCGGGTGCGCGCGCGGCGAAGGACAGGAAGATTTCGTAAAAGCTAGCCATGACCGTTCTCCAAAGATGGTTTCCCAGGGGCGCTGCGGCACCCTGATGGCAATCAAAGTTGGCGAAAGACGGGTCCCGTCGGCGAAACCGACTTCGGGCGGCAAGTCCCCGCGGCAAAGGCCGCACGGGAGAATTGCAGTGGTCTTGCGTCGGATCTTCGCTCTGGCAATGGCTCGCCAGGGCGCGAAGGAATTCCGGGATTGGTCGAAGGCGAAGGAGAGGTCGAACGCTCGCTAGGGCGTCCGCCGACGAAGACCCGTCAGGCCGCGACGCGGCCCCGTATTGTGCCGTGGTGAGTCATCATCATCGCTCCTCCCTTGAAGACGGGTGCGAGACGCGTGTTTTAAGCGCCTCGGCCGGCGAGGTCAAAGCGAAAGCCAAGCGGGAATGAAAATTCCCGCGGTCTGTTGCTCTCCGGCAACGGCTATTTCTTGCGAAAGGCGTCGAGGGCGACAACGTCGCCGGTCTTGGCCTGCTCACGCGCCGGCTTTTCGCCGCCCGCCACCGCCGGCATCTCGGCCAGTTGGGTTCCGCTCGCCTGCTTGGCTCCGTCCTCTTCGCCAGCCTCGAACTGGAGCATGAATTTGACCGAGGGATCGGTAAACGCGCTGATGGCCGCGAAGGGAACGGTGAGCCGCTCATGACGCCCCCCGAAACTCAAGGTGACGGAGAATCGTTCGGCCTCGACCGACAGATCCCAGAACTGGTGCTGCAGGACGATGGTCATTTCCTGGGGATATTGCTGGCGCAGCCAGTCGGCGAGGCCGACGCCCGGCTGCCCCGTGCGGAACGTGACGAAGAAGTGGTGATCGCCGGGGAGCCCGCGCAGCTGCGCCTCTTGCAGCGCGCGGGATACGACGCCCCTCAGCGCCTGCTCGACCATTTGGTCGTATCTCAGCCAGTTTTCCGTCATCCGCCCCGCGCCATCCTCCCGCGTCGTCTTTTTCTGTCCCACCCGGTTCGCCGGTAGGGAAGTGGGGGGCCTTCTGTTGCCCGGCGCCCCCCGGACCGCGCTTACCTAATCACTTAGGCAGCGAGAGCCAAACGGTTGTTGTCGTTGGCACTTCTTGAGTGGCCCGATAACGGCGGTACCATGCCGAGCGAAAACCATGCCTTTACCACGCGCGTCGATCCTGTTTCGCCCCCATGGAGGGCCGGCACTCCTGGCCGGCCCGGAACTGGTGGAGGCGCCGGGTACTGCCCCCGGGTCCGCTACGCTTATGCCACATGGCGTTTATCGCCGTAGTCGGTTGCCCGACAGGTGAAATATAAGTGTCTTCACGGCGAATCGAAAGGGGTGGAGAAGGCGTGGCCAGCGGCACCGACGACGATCGTGAAATCGCGGCTCTCAGGGCCGAGCTGAGCCAGACCCGGCGGAGCACCGTGCCGGCGCTGGAGGAAATTCTCTACACGGCGATGCCGGTGCTCGACCGCGGTTTCATCCGCGTCGTCGACTACATGGGCAACGACGGAGCGGTCGTCCAGGCGGCGCGCGTTTCCTACGGCCGGGGTACCCGCAAGGTCAGCGAGGATCGCGGCCTCATCCACTACCTGATGCGCCACCGGCACTCCACGCCGTTCGAGATGTGCGAAATCAAGTTCCATGTGAAGCTGCCGATCTTCGTGGCGCGCCAGTGGATCCGTCACCGCACCGCCAACGTGAACGAGTATTCGGCGCGCTACTCGATCCTGGATCGGGAGTTCTACCTGCCGGCGCCGGCGGATCTCGCCGCCCAATCCGCTGCCAACCGCCAGGGCCGAGGCGAGATAGTCGAAGGCGCGGAAGCGGCCCATGTGCTGGACCTCCTGCGCGAGGATTCGCTGCGCCAATATGCCCACTACACGGAAATGCTGAACGAGGGCGAGGACGGCGCGCCCGCCGATCCGCAACGCCGGGGCCTTGCCCGCGAACTCGCCCGCATGAGCCTCACGCTTAATTTCTATACCCAGTGGTACTGGAAGATCGACCTCTACAACCTGATGCATTTCCTCAGCTTGCGCGCCGATCCCCACGCTCAGTACGAGATCCGCGCTTATGCCGAGGTGATGCTCGACGTGCTGCGCCGGTGGCTCCCGGTGTGTCACGAAGCCTTCCTCCAGCATCGGCTCCATGCGGTGACTCTCTCCGCGGCGGCGCTGGCCGCGGTCAAGGAGATGCTGGCGGGCAAGGCGGTGACGCAGGCGTCGAGCGGCCTCAGCAAACGCGAGTGGCGCGAGCTATGCGCGGCGCTAGGACTGCCCGAAGCCTAGATCGCTACTCCACCACGATCCTCGGCGGCGACTTGCGCGGCTCGGCGGCGACTTTCTTCCAGACCTGCTCGGCGATGGCGCGGTAGGTCTTGGCGTGCGCGCTCTGCGGCGCCGACACCACGATGGGATGGCCGCCGTCCGAAGTCTCGCGGATGGCCATGTCGAGGGGAATCTCGCCGAGGAAATCGACGCCGAGCTTTTCGGCTTCCCGGCGCGCGCCGCCGTGGCTGAAGATGTCGCTGCGCTCGCCGCAATGAGGGCAGAGGAAATAGCTCATGTTCTCGATGATGCCCAGCACCGGGACATCGACCTTGCGGAACATGTTGAGGCCCTTGCGGGCGTCGAGCAGCGCGATGTCCTGGGGTGTCGAGACGATGACCGCGCCCGCGAGCGGGACCTGCTGGGCCATGGTGAGCTGGGCGTCGCCGGTGCCGGGCGGCAGATCGACCACGAGAATATCAAGCTCGCCCCATTCCACGTCGCGCAGCATCTGGTTGATGGCGCTCATGACCATGGGGCCGCGCCAGATCATCGGCGTCTCCTCGGGTACCATGAAGCCCATGGACATCACCCTGATGCCGTAGTTCTCCAGCGGCAGCAGGCGCTTGCCGTCGGGCGAGGAGGGCCGGCCCTTGATCCCCATCATGCGCGGCTGGGAGGGGCCGTAGATGTCGGCGTCGAGCAGCCCGACGGAAAGGCCGAGGCTCTTGAGGGCAAGGGCGAGATTGACGGCGGTGGTGGACTTGCCCACGCCGCCCTTGCCGCTCGCCACCGCGACGATGGCGCGTACGCCGGGCACGGCCGGCTTGGTCTGCTGGACCCGCCCATGTGGCTCTGCGGTATTTGGGCCGGCCGGATTGGCGCCTGTCGGGGGTCCCTTCGCCTTGCGCTCGGCGGTCAGTACCGCCGAGACCGAGAGCACGCCGGCGATCGCCTCGACCACCTTCTCGGCCTGGCGGCGCAGACCCTCGAGCCTGGCGGCGCGCTCGCGGTCGACCTCGATGGCGAAGACGACATGCCCGTTCTTCAGGGCCAGGCCCGAGACCATGCCGAGGTCGACGATGTTGCCATCCCGGTCAGGATCGCCGACAGTCCTGAGGGCGGCGAGCACGGCGGCCTCCGTAACTTCGGCCATGCTTGAACTCTCCCTTTGTCAGCCGGTTGTGGCCTGTCAGCAGATTGTGGCAGGGCGGCGGTGCTTGCCAGGCAACCGCGCGCGCCTTAAGTAGAGCCTTCGGTCGCCGATGGGAAGCGGCCAAGGTACTACGACAAAAACGGAAAGGAAGGGATCGGTCCGATGCCCTGGCGCAATACGAGCGGAGGCGGCGGTCCCTGGGGCGGCGGCGGGCAGGGGCCCTGGAGCGGCGGCGGCAAGCCGCCCGATCTGGAAGACATCCTGCGCAAGGGCCAGGACCGCATGAAGCGCCTGCTGCCGGGCGGGTTCGGCAGCGGCCGGAGCCTTGCCTTCATCGCCCTCGTCGGCCTGGCGCTCTGGCTCGCCACCGGTTTCTATCGGGTCGAGCCCGACGAGGAGGGCGTGGCCCTCGTCTTCGGGCGCGTGTGGAAGCTCACCTACCCCGGCCTCAACTACAATCTTCCCGCACCCATCGGCGAGGTCGAGACGCCCAAGGTGAAGCGGGTCAACCGGGTGGAGGTCGGCTTTCGCTCCACCGTCGATTCGGACGGCAATTTCTCGGCCGAGGACGTGCCGGACGAGAGCCTGATCCTGACCGGCGACAAGAAAATCATCGACATGCAGTACACCGTCTTCTGGGTAATCAAGGATCCGCTGCAGTTCCTCTTCGGCATCCGCGACCCCGAGGACACAGTGAAGAACGTGGCCGAGAGCGCCATGCGCGAGATCATCGGCCGGTCCGATTTCGAATATGTCCGCACCAAGGGCCAGGCGGCCACCGAGCAGGAAGCGCTGGTGCTCATCCAGCAGCTGCTGGACAACTATCACGCCGGCATCGAGGTGAGCCAGGTCGCGATGAAGAACATCGCGCCGCCGGCCGAGACCATCTCCGCCTTCCGCGACATCACGGCGGCGAGCCAGGACGCCATCAGCTCGGTCAACGAAGCCCAAGGCTACTACAACCAGGTGACGCAGAACGCCGACGGCCAGGCGCAGAAGATCATCAAGGAGGCCGAGGCCTACAAGGCCCAGCGCGTGGCGCTGGCGACCGGCGAGGCCCAGCGCTTCGAGGCCGTGCTCGCGGCTTACCAGAAGGCTCCGGACATCACCCGGCGCAGGCTCTATCTGGAGACGATGGAGCAGGTGCTGAAGGACGTGAACAAGGTGCTGATCGATCCCAGGCTGTCCGGCGGGGCGGTGCCTTATCTGTCGCTCAACGAATTGATGAAGCATGCCGGGTCCGATACCGGCACGCCGGCCGCAGCCACAACGACGACGGGAGGCAGCCAGTGAACCGCGCTCTTCTCGGCACGATCGTCGGCGCGGTCGTTGCCTTTCTGCTGCTGTATTCGTCCTATTACGTCGTCCATCCCAACGAGTGGGCCCTGGTCCTGGAGCTGGGCAAGCCGGTGCGGGTGGTTCCCGTTCCGGACTGGTCCGATGCCGCGGTCGATCCGCTCAGCCCCGACGTGGGCCCCGGTCTCTATTTCAAGCTGCCCTTCGTTCAAAATGTCGTCTATCTGGACAAGCGCGTGCTCAATTTCGACGCCCCGTCGGAAGAGGTCCCGACCGTCGATCAGAACCAGGTGATCGTCTCCGCCTATGCCCGGTTCCAGATCATCAATCCGCTGCTGTTCTACCAGACGGTCGGCAACGAGGACGGAGTCCAGGCGCGCCTCAAGCCCATCATCAGTTCCAACCTGCGCCGGGCGCTGGGCGACGTGTCCATGGCGACGATCCTCACCAGTCACCGCGCCGACCTGATGCGCCAGATCACCAAAGAGGTGAATTCCGAGGCTCAGAGCTTTGGCATCAAGGTCATCGACGTACGCATGAAGCGCGTGGATCTGACCCAGGAGAACGCCGAGGCCATCTACAAGCAGATGACGACCCAGCGCCAGCAGGTGGCGATCAACACCCGGGCGACAGGCCAGGCCCAGGCGACCGAACTGAGGGCGGAAGGCGACAAGCAGCAGGTGATCATCCTGGCCGAAGCCAAGCGGCAGGCCGAGGTGCTGCATGGCGAGGGCGATGCTACGGCAACGGCACTCTACGCTGCCGCTTTCGGCCGCGACCCCGCCTTCTTCGACTTCTATCGCACGCTCCAGGCCATGAACACGGCACTGACCGGCGAGAGTACGACCTATGTCGGGCCGCCCGACGGCGACTTCTTCCGCTATTTCCGCAGCGAGAACGGCGGCCCGACGAAGCCGGCCCAGGCGGGCGCAGCCTCCGGCACTTCGCCATAGCCGAGAGGGGGCGCGTCCTTCATGCCGCGCGGCCTTGCCGATGCCCTGACGGCCATCGGGCTCCTGCTGGTGTTCGAGGGGCTGATGCTGGCGGCCGTGCCCGAGGCGGCCAAGCGGGCCATGGCGGCCATGCTCGCCCGGCCGGCGGGGCTCCTCAGAATCGTTGGCGTGGCAGCGATGGCCGCAGGGGTGGCCGTGGTGTGGCTGGTCAGGGGCTAGAGACCCTTCCTGTCAAAAATCCTCGCCCGCGGTCGGCCCAAATGGCTTATCCTCGCCGCTTGAGCCCTTCATTGTCGGCACGGCCGGCTTGATCGGGTGCCGATCAGGGCTACATCCTAGGTAGAAATCCGCGGATGGGCTGGTCCCATCCCAGCTGGGAGTATGGACGTGACCTATCGTTTCCTCGGCCGTCTGTTGGCCGTCCCCTTCGCAGTTGGCCTACTCATTCTGCCGGCACCACCCGCGGCGGAGGCCCGCAGCGCTCCCGAAAGCTTCGCTGACCTGGTGGACAAGCTCCTGCCGGCAGTGGTCAACATCGCGACAACCACCAAGATCACCGATGCCAGCCGGAGCGACCCCGACCTGGAGCAGCTGTTCAAGCAATTCTTCGACAAGCAGCGCGGCAACAACGGGGGCGGGGACAACGGCGATAGTGGCGGCGACAGCGGGGGCGACAATGGCGGGGACAACGGGGGCGGGGACAACGGGGGCGGGGACAGCGGTGGCGCGAACAATGGCGACACGCCCCACGAGGCGACTTCGCTCGGCTCCGGCTTCATCATCGACCCGGCCGGCTACATCGTCACCAACAACCACGTGATCGATCAGGCGGAGGAGATCACCGTCCGCCTCCAGGACAATACCGAATTCAAGGCGCGGCTCATCGGCCATGATCCCAAGACCGACCTCGCGCTATTGAAGATCGACGCACCGGCGCCGCTGCCTTTCGTCGAATGGGGCGATTCCGAGAAGGCCAGGATCGGCGACTGGGTGATCGCGATCGGCAACCCTTTCGGCCTCGGCGGATCGGTTTCGGCCGGCATCCTCTCGGCCCGCCAACGGGATATCAACGCCGGCCCCTATGACGACTTCCTGCAGACCGATGCCGCCATCAACCGGGGCAATTCCGGCGGCCCGATGTTCGACATGGACGGCAAGGTCATCGGCATCAACACGGCCATCTTCTCGCCCTCGGGCGGTAGCATCGGCATCGGCTTTGCCCTGCCGTCGTCGCTCGCCAAGCCGGTGATCGCCCAGCTGCGGCAGTACGGTCACCCCCGGCGCGGGTGGCTGGGCGTCAGGATCCAAAGCGTGACGCCGGAGCTGGCCGAAGGCCTGAAGATGCAGAAGCCGGTCGGCGCGCTTATTGCCTCGGTCACCGGCGGCGGACCCGCCGACAAGGCCGGGATCAAGCAGGGCGACGTGGTGATCCGCTTCAACAGCGAAGATGTGCCGGAAATGCGCCAATTGCCCCGCATCGTGGCGGAGACGCCGTTCGGCACCGAGGTGCCGGTGGTCGTGCTGCGCCAGGGCAGGGAAGTGACCGTCACGGTCAAGCTTGGCGAACTCGACGAAACGGCCGAAGCGAGCGCCGATGCCCAGCAGAGCGCGCCGCAAGCCCAGCAGCCGACGGTCAAGAAGACCCCGGTGCTTGGCCTTCAGCTCGCCGAAATGAGCGACGCGCTGCGGCAGAAGTACAGCATCGCCGACGAGGCCTCGGGCGTGGTCGTGCTGAACGTGGACTCCAGGAGCAACGCGGCGGCCAAGGGCCTGAAGGCCGGCGACGTTATCGTCGAGGTGGACCAGAATTCCGTTGCCACCCCCGCGGATGTGGAGAATCGGATCGCCGCTGCCAAATCCAACGGGTACAAGGTCGTGACTTTCCTGGTTTACCGCCAGGGCGACTTCCAGTGGGTGGCGGTCAGGACCGACCAGGGCTGAGCGAGCGCCAATCTCGGCCCCGAGCAGAGTTCGGGGCGCTGCCGGGGCGCCGGCCGATCGTCGTCGTTGCCGGGCCCACGGCGAGCGGCAAGTCGGCTCTGGCGCTGGCCATCGCCGAACAGTTTTCCGGCCTGGTCGTCAACGCCGACAGCATGCAGGTCTATCGCGAGCTTGCGATCCTGACTGCAAGGCCGGGACCGGCGGCGCTTGCGGCCGTTCCTCACCGCCTCTACGGCATCCTGCCGGCTGCCGAGCGCTGCTCAGTCGGGCGTTGGCGGGAGCTGGCCCTTGGCGCCATTGCGGCGGAGCCCGATCGTCTGGCGGTGGTGACCGGCGGGACCGGTCTCTATCTGCGTGCATTGAGCAGCGGCCTCGCCCCGGTTCCCGAGATCCCCGACGAAGTGCTTGCTCGGGGGCAAGAGAGGCTGAAGGTCCTTGGCTCCGAGGGGCTGCACCACGAGCTCTCCAGGTTCGACCCGGAGATGGCAGCAAGGCTCGCGCCTGGTGACAGCCAGCGCCTCTTGCGCGCCTGGTGCGTATACCAGGCGACGGGCCGGTCGCTGGCCGCCTGGCAGGGCGAAACCGGACCGGCAAGTCCGGGCCCGACGCTGGTCATCGCACTGATGCCGCCCAGGGCCGAACTCTACTCGGCCTGCGACGCCCGTTTCTCGGCCATGCTCGCCGCGGGCGCGCTGGGCGAGGTGGAAGCCCTTCTCGCCCTCGGTCTCGACCCCAGCCTGCCGGCCATGAAAGCGGTGGGGGTGCGGGAGCTGGCAGCGGTCTTGGGCGGGCGTCTGGCACTTGCGAAGGGCGTTGCGGCGGCGCAGCAGGCGACCAGGCGTTACGCCAAACGGCAAGTGACATGGATCAGGCACCAAATGCCGGATGCTCATAGGGTCAACGCGCAATATTCGGAAAGAATCTTGCCGTCAATCTTTGCTAATATTCGCCAATTCCTGTTGACCACTCCCAGATGAGCCTCTAACTTCCGGCCACCACGGGCGAATTTTAAGTGCTTTCGCCCTTGGTCCAGACCAATTCCGAAGGAGCGCGGGGCCATGTCGGCCGAAGAAATCACGGGTGCGGGAATCGTCATCAAGGCTCTGTTGGACCAGGGCGTAGATGTGGTTTTCGGCTACCCGGGCGGGGCCGTGCTGCCGCTCTATGATGAGCTGTTCAAGCAGAACGCCTTACGCCATGTGCTGGTGCGGCATGAGCAAGCAGCCGTCCATTCGGCAGAAGGCTATGCCCGCTCCACCGGCAAGGTTGGCGTGGTCCTCGTCACCTCCGGCCCCGGCGCCACCAATGCCGTGACGGGCCTGACCGACGCGCTCATGGATTCGATTCCCGTGGTCTGCCTGACCGGGCAAGTGCCGACCCATCTGATCGGCAACGACGCCTTCCAGGAGGCCGACACCACCGGAATCACCCGGCCTTGCACCAAGCACAATTACCTGGTGAAGAACGTCGCCGACCTGGCGCGCACGATCCACGAGGCCTTCTACGTCGCCCGCAGCGGCCGGCCCGGGCCCGTGGTCGTCGACCTGCCGAAGGACATTCTCCAGGCCAAGCACAAATACACGGGCGGCGCCTCGGTCAAGCACAAGAGCTACAACCCCCAGCTCAAGGGCGACCCGAAGCAGATCGAGGCGGCGGTCGAACTGATGGCCAAGGCCAAGCGCCCGCTGTTCTATTGCGGCGGCGGCGTGATCAATTCGGGCCCCGGCGCAGCCCAGCTGTTGACCCAGTTCATCAGGCTCACCGGCTACCCCTGCACGCTGACGCTCATGGGGCTCGGCGCCTTTCCGGCTTCCGACCCCCAGTTCCTGGGCATGGTCGGCATGCACGGCTTCTACGAATCCAACATGGCCATGCATGACTGCGACGTGATGATCAATATCGGCGCCCGGTTCGACGATCGGGTAACCGGCCGCCTCGCCGCCTTCGCGCCCAATTCCAAGAAAATCCACGTCGACATCGACCGGTCCTCGATCAACAAGAACGTGCGCGCCGACATCGCCATCGTCGGCGATTGCGGTCGCGTGCTCGAGGACATGATCAAGATCTGGAAGGCCAAGCAGCTGCATCCCGATGCCAAGGCGCTGAAGGCCTGGTGGGCCGAGATCGACGGCTGGCGGGCGCGCAAATGCCTGACCTATCGCAATTCCGACAAGATCATCAAGCCGCAGTTCGCGCTCCAGCGCCTCTATGCGGCGATCAAGGACAAGGACTTCTACATTACGACCGAGGTCGGCCAGCATCAGATGTGGGCGGCCCAGTTCCTGAAGTTCGACAAGCCCAACCGGTGGATGACCTCGGGCGGGCTCGGCACCATGGGCTACGGACTGCCGGCGGCCGCAGGCGTGCAGATCGCCCATCCCGAGGCTCTCGTCATCGACGTCGCCGGCGAGGCCTCGATCCTGATGAACATCCAGGAGATGTCCACGGTGGTCCAGCACCGGCTGCCGGTGAAGATCTTCATCATGAACAACAAGTGGATGGGCATGGTGCGCCAGTGGCAGGAGCTGCTCCACGGCGGGCGCTATGCCGAGAGCTATACCGACGCCCTGCCGGATTTCGTCAAGCTGGCCGAAGCCTTCGGGGCCGTCGGCCTCCGGGCCGAGAAGCCGAGTGACGTGGACGGCGTGATCAAGGAGATGCTGGCGGTCAACAAGCCGGTCATGGTCGATGTCGTCGTCGACGAAAAGGAAAACTGCTTCCCGATGATCCCTTCGGGCGCGGCCCACAACGAAATGCTTCTGGGGCCCGAGGACGTGGCGAAGCCGGTTTCCGAAGAGGGCATGGTGCTGGTCTGATGGCGGCCGTCGAAGCGACCGGGCGCCACACGATTTCGGTGCTGGTGGACAACGAATCGGGTGTGCTCGCCAGGGTCATCGGCCTGTTCTCTGGCCGGGGCTACAACATCGAGAGCCTGACCGTGGCCGAAGTCGATCCGGCCGAACGGCTCTCGCGCATCACCGTGGTCACCTCCGGCACGCCGATGATCATCGAGCAGATCAAGGCCCAGCTCGACCGCCTGGTCCCGATCCACAAGGTGCGCGACCTCACCATCGACGGACCGAGCCTCGAGCGCGAGCTTGCCCTGGTCAAGGTCCGCGGCACCGGCGAGAAGCGGGTGGAGAGCCTGCGCATCGCCGACATCTTTCGCGCCAGGGTGGTGGACGCGACGATCGAAAGCTTCGTCTTCGAGATGACGGGCTCGACCGACAAGCTCAACGCCTTCATCGGCTTGATGCGTCCGCTGGGGCTGGTGGACGTGGCCCGGACCGGGGTCGCCGCCATTGCGCGCGGGCCCGAGCCGCTCTAAAAGGCCCGTCCAGCACATCCGATCTCACGCCGAAGGGAAACCGCCATGCGCGTTTACTACGACCGCGACGCCGACGTGAACCTGGTCAAGGGCCGCAAGATTGTCGTCGTCGGCTATGGAAGCCAGGGCCATGCTCACGCCCTCAATCTGAAGGACAGCGGGGTGAAGGAGGTCCGCGTGGCGCTGCGCGAGGGCTCTGCCAGCATCAAGAAGGCCGAGGCTGCCGGGCTCGAGGTCATGAACCCGAAGAAGGCCGCCGCCTGGGCCGACGTGGTCATGGTGCTGACCCCCGACGAACTGCAAGCCAAGCTCTACAGCGAGGACCTGGCGCCCCATATGCGAGAGGGCACCGCGCTCGCCTTTGCCCATGGCCTCAACATCCATTTCCGCCTGATCGAGCCCCGCGCCGATCTCGACGTTTTCATGGTCGCGCCGAAGGGCCCCGGGCACACCGTGCGCTCGGAGTTCCTGCGCGGTGGCGGCGTGCCTTGCCTCGTGGCCGTCGCCCAGAACGCCAGCGGCAATGCGCTCGAAATCGGCCTCAGCTACGCGAGCGCCATCGGCGGCGGGCGCTCCGGCATCATCGAGACCAGCTTCCGCGAGGAATGCGAGACCGACCTGTTCGGCGAGCAGGTGGTGCTCTGCGGCGGCCTTACTTCCCTCATCCAGGCTGGCTACGAGACCCTGGTCAATGCGGGCTATGCCCCGGAGATGGCCTATTTCGAATGCCTGCACGAGGTGAAGCTGATCGTCGACCTGATCTACGAGGGCGGCATCGCCAACATGCGCTATTCGATCTCCAACACCGCCGAGTTCGGCGACTACACGCGCGGACCCCGCATCATCACCGACGAGACCAAGGCGGAGATGAAGCGCATCCTCGATGACATCCAATCGGGCCGGTTCGCCCGCGACTGGGTGCAGGAGTGCCAGGCCGGTCAGCCGAGCTTCAAGGCCATGCGCCGGCGCGGGGCCGAGCACCCCATCGAGGAGATCGGCGCCAAGCTGCGCGCCATGATGCCCTGGATCGCCAAGAACAAGCTGGTCGACAAAACGCGGAATTGAAGCGTCGGCGCATTCGCGAATCCCTGTGTGAAATCACGAACCTCACGTGCGATTCCCTCCCCGCCCTGAGGGCGGAGAGGGTCAGGGTGAGGTGGACGGTCCACCAGAGATGACATTGCGGCTGAGGACATTGACCGCACGAAAGCTTCGCCGCGATGCGACCAATGTCGAACGGATATTTTGGCGTGCTCTGCGGGAGAAGTGCCCTGCTTGGAAATTTCGTCGGCAACATCCGGTTGGCAATCGGATCGTCGATTTTGCCTGTCCCGCGCGAAAACTGGCCATAGAACTCGATGGGGGCCAGCATGATCAACGGAGAGGAGCCGACGCGTTGCGCAGTGTGGAACTTGCTAAGCACGGTTACCAAGTGCTTCGGTTCTGGAATAGCGACGTGATCGAGAATGTCGAAGGTGTGTTGCAAATCGTGTTGCAGGTGCTCGAAGGAACCCCACCTCACCCCGACCCTCTCCGCCCCCATGAGGCGGAGAGGGAGGAGTAGCGCTGTCGCCACCGCCCAGTTAGTGCTGCAGGTCAGTTTCGTAGAACCCGATATGCTGGTATGGCTGGGAGCATGTTCATGGACGCAATGACGCCCGTGAATACCGCGCCGGTGGGTCGTGCGGGCGCCTGGCGGCTGGCGTTGCTGGCGATCGGGGCATTGACCCTGATCCGGTTGGCCTTCCTGCTGTTCACGCCGATCGAGCTCGATTTCGAGGAAGCCCAGTACTGGGCCTGGTCGCGGACTCTCGCCTGGGGCTATTACTCCAAGCCACCCCTCATCGCCTGGTTGATCCGGGCGGCAACCGAGATCTGCGGCAATGGGCCGGCTTGCGTTCGGGGACCAAGTCCGCTGTTGCATGCGGCCACCGCTGTCGCGATCGGCGCGACCGGGATTGCGCTCGGAGGGCGCCGGTTCGGCGCCTGGGCGGCTCTCATCTACGCAACGATGCCGGGCGTCGCCTTCTCGGCCATGCTGATGACGACCGATGTGCCGCTAGCCCTGTTCTGGGCTCTCTCGCTCTACGGCTTCGTCCGCATGCGGCAGGGTGGCGGCCTCGGCTGGGCCGTGGCGGCCGGCCTGGCGCTCGGCCTCGGCGCACTCAGCAAATACGCCATGCTCTTCTTCATTCCGGGCGTCCTGCTCTACCTGCTGCTGTCGGCAGACGCCAGGCGCGCGCTGGGCTGGGCGAAGCCTCTCATCATGCTGGCGATGGGCTTCGCGGTCTTCTCGCCCAATCTGCTGTGGAATCTCAGCACCCACTGGACCACCGTCGTCAGCACGGCCGAGACGGCCGATGTCGGCAATCCGACTTTCGACTTCGGTCATCTCATCGAATATGCCGGCGCCCAGTTTGCCATCTTCGGCCCGCTACCGCTCTATCTGCTGTTCGAGCAGGTCTTCCTGGGCCGCCAGTCCACGGCCCTTTCGCCGCCGGACAGCTACCGGCTCGTGCTTTGCTTGTCCCTGCCTTTCCTGCTCGGCTTCCTGCTGCTGTCCCTGGCCACCCGCGTCAATGCCAACTGGGCCGCCTACGCCTATGTCGGAGGCAGCCTGGCGGTGGCGGGAGCAATGGCGCGACCCTTGGCCCTCTGGTGGCTGAGGCGATCGGTCATCGTCCATGCCGCCATCGGCCTCGGCATGTACGGCGCGATCCTGTGCCTGCCGCTCTGGCCCCAGCTCCCCTTCAACCTCTCCCATGCCGTCGAGAGAAGAATCGGCTGGCAGACTCTGGGCCAAATGGTGGCGGTGGAACTCGCCAAGGAGCCATCCCTGCGCCTGTTGACCGCCGATCGCACGCTCACCTCCGACCTGCTTTACTACGCCCGTGTCCCGCCGGGCGGCTATGCGGCCTGGAGTCCCGGTCCGCGGCCGGCGAGCGAATATGAACGCGCGGCACGCTTGCAGCCCGGCGATCCCGGCCCATTCCTGCTGGTGATTGCCGATGACGCGGACGCCAGCCGGATCGCACGGCATTTTTCCATCGCCGGGTCCGCGAAGGAGGTGACGGTGCATTTATGGACCGGCTCGGAACGCCACTTCCAACTGATGCGCCTGCAAGGTTTTATGGGCTACGCGCCATGAGGGGAAGGCTAGCGCTCGCGCTCCTGGTCGCGACGGCGATTGGTATTGTCGTCTTTTCGCTCTTCCCCGATCTCGACCTCTGGGTTGCCAGGGCCCTGCTTCGTTCGGACGGCCTGTTCCTCGGCCAGAACTCCTACCCTCTCAACTGGGTGCACGAGAAGGCCGTGCCGTGGATAGTGAAGCTCTGCCTCGCTTTCTTCGTGTTGGCCATGCTTGCCCGGCTGTTCGGCCGATCGATCGCGGGGATTTCGGCCAAGGAGGCGCTCTTCGTCATCGCCGTTTTCGCCATCGGCCCCGGGCTTCTTGCCAACACCCTTGCCAAGGACCATTCGGGCCGACCCAGGCCCACCGACGCTCAGCCGTTCGGCGGCCCTTTCGCCTACGCCGCGCCCTTCGCCTTCGACGGAGCCTGCCCCAACAACTGCTCCTTCGTCTGCGGCGATGCCGCCGCCGGCTTCGGCTTCCTGGCACCCGCCGCCCTTCTTCCGCTCGGCTGGCGCAGGCGCGGAATCGTCGGCGCGCTCGCCCTTGGCGGCGTCATCGGCCTCATTCGGATGCTGCAGGGCGGGCATTTCCTCAGCGATGTCATCTTTTCGGGTCTTCTGGTCGCGGCGACGACCCTGGCAATCCACTGGGCCATGTTCCGGGTGCCTGAGCGTGTTCGGAACGGAACGAACCCTGACCAAGGCGGCACAAATTAGGTCTTGTCGACGGGCCGGGGCTGCGGTTAGAAATATTCCAGGGTCTTTGAGACCCTGACGGAGCAGCGATGTCGATCCGCTTGCATGGGATCTTCGAGGTGGCCGGGCGCAAACGCGCCGGGGCCGCGCTTGCGCCGATTTCCGCCCTCGCTTCCGCTGGCCGGACGCTGCGACTTATCTACCCCTGAGCGCTGCCGCCTTTCTCAAGAGGGCGAAGCGCTTCCAGGGGTCCTGAGGCGCTTCATCCGTCAACAGCGAACATGGGGTCTATGACATGAGTACCAGCGGTCAAACCAAGGTTGCGCCGATGCGCGACAAGAACCACGTCGTCATTTTCGATACGACCATGCGCGACGGCGAGCAGGCGCCGGGCTGCTCCATGAACCTCGAGGAGAAGCTGAAGATCGCCGCGGTGCTCGAGGAGATGGGCGTGGACGTGATCGAGGCCGGTTTCCCCATCGCCTCGAACGGCGACTTCGAAGCGGTGCGCGAGGTCGCCCGGTTGGTGCGCAACTGCACCATCGCCGCCCTGGCGCGGACGTCGAAGAAGGATATCGACCGGGCCTGGGAAGCGCTCAAGGGCGCCGCCCGGCCGCGTATCCATACCTTCATTTCGACCAGCCCGCTGCACATGAAGTACATGCTGAACATGGAGCCCGACGCGGTCCATCAGGCGACCGTCGACTGCGTCATGCATGCGCGCAACCTGTGCGACGACGTGGAGTGGTCGGCCCAGGATGCGTCGCGCAGCGATCACGACTTCCTCTGCCGCTGCGTCGAGGCGGCGATCAAGGCGGGCGCCCGCACGGTCAATATTCCCGATACCCTTGGCTACGCCTTGCCTGAGGAGTTCGCGGCCCTCATCACGATGCTGATGAACCGGGTTCCGAACATCGACAAGGCCGTGGTTTCCGTGCATTGCCACAACGACCTCGGCCTCGCCGTGGCCAACTCCCTGGCGGCGGTCGGCGCCGGGGCGCGCCAGGTCGAATGCACCATCAACGGGCTCGGCGAGCGGGCCGGCAACGCGGCGATGGAGGAAATCGTCATGGCGCTCCGCACGCGCCCCGACCGCATGCCCTATGGGACCGGCATCGATACCACGATCATCACCAAAGCCTCGAAGCTCGTCTCGACCATCACCGGCTTCGCAGTGCAGCCCAACAAGGCCATCGTCGGCGCCAACGCCTTCGCCCATGAATCCGGGATTCATCAGGACGGCATGCTGAAGCACGCCGGCACCTACGAGATCATGACTCCGGAATCCGTGGGCCTCGGGCGATCGACCCTGGTCATGGGCAAGCATTCCGGCCGGCATGCCTTCAAGACCAAGCTCAAGGAACTGGGCTTCGATCTCGGCGACAACGCAGTCGAGGACGCGTTTCGCCGTTTCAAGGATCTGGCGGACAAGAAGAAGGACGTCTTCGACGAGGACATCGTCGCTCTCGTCGACGACAATCTCGTGCGCAGCAACGACCAGATCCGTTTCGTCTCGCTCCAGGTCGTCGCCGGCTCCAAGGGGCCGCAGCGCGCCGACCTCGAACTCGAGATCGGTGGAAAGCCGATGCAGGCGACGGCCACCGGCGACGGTCCCGTCGACGCCATCTTCAACGCCATCAAATCGCTCTTCCCCCATGAGGCGCGTCTCCAGCTGTTCCAGGTCCATGCGGTCACCGCCGGTACCGACGCCCAGGCGGAAGTGACGGTGCGGCTCGAGGAGGGCGGCAAGACGGTCAACGGGCAGGGCGCCGACACCGATACCCTGGTTGCTTCCTGCAAGGCCTATATCCACGCCCTCAACAAGCTGCTAGTGAAGCGTGAGAAATCGGCACCGGCAGCACTTTCGGCCTGAAACTGGCAAACCGGGACGGAATGGGAACGGGGCCGAAAGGCCCCGTTTTCCGTCGGCCAGCATTGAGTCGGTGACAAGCGTCTTGAATTTGCCATGGTGGGCGGCTATGCCGAGCGCTTCTCAGAGCGAAGGTCCTCCGGATGTTCAATAGATTGCTCGGCATGCTTTCTGCCGACATGGCTATAGATTTGGGTACTGCCAATACCCTCGTCTACGTCAAGGGACGGGGCATCGTTCTCAACGAGCCGTCGGTCGTGGCGATCGCCGAGGTCAAGGGCAAGAAGCGCGTGCTGGCGGTCGGCGACGAGGCGAAGATGATGCTGGGCCGCACGCCCGGCTATATCACCGCGATCCGGCCCTTGCGCGACGGCGTCATCGCCGACTTCGAGGTCGCGGAAGAGATGATCAAGCATTTTATCCGCAAGGTGCACAACCGCCGCAGCTTCGCCAGCCCGCAGGTCATCATCTGCGTTCCGTCGGGCTCGACCGCGGTCGAGCGCCGCGCCATCCAGGAATCCGCGGAATCCGCCGGCGCCCGACGCGTGCATCTGATCGAAGAGCCCATGGCGGCCGCCATCGGCGCGGGCCTGCCGGTGACGGAGCCGACGGGCTCCATGGTGGTCGATATCGGCGGCGGGACGACGGAAGTGGCCGTGCTGTCCCTGGGCGGGATCGTCTATTCCCGCTCGGTGCGCGTCGGCGGCGACAAGATGGATGAGGCCATCATCGCCTATATCCGCCGCAATCATAATCTCCTCATCGGCGAGGGCAGCGCCGAGCGGATCAAGAAGGAGATCGGCTCCGCCTGCCCGCCCGAGGACGGCGAGGGCCGCAGGCTGGAGATCAAGGGCCGCGACCTGATGAACGGCGTGCCCAAGGAACTGGTGATCACCGAACGCCAGATCGCCGAAAGCCTGGCCGAGCCGGTGGGCGCCATCATCGAGGCGGTCAAGGTCGCCCTCGAGCACACTGCGCCGGAACTCGCGGCCGACATCGTCGATAAGGGGATCGTGCTGACCGGCGGCGGCGCGCTCTTAAGCAATCTCGACTTCGTGCTGCGCCATTCCACGGGCCTGCCGGTGTCGATTGCCGACGATCCCTTGAGCTGCGTGGCCCTCGGCACGGGGCGTTGCCTCGAAGAGATGCCGACGCTGAAGAACCTGCTGATCGACACATATTGAGACGGCGCCGCCGCAACGCCGGCTACTTTTGCGGGTTTGTGCTAAAAACCATTTATTTTCTGTGCTTTATGAAGTAACCTCTAATTCCGGGTGGCGCCGGTGCGTCGCCTGGGGGAAGCGCCCCGGAGGACGGGTTTGAAGCTTCGCGGCGGATCGGCGTTGCGACTCGTATCAGCCAAGGCGTGGCTGCAGCGCTTCACCTTCGCCTTGCTTTTCATTGCGGCCTTCGCGCTGATGCTTGTGGGCCGGGCCGACAGCGATCTTGTGCTGCGCGCGCGGGCCGCCCTGGCCGATGCCGTGGTGCCGATCCTCGACGGCGTTGCGCGTCCGCTGGCGAGCATTCGCCAAGCCTATGACAACGCACGGGATTTCGTAAACCTCCGGGCAGAGAACGAGGCCTTGCGGCTGGATCAGGAGCGGCTGCTGCAATGGCAGGTGGTGGCGCGCCAGCTCGAGGCCGAGAACCAGGGCCTGCGTGATCTGCTGAAATTCGTTCCCGATCCCGGTGCCAGCTTCGTCACCGCGCGGGTGGTGGCGGACAACGGCGGCGCCTTCGTGCGGACCGCCCTGGTCGCCGCGGGCTATCGCGACGGCGTGCGCCGGGGCGACGCGGCCATGACCGGCGAGGGTCTGGTCGGCCGGGTGGTGGAGGTCGGACAGCGCTCAGCCCGGATTCTCCTGCTGACCGATATCAACAGCCGGATTCCCGTGGTCGTCGAACGCACCCGCGACCAGGCGATCCTGGCCGGCGACAATTCGGACAATCCCCAGTTGCTTTACCTGCCCCACGGTTCGTCGCTTGTCCCGGGGGACCGCGTCGTCTCCTCGACCGCAGGCGGCGCTTTCCCGCCAGGGCTGCCCATCGGCGTCGTCGGGTCGGTCCAGAACGGGACCGCCATCGTCTCTCTGTTCGTCGATTGGGACCGGCTCGAGTATCTTCGCCTGGTGGACTACCACCTGCCGGGCATCCTGGATGGGGACCGAAACCCGTGAGGCTCACGCTCTTCAACCGGATGGACGGCTGGGCGCGCAATGTCTTTCCCTTCGCGCTGACCCTCCTGATGATGGTGCTGGGGGCCACGCCGCTTCACATCTCCTTTCTCCAGGCGCTGGGGCCCGTGCTGGCCATGATCTCCACGTACTACTGGGCGATCCATCGGCCGAACCTGCTGCCGGGCCCTGCGGTCTTCGTCATCGGGCTGGTGGGCGATCTGATGGGCCAGGCGCCGCTCGGCGTCGGCACGGTGATGCTCCTGTTCGTCTATGTCGTCGCTTTTTCCCAGCGGCGACTCTTCCTCGGCCAGCCCTTCCTCGTCGTCTGGTGGGGCTTCATGATGATCGCTGCCGGCGCCATGGCGCTGGGCTGGATCCTGGCGGGATTCGTCGCCGGAGGCCCCCTCAACCCGAAGCGGGCCGTCTTTGCCTATCTGATGGCCCTCGCCCTCTACCCGGCGGTCGCCGACCTTTTCACCCGAGCCCAGCGCGCCTTCCTGCGCCCGGCTTAGCGTTGCCATGAAGCGCGACCCCAAGCTCGTCAACAAATCCTTCAGCCGGCGCGTCGCCTTGCTCGCCGGCGGTCAGGCGCTGCTGTTCTCGGCCCTGGCCGGGCGCATGTATTACCTGCAGGTGGTGGAATCGGACCGCTATCGGCTGATGGCGGAGCAGAACCGGGTCAACCTGCGCCTTTTGCAGCCCTTGCGCGGCAAGATTCTCGACCGCTTCGGCCAGCCCATCGCCGTCAACGACCCCAACTACCGGGTCGTCGTCGTGCCCGAACAGACCATGGATATGCGCGGCACCCTGAAGGCGCTGGCGCGTATCCTGGCACTGGACGATGGCGAGATCGAACGCATCATGCGCGAGCGCGGCCGGTATCGCGCCTTCGTGCCCATCACGGTGCGCGAGAACCTGGACTGGGACCAGGTGTCGCGCATCGAGGTCAACCTGCCCGATCTGCCCGGTGCCGGCATCGAGGTGGATCAGACCCGCTCATATCCCTTCGGTGGGGCGACGGCGGGTGTGCTGGGCTATGTCGGGCCGCCCGCCATCGACGAGGTCGGCAGCGATCCCCTGCTGCAGCTGCCCGGTTTCCGCATCGGCAAGAGCGGGCTGGAAAAAGTGTACGACAGCGAACTTCGCGGCACCGCCGGCACCAGCGAGGTCGAGGTGAACGCTCTCGGCCGGGTGATCCGCGAACTCGACCGGCGCGACGGCATCCAGGGCCAAGAGCTCGTCACCACCCTCGACATTGGGTTGCAGCAGTTCGTCCAGCAGCGCCTCGCCGCGGAGCAGAGCGCCTCGGCCGTGGTGCTGGATGTGATCACCGGCGATGTGCTGGCCATGGGTTCCTCCCCCAGTTTCGATCCCAGCGCCTTCAACCGGGGTCTCAGCGGTGCCGAGTGGGAGCAGCTCTCCAACGACCCCACGCGCCCCCTCAGCAACAAGGCGATCGCCGGGCAGTACGCTCCCGGTTCGACCTTCAAGACCATGACGGCCATGGCCGCGCTGGCCAGCGGAGTCGACCCGAACCACACGGTTTTCTGCCCCGGCTACCTCACGCTTGGCAACGTCACGTTCCATTGCTGGTGGCATCAGGGCCACGGCAGCCTGGACATGCTGGGCGGGATCAAGAATTCCTGTGACGTGTACTTCTATGACACCGCCCGGCGCGTCGGCATCGACCCCATCGCCGCCATGGCCCGGCGGTTCGGCCTCGGCCAGGCGACGAGAATCGACCTGACGGGCGAGAAGCCAGGCCTCATTCCCGACTCGGCGTGGAAAAAGGCGACCTACAACGACGTCTGGCATCCGGGCGAGACCCTGGTGGCGGGCATCGGTCAGGGTTTCGTGCAGGCAACCCCGCTTCAGCTCGCGGTGATGACGGCCAGGATCGCCAATGGCGGCTATGCGCTGACGCCGCGGCTGACGCGCCCAGCCCTCATCGATGGGGCCAGCGGGCCCGATCCGTCCTCTTGCGCCTTCCCCAAGATGGATATCAACGCGAACCACCTGAAGATCGTGGTCGAGGGCATGCGCAGGGTGGTGAACGAGCCCGACGGCACGGCCTACAACGCCCATATCGCCATCCCGGGGATGGAGATGGCGGGCAAGACGGGCTCCGCCCAGGTCCGGCATATCAGCATGGCCGAACATCTGGCCGGCGTGCGCAAGAACGCCGACCTTCCCTGGCCGCTGCGCGACAACGCGCTCTTCATCGGATTCGCGCCCGTCGGCCATCCCCGCTACTGCGTCGCGGTGGTGGTCGAGCATGGCGGCGGCGGCGCCAAGGTCGCCGGCCCGATTGCCCGAGACGTGCTGATCGAGTGCCAGCAGCGCGACCCCATGCGCCCGCCCGAGCCGGGGCGGATCGCCCAACTCTGAACGCAATGGCAACACCCGCCTACGCCGGGAGCGGCGTGCCGCGCCTTGGGGCATGGGAGAAGCTGCGCCGGATCAACTGGGGCATGCTGCTGGTCATCTCGGCCATCGCCGGCTTCGGTTTCGCCATGCTCTATTCCGCCGCCAATGGCAGCGTCGATCCCTGGATGTCCCGCCAGGCGGCGCGATTTGCCGTCGGAATCGCGGCGCTTTTCGCCGTCGCCCTGGTCGAATTCCGTTTCTGGCTGCGCAACGCCTATCTGCTCTACGCGGCAGCCGTGCTGCTGCTGATCTTCGTCGAGATTGCGGGACATATCGGAATGGGGGCCCAGCGCTGGATCAACCTCGGTTTCATCCAGCTTCAGCCTTCGGAACTGATGAAGGTCGCGCTCGTCCTGGCGCTCGCCCGTTATTTCCACGGCCGGACCTACGAGGAAGTGGGCAAGCCCCTGGTGCTGATACCGCCCCTTATGTTGTGCCTGGTCCCCGCCGGCCTCGTGCTCCTGCAGCCCGATCTCGGCACCGCCGGGATGCTGATCCTCGGCGGCGGGCTGATGTTCTTCGTCGCCGGGGTGAGGCTGTGGAAATTCGCCATTCTCATCGCCGGCGGCCTCGCCGCGGTGCCGGTCGCCTGGAACTTCCTGCGCGATTACCAGAAGGCCCGGATACTGACCTTCCTCAACCCGGAGAGCGATCCTCTGGGTGCGGGCTACCACATCATGCAGTCCAAGATCGCGTTTGGTTCCGGGGGCATGTTCGGCCGGGGCTTTCTCCAGGGTTCCCAAAGCCATCTCGACTTCCTGCCCGAGCGCCAGACCGATTTCATCTTCACCATGCTGGCCGAGGAATTCGGCATGGCGGGCGGGCTCATGCTGCTCGCGCTCTACGCCATGCTGATCGCCTATGGCCTGGTCATCGCCGTCAACTGCCGCAACCAGTTCGGCCGGCTGGTCGCCGTGGGGCTCACCGGCAACCTGTTCCTCTACGTCTTCATCAACATGGCCATGGTCATGGGGCTCATCCCCGTGGTCGGCGTGCCGCTGCCGCTGATCTCCTACGGCGGCACGGCCATGATCACGGTGCTGGCCGGCTTCGGCCTCCTCATGTCGGTCTACATCAACCGCGATCTCAAGATCGGCCGACGCGGCCGGGTCGGCGAAGACTGAGCATTTGGTCGGGCCAGGACCCGGCCTATCGACAAAGGGGAAGCGCTTTGCTATATCGCCGCCTCCCTTGGATGGGCCGCTAGCTCAGTTGGTAGAGCAGCTGACTCTTAATCAGCGGGTCATAGGTTCGAGTCCTATGCGGCCCACCACCTAGTCCTGCCTGTTCCCGGCGTGCGTCGGAGACGGTCAGAAAGCGTCCATTCGTCAGCGGTTTTGCGAGTCGTCGATTGGCAGAGACGCCCGTTTTTATGCTGCTTTCCCTAATTTTCGCAGAAAGTCTCCGGAGGCCGATTTCGGCGCCAACACCATCGTGTTGTCGCAGGTTCGAGTCTTCGGCGCTGGGCCCCTATTTGTTGTTGCTTGCTGCGTGCAACTGGACGCGCTGGTCGCAAGGCTAGATGCCGGTCGCCGCAGATTGATTCGAAGCCCGGCTCGCATGGCCAGCGGCAAATCACGCTTTTTCGACAGTAAGCGCAGGTGCGACGGTTCGCTCTTCGCGGGCGAGGTAGACCCCGACCAGACAAAGCAACAGGCCGACCCAAGTATTGAGGGGCATCGGCTGCCCGAACATGGCCCAGGCCCACACCAATGTGAGGCCCGGCGTCGCATAGATAAGGCTGGTTGTGCGCACGGCGCCGGCGCGCGCGAGACAGACATAGTAGAGGCCGTAGCCGCCCAACGTGGCGAAGACGATGGCCCAGGCGACGGCACCGAGAAACGGAAGCGAGAGCTGCGGCCAGACCGTGCCATTGTAGAGCGCAATAGGCAGGAACAGCGCGGTCGTCACAATCGTCTGCATCGCAATCGCCGCGCCCAGATTCGATCCATCCCATTTGGCTTTCGCGATCAGCGTGGCCACGACCATGCAGATCATCGAGACGAAGCTGCAAACATAGCCCAGATATTGGCCGTTGCTGCTCAGGCCGCCCACCGAAAAACCAACACCCAGAACACCGATCAGGAGTCCGATCCATTGCGCCCGTATAACCCTTTCGCCAAGGACCGGTCCGGCGAGCACGGCGGTTGCCAGCGGCTGCAATGCGGCGATGAGGGAGGCGGTGCCGGCGGGAAGGCCCACATTGATCGCCTCGATGCCGAGGCCGACAGAGCCGAACATGCCCACGGCGCCGAGCACGACCTGGATCAGGCACCATTGCCTGCTCACGCCGCGGCGCATCGTCTTCCACAGGAAAGGCGCGAATAGCAGCGTCACCACGATGAACCGCCACAGGATGACCCGGACGATTGATCCGGTGTCCGAGGCCAGGACAGCGCCGAGATAGGCCGAGCTCCAGGCGAAGACTAGGCCGACCTGGAAGATCAGCAGAGGGACACGGTTGATCATGATTGCCTCGCAGCTAGGAGGGTATTACTGGCGCCTCCAAGGCGCGAGTGTTCGTATGAGGTGTTCAGCACACGACGTGGATAGGAGAGACGCCAGATTTTAGGCAGATTTGCCTACTTTTCGCGGAAAATCTCAGGAGGCTGAACTCGGCGCCAACACCATCGTGTTGTCGCAGTTCTGACAATTCCAGATTTCGGCGTACCTCTTCCGAGAAGCTCATTGGTGGTCGGGGGCGGTGGGCATGCCCGTCAAATGATGCCGGGCTCGCACTCATCAGTCGTGCCTGGCACTATAGAGACCTGTCGCCGATTGTTCGCATGCAATCCTGCCTCTGGGGGCTCGCCATGGAGATGTGGTCTTTCTTCTCTATCCTCTTCATTGGAATTGTGTTGGGTGCTGTCGCCTGCTGGATTGCTGTCCGGTACGGATCGGCGCAGCTCCGGACCAATCTCCATGCGGCACAGATCGCGACGCAAACGTTGTCCGATGAACTGACGGAGGCACGCCGCGAAACGTCCTCATGGCGCGAGAGACATCAATCGGAGCAGCTCGAGCGAACCAAATTCGAGACCGAGGCGCGCCGCGTCGCCGGACTCGACGCAGACCTCCTGCAGGCGCGCGCTCGAATCGAGACGCTCGCGACCGAGAGATCGGCCCTAAAGGCCGATGCAGAGCGCGTACCCGTCCTCGAGGCGAGGATCACCACGCTTGGTGCCGAGATAACCAGCCTCGGGGCCACCAACGCCCAGCTTCGGACACAATTGCAAGAGCAAGCCTCGGCCCATGCCGACAAGATTGCCGCACTGACCGCCGTGCGCGGCGAGATCGAGAAGGACCTGAAAAGTATTACCGCCGACGCCCTTCGCGCCAACCAAGGCACGTTCTTGCAGCTCGCCAACGAAGTGTTTGAAAAGCACAGGACGGGAGCTGATGCGGAGTTGGAAGCCCGCCAGAAGGCGGTGGAAGCCCTGGTCAGCCCACTGCAGGAGACGCTCCAGGGCTACAAGCAGCAGGTCGACGAGATGGAAAAAGCGCGGGCCCAATCCTACGGCGCCCTTTCCGCCGAGCTCAAAGGCGTCGCCGAGGCCCAAAACGCTGTGCGCGCCGAGACCTCGAAGCTCGTCAATGCGCTGCGCGCGGCACCCAAGACACGCGGCCGCTGGGGCGAACACACCCTCCGCAATGTTCTCGAACTCGCCGGGCTGAGCGCCTATTGCGATTTCTCGACAGAGGAAAGCTTTTCTCGCGACGGCACTGTTGCGCGGCCCGACGTGGTGATCCGTCTTCCGGGCGGACGCAGCATCGTCGTCGATGCCAAGACTTCCCTTTCGGCTTACCTCGATGCCGTCGACGCTATCGAGGATGCCGAACGCGATCGGCACCTTGCCCAACATGTCGTCCAGATTCGGTCGCACGTGAAACAGCTTGCAGGGAAGAGCTACTGGGATGGACTGACCGTCACCCCCGATTTTGTCGTTATGTTTGTGCCCGGTGACAATTTCTACGCGGCAGCCGTCGAACGGGACCCATCCCTATTCGAGGATGCGGTCGCACAGCGCGTGATCATTGTCACGCCGGCGACGCTGATCGCGCTCGCGAAAGCAGTAGCCTTTGGCTGGCGCCAAGAGAAGGTTGCGGAAAACGCGCAACAGGTTCACGCGCTGGGCCGTGAGCTCTATCGGCGCATGATCACGATGACTACGCACGTCAGGGGGTGCGGCGATGCGCTCGACAAATCCGTCAAGCACTTCAATCAGTTCATTGGCAGCCTAGAACAATCAGTTATGCCGCAAGTTCGGCGCTTCAATGAACTCGAAGTCGAAGGTACGGCGACCGAGCTTCCTTTGTTGGAGCATATCGAGGTGGAGCCACGTCAGCTTCGCTCAGATCGCGACTTCGCCGAAGTGGAGACCGCGCCCGCAGTTTCCAGCGTCGCCGCTCCGGCCACCGAGGGCAGCGATGCGCAGCCATAGCGGCGCACTCCCTTTCTCGGCGATCGATCTGCTCAATTTCCCGGATGCTGTCGCGCCAGTATTATCGAACAGTCGTACTTGTCCACGATGCCTGGTGGAAGCGACCATCTTGGATTTGGCCCGACCCAAGTTTTACGTAGGCCGTGAGTCAGCACCGGCAAATATACGGGCCATTTCAGTTAGTTGATGGGTCCTCCTTCTTGCGCTGCGTTGCATTTGGCAATGAGAAAGCAGAGTGCGATTTCCATAGCGCTTCTGCTGAAGCACGCACTCCTCTTCTACGGCTGCGGCCGATCCCGTCTCGCCCTTTTTATGAGATCGTCCACGCAGCCAATCATGCCCTCGAGATTTCTCGGCTCTGGCGGAGCGCCAGCCCTTTCTTCTGTATGGGTGTGTCCTTCGATATAGGCGGAAAGCTCCTCATAAACCGTAATGATGTCGGCAATCAAATCGTTATCCCAGTTTACTTTTTTTAGGCCGGTTACGATGATCCGATCCGTCCAGCGGTTGACAACCTGCTTCAACAGGAAGTGAGGAATGATTTCCTCTACAGTCCGCCGCAGTTCTCCCATCCCGCGCTGAATCAGTCTCACGCGGGCAGAGCCGGACGCGGACTTCGCTTCTGCGAGGGTCCTTTTCGCCTTCTGCGTAGTGCGGTATTGAGGCGTTGTGGCCGGACAATCGTCGAGTGAGATTTGACCCGGCCGTCCATCACCATCCCGTTCTATCCAGTGCGTCAACATCTCGACGTTTTCATCGTCAGCTGCGCCGGCTAGCATGGTTAGGAACACTAGATCGTGCGTGAATATAATGGCGACTATATACCTGCTTGACCTAACCCCAGGTTTAGCGTAGTCTCCCTCTATCGACCTTGGAGGGCCCCATGCTTAAGCACTTCGATAGCCTTCTCGAACTGACCGAAGCCTTCCCGGACGAACAGGCCGCAATCGACCACTTCACGGCCATCCGGTGGAAGGACGGGGCATTCTGCCCCTACTGTGGTTCGCTGACGGTCTATCACTTCAGCGATAAGCGGACGCACAAGTGTGGCGACTGCCACCAGCGCTTTTCGATCAAGGTCGGAACCATCTTCGAGGATACGAAGTTGCCGCTTCGCAAGTGGTTCATGGCGATTTGGCTTATCACGAGCCACAAGAAGGGCGTTTCGAGTGCCCAGCTAGCGCGCGACATCAAAATCACTCAGAAATCCGCATGGTTCATGCTCCATCGCCTGCGCCACGCTGCTCGGACCCGTTCTTTCAATCGCCCGCTGAAAGGTGAGGTTGAGGTGGACGAGACGTTCATTGGCGGAAAGGACAAAAACAAGCACGCGAACCAGCGCGGCGGTCAGCGCGGGCCGAAGGGCAAGACGGCGGTGTTTGGGTTGCTAGAGCGCGGTGGCGAGATACGGGCGCGCAAGATGGAAAGCCTCGCGGCGTCCGAGGTGCAGGGTGAAATCGCCCGTCATGTCGAGCCGGGCGCGAACGTTATGACGGATGAATACATCGGCTATCGGGGCCTAGACGAGCGGTTCAACCATCATACGGTCAATCACTCGGCTGGCGAGTACGTCAAAAACTACTTCTGCCATGTGAACGGCATTGAAGGGGCTTGGGGCCTTTTCAAGCGGCAGATTTATGGCATCCACCACTTCGTTTCGACCAAGCATCTCGACCGTTACCTTGATGAAATGACGTGGCGCTACAATCGCCGCGAAAGCGGCGAAGGCGAGCGCGTCAACGAACTGCTTTCCTTAGTGGCGGGGCGGCTTACGTACAGGACTCTGATTGCGTGACCGGTAGACGCCGCCTCCGCTCGGGAATGAGACGTTGGGAAAGTCCAGAATCTCAAAGGTGGCTGCTAGCTCTGCCGATGCCGTTCCGTCCAAAACGGATTTGGGAATTGGTTCGTTTAGAAAATAGTTCCCGCGCGCGTCTTCCGGGGGAAGCTTTTGGTATTTCAGTTGGTCCATCCGAATTATACGCGTTGGCCTTTTCAGTCCTTCTGTTGGGCTTTCAATCCAGTGGGGTACAAGCCATGACTTGCCTTTGTGCTCTATGGCGTCGATCTGGTAGATCGCACCGTCGTCTGATCCAACGAGGGCTATGAATTGCCGTTTGGGGTTCATTGGATAAACGCGCAAACTGCCGAGACCATCGGAGGCGCCCCTGGATTATAGAACGATCCAGCCGGCAGCCCTGCGGGAGGCTTCTGCGATTGGGCGGCTAAGTTGGCGGCGTCCGCCAGAATGCTGGCGCGGGCAGTTAGGCACGCATCCATCGAGTCGAGAGTGACTTGATAGCTATTGGGCGGCTGGCCCGAAACTATCCATGTTACGAGCAAGAGAACCTTACCCATGGGATAGTTCCTGCGAGGGTAGCATCATGGCCATATCGAACGTGATCATTGTTTGCGATGCGCCACGAGGACACGAATTTCGTGTTTGTGGTAGCTGGCCGTCTTGTGACACCGCGGGCACTCAAACTCAAAAGGATCGGGTAGTTCGTCTGGGTCGTTCAAAAATCGTATCGGCCCGCAAGCCTGGGTCTTACAGACGACGCCAGGGCCTTTATCGCCCGGCTTGACCATTCCCCTTACCCGTTTTATTTCCATGGTGGCTGCTCCCTGCCAGCGTGGTCCTATCATGCCTGAGAAGAACAGCCCTCATTGGCCGGAACGCTTGCCGGCTAGTTTATCCAGTTTGTAGTCCATCGCCGAGGAACATTGTTCTAGGTAGGCCCTTCCGGCATCGAGCCGCCTAAAGCCGTCCACAATAAGAGCGCCAAGTACCTTGATTGTCATGGCGAATCCGACGGCGACAATCCATGCAACTGGGAGTTTCCAGTAGGCCATAACCCCGAGGGCAATGACGATTATCACTTCATGGATGTTCAGCATCTTCATGGTGCTTTTGACGTAAATCGCCGCTTCGCCATTGGCGATAGTCGCCCACTGGTCATGCATGTGAACCTCCCGGAGCTGCCTATGCCAGACCTACTTCGCGAAATATTCGTTCGTAACGCTTTGCGAGACCTCGAACGGCCCGCGTTTCTTGAGCTATTATGTCTTGCGCAGCATCAAGGGCGCGTAGCTGAACTGCTGCAACAGGCAATCGCCCAACATCGTGATCTGGTGGATTTGTTTGAGGCGGAACAAGCAGATGCAGCCATGTCGTCGCCTTCTCCGGCTCAGCTGCATCCGCAATTATGATCTCGACGCCCTTTGCTGATATGATTGTTTTTTGGAGTTTGACGGTAGGCATTGCCCCTCCACGGTGAAATGAGTGACCGCCAAGAAGCATAACCCTAAATTAGCCATCGATATGCCCTTCGGAGAGGCGCTAGAGCGCTTTGCCGGGACCAAGCTGCCTGAGGTTGATGCCAGCATAGAGCGGGCCAAGACTAAGAAGCCGCCGCACGCCAAGAAGCGGACGCCCGGCGGCTCCCCAGACAGTCAGAACGTAGTGTCGCTACGCCGCGCGAGGCTTAAACGACACCACGGTTGAGCGCTGGCGCGAAGGCCAGCGGCGGAAGTGTCCGCGAACGTGCTGAATGTGCCCGTCGCGGATGCGGTAGTAGGCATCGATCCAAATCATAGGCGAAGTCCTTCTATCGGCGACCTCGCGGACTGACGGCAGATTTCCAAGGGGCTTTTGGGGCGTCCAAGGGAATCGGCTTGCATCCGCGAGGTCGCGGTTGCGTTTCGATTCCGATTGGTTCCACTCGCCCGGGGTCTGGATCGGCGGCTTGCCTGGTTGCTACGAGGTGACTGGGGCGACTCGCAGCTAGAAGGGATCATACCATGCCTAGCATTCGGTCAAATAGGTATATAGACCCCAATATAATTACCTGCCGGTTCTTGGACTCGATCACCAGGCGACGTGCGATACGATCCTTACGCTGATGATCCTGGGAGGTCACGGGATCATCAAGAACGATGCCAGCATTGGCCGGATTAAGTGCTATCTCGGTAAGAAAATCCGCAAGTGCAACGGCTCGTTGTTCACCCTCGCTCAGAATCGCATCGGGGCTGTGTCTTCCCTTGATACTGAGTGATCGAACAGTCTGGCCACGCTGTCCTTGCGTCCGAAATTCGACTGGCAGATTACAATCCAGCGTCCTGCATTCGTCGGCGAACCGGTCCCTATAATTCTTCGCAATGACAGTCGCGAAAAGCTCGCTCTCCTTGTCCGTGAGTGGGCGCGGGTTCAGGCTTCGCCTCGGTGCGCCGGACGCCTTCTTTGCCCATACTAGTTGCGAAATATACTTCTCCGCTTCTGGTAGTAGCTGCTTCAACACCTGTCGATGCCGAAGGACGACACGTTCCGCTTCTAATGCTCCAATCGCGTCTTCAACATTTGCTTCCTTGAGCCGCGCGATATCGGAGTCGATTTGCGTGACAAGAGCGGCGAGGGCGTCGTCAACGCTTTCGAACGCAGCGAGTGGAATCCCGGCTTCTGCTCCTTCTAATGCCATGACGATCGCTGTCCGGTCGATTTCCATTGCCGCGACGAGCAGTTCGATCTGCTTGGCAAGCGCGGGATTGAGACGCGTGACGTGAGCCCAGGCGGTCGTGTCCGTGGAGAAGAAATCCAGGCGGAGTCCCTTGAGCGTCTGTACGGAGTGATCAAGCTCAGCACTCGCCAGTTCGACTTCGCGACGCGCCTCGCTCGTCAGGAAATTCCAGAATCGCCTGATAAGGGCGGCCGAGGCCGGATCAAGCGGCCTATGGCACAACAAACAGTGATCGTCGTCGCGCGGGTAGTCTTTCCGTTCAATCTGAGCCAATGAGCGGGCAGCGGCGAGGAAGTCTTCCCATTCCGGGGTTCCGACGCTCTTGAGAGAGTCCTGCCTGAATGATTCCGCACCGTGTTGTGCAACGGTGCGGGCTTTGTCCACAAAGACAGCCAGTTGCTCGCGATAGCTTGCACGTTTTTCCTCATCGAGCAGGGCGCGACTCTCGTCCAGTCGCTTGTGCAAAGCTGCTATATCCCGCTTGGCGTCTTCAATCTGCTTAGTTGCCTCGGCGACGGACTTGGATTGGAGTTCTCTTATTTGTCTTTGGACCTCTTCCAGCCGGGCCATTTCGGTTTCGCTGAACACGGCCAACTTTCGAAGCTGCACGAGATCCGTGTCCGCGCTCAAGGCTGCAACGAATCCGGAAACGGGGCTCTCTGGGGCGACAAAGCTATTGACTAGAGTGTTTTGGCGGCTCAGTCGCTCGATGTCCGTAGTAAGGTGATTCGCGAGGTGGGCGTAGACGCGGGCCATTTCCGGGAATACGTCAAATCCATTGGGCTTGAATCCGAAGGGGCTTTGTTCCACCAGGTGCCTGCGCGCGACAGCCGTGTCAAAGACAGCAATCCTCTTCAATTCGGCGCGCTCGGTCGACCCATCAAAGACAAACGATATCTCTCTCTGAGAGGCATCAGCGATGACAATTTTGGCGGCTAGGCTGCCCCTGGGTTCCTCATCATAGACATTTGGCAAAATCGGATGCTGCGTACGGCTAAAACAGACATTGGACAAGATGCGCGTGAAGCCACTTTTGCCTACGCCGTTTCCTCCATACACAACCGTAAGCGATGGCGAAAAGGTCAGCTCGGCTGTCGCAGGGAGCGCGTTGACGGCGCAAAGATCGCCGATGCGCTTCAACCAGATCGGCGTGGGGGTGGCCTCCGCCGGCCTGCCGGTGATCGTCGTCGGCACATCAATCGGAGGACTAGGGATCTCTCCGAGGCTGTTATCCCGGAGAAATAGTTTGTATGCTTGGTCGACATGCTCGTCCGCCAGTCGTCCGGTGCGGACTGCATTGGCGAGAACAAAGCGTTGCCAAGGTTTAAAGCCCTGTGCCCATGTGTCGAGTTCATTCCAGATTGTCGTCGGCGGATTTTGCGCCTTTGCTTCCTGAGCTTCCGCCATGTTTCCCCTGATTGGTTCGATCTCAATTCGCTGCGCAGAAACCCTTTTTTCTATCAAAGCTTGTAATTCTGGCAGGAATGTTCCGCCGGCGCAATGGGAACAGTGATGAGTGCGCACGCTGCCTCGTCAATATACGACGTTGGCATCCGGTGCGGAGAACAGGTCCCTACGCCTTACATCCTAGACGCCGCCGCTGTTCATCCCAACCGATGGGCAAGGGGCCACTTCGCAGAAGTTGTCGCCGTGCAAGCTCAATCGGCTGGCGACCTTCGAGGGTGGCCTCGATGATGTCAGGAGCGAGAAAGGCGAGGGGGAGGATGCGACAGAGGTCGCTGAGGTCGCAATCGTATTGCCGTGCTAGATCCCGCAGAGAGGTCGCGCGCCCTTGCGCGAGGTCGTCGACATAGAGGCGGGCATCAGCTAGCAAGGAGATCAGCCTCGCATCTGGCGCGCCTGGGGTGGCTGTAGCTGAATGTACAACGAGCTTTGCTTCGACGCCTCGACGTCTGAGTTCGATTCGGATTGGCAACTCGAGGACGCTGTCCCCGCCGGCAGCGACGCAGGATTTTCTCGGATCCAGCAATTCCGCGAGGCCGGCGAGCTTGACCTCCACCGATATCGCAGTTGCTCGGAGAACCAACCTATGGAGCAGGCGTGTCACAAGCCCGCGCCTTCGCTGAGGAGGTCCCTCGACTAGATCGCCGGCGAGTGCTTCGGCCAACCTCTTAAGCTGGTGCAGGCGATCCGGAGAGGCGTCCTTCATCTGCAGCGTATCCCCCAGTCGGACATCGTCTTTCAGGAAGTCCGCGAGCCCTCGGAAAACGATTGCCTCCAGCTCACGGGCAGGTAGCCGCCAGCCACCGGTCTTCGGGCCTGACGGATGCATCAGCCGCTTCGAGATGTAGTACCGGTACCGTCGCCCCTTCTTGTTGCTGTGGGTGGGGCAGAGGAGATCGCCGGTTTCGTCGTAGACCAGACCCGTCAGCAGGCTGGGCGCCTTGGCGTTGGTCTGCGAGTTTCGCTCAACCGCGTTCTCAGCCAAGTGCTGTTGGACCGCGGCAAATGTCTGCTGGTCGACTATGCCCTTGTGCTGTCCGGGGTAGGTGGCTCCCTTGTGCCGGACCTCCCCGGCATAGAGCGGGTTCGACAGCAGCTGGTACAGATGGCCACGGGTGAAGGCGATTCCCCCGAGGACCGTTCCCGACGGCTGAGGGCGCCGCTTGGTCTTGAGGCCGACTCGGTCTGCCTCCTCCTTCAGACGCCGAACCGTTCCCAGCTCGAGATAGAGGCGGAACAGGGTTCGGACCGCCTCGGCCTCCGACTCGTTAATGATCAGGGCTCGATCCTTGAGGTCGTAGCCAAGAGGAACCAGCCCGCCCATCCACAGGCCCTTCTTCTTGGATGCCGCAACCTTGTCCCGGATCCGCTCACCGGTGACCTCACGCTCGAACTGGGCGAAGGACAGCAGGACATTGAGGGTCAGCCGGCCGATGGAGGTCGTGGTGTTGAACTGCTGAGTCACCGAGACGAAGGAGACGCCATTGCCATCGAACAGCTCGACCATGCGCGCAAAATCCATCAGAGAGCGGGTCAGCCGATCGACCTTGTAGACCACGATGATATCGACCTTGCCCGCCTTGGCGGCCTCCAGGAGGCGGGCCAGGGCAGGGCGGTCCATTGTCCCGCCCGAATAGCCGCCGTCGTCGTAGGCCTCCTCGATGAGCTGCCAGCCTTCATGGCGCTGGCTGCGGATGTAGGCTTCGCAGGCCTCCCGCTGGGCATGGAGCGAATTGAAGTCCTGTTCCAGCCCCTCCTCGGTGGACTTGCGGGTATAGATGGCGCAGCGGCGTCGCTGGGTCATAGGCCGAAGAACCTCGGCCCGGACCACCGGGCGCCGGTTATCTCCCTGGCAACCTCGGACAGCGACCGGAATTGCCGGCCGGCATAGAGGTACCCACGGTCTGTCACCTCGACCGTATGGGTGCGGCCGTGCCACTCGCGCACCAGCCGCGATCCTTGTGAGAGCACGGGCTTTGGCTTCCGGAGAATTCTGCTGCGGGGACCCCCAGGGCCCTGTGAGGCCATCTGCAGGAGCTTACGGCGCAGGGCCGGCTTCAGCTCGCCGTAAAACCTGGCCTGGAGGTCATAAGCGGCGGCTAATTCCAAGAGGCGCCGGCTCAAGGTCCTGGGCGGTGGCGGCCCGTAGCGCCTAGCCCATAGCTCATGAAGCAATTCCAGGGGAGCCTGGGGTAGTTCTGCCAGGGCAGCGTCTAGCTGCGACTCGGAGCGGATCGAGGACATGATGGCCATGGGGTTCCCATGGCCATCATCTATCTGGCTTTCGGCCCTGCGGCCGCCAATCTTCACCGTCACAGCGCCTATTCCGCGACTCGATAGCGCCGCTCGCCGGAATCGTCTTTGGAGGATGTGATGCCGAGGCTGAGCTTCTTCTTGATGGCGCCGGACATGACCCCACGGACCGAATGGGCCTGCCAGCCGGTCGCCTTCTGCATTTCCGACAGGCTGGCACCCTGCGACCGGCGGAGCAGGTCGATCACTTTGGCCAGCTTGCTGCCGTTCCGGACTTCTCGAGGGGAACCGGGGTGGTCCGCAGCCGATGCCGGACGCTGACGGGGCTGACCCTTCCGAGGCGCTCGGCTCGTCCCGGCGGGCGGCTTCCGATCCTTGGTCTTTGCGGCTGGTGAAGATCCGGAAGCCTTTGCCTCGCCTTCCTTCGATTCCAGGGCGCCGATCGCCTTCAGGCCGGAGGGGGTGATCTTCAGCGTCATGGCCTGGCCATCGGCCGCCTCGCGCCAACGTGGTGCGCCGTCGGTGGCAGGTTTCTCAGCAGCGAGCTTCTTCTTGATCAGGCCCTTGAGCGCGTCCTCGGTCGCATCAGTCCCGAGCTTGAGCTTCTTCGGTAGAGGCAGAATCATGCAGTCGTCGCGCCGGGCGGCGGCGGCGAGGATGATGAGCTGGGTGTCGGTGAGCTTGGTCATGGGGTCCTCCAATAGGGCGGCGGGATGCCGCGGCGGAGGACAATCACGCTTCCTTTGCCGGAACTATCCACTCATAACCAGGATCATAGGATGGCTTTCTTGCGCGGGCCCTGATCACATTGTGACCGTGCCCGCACCCGCCACGGCGCCTATGGCCAGGTGGTTCAAGCGCCTAGTCTAGCGGCCGAAAGCTCGTCGCTCTCCTCAGGGTCTCAATCAGATATCCGGGGTAGCGACGTCGACCGACCGAGGCCGGCGGCTATCCGGGGCCTTCTCTGCCGGCATCCTGGCGAGCGATGCGGGAATCTCGGCCAGCGGTATCTGATGCCGCACCCAAATCTCCCGCCGATAGGTCAGGCCATAGGCGACGCCGGCGATGGCATCCGCGCAGTCCCTGCTGCCCTTTGTCAATCGGCGCTCAACTTTGACCCCTGATCGGCGTCCAACTTTGACCCCCTTGGGCGGCGGGTCTTGGCAGTAGCGCTCGCCCCGTCGGAGCTGGCCGGGGTTGCGGAGACGGGGCGGGCGCGG
>Ga0265313_10000637_pt1 | contig 36099 bp, 28 predicted proteins | sample 4123metaG_FD_203122 | JGI IMG/M metagenome (GOLD analysis project Ga0265313, IMG submission 203122) | Rhizosphere microbial communities from Carex aquatilis grown in University of Washington, Seatle, WA, United States - 4-1-23 metaG | ecosystem: Host-associated > Plants > Roots > Rhizosphere >... | reverse complement strand
CGTTCGCCAGATTGCGCGCGGTGCTGTGTTCGGCCTCTGCCATCGCTTGCCTCGCCCGCAACGAGCCCAAGATGTCGGCATGAATTATAATGCAGTTCGCCGTCAGTGGTCCTACTTATATGCATTATATTGCGGATATTGTCGATGCGGTACCCAAAATTTAATGCGGGCTGGGTTGAGTGCAATCCCTACATGCAATATAGTGCATGTTGTGCCGGAAAGCCGCCATTTCCAGTGCGAATCGTCTGAGGCGGACTCAGGTGGTGATTCGTTGTCAAGGGTCTGTTACAAGTGATTCGGCGTCGGGGTTCGACCGGGTGGGCATTGAAGGTCGAGCGGAGGCAGGGACGCTAATGGCTGACGAGCCGAAACCGTTGCCGCGAATGAAGCCGAATCATCGGCGCATTCTTGAAGCTGTACTATTCCTCATTAGCGAGGCCGCACGGCGCGGCATATACGTAACCGAATACGACATCGATAAATCGATTTTTGTCGCGGATGTAAGCCATCTGAATAAGTATGGCCGTCCGATTACCTATGATAATTTCGTGGCGATGAGGGATGGCCCAGTACCGAGCTTCACTCGCGATGTGCTACAGCCGGGCTTTAAGCCACGTCCTTTTTACAATGAAGAGTGGCCGCCATGGGAACGCGTTCCGTCGCCCCCGGACGGCAAACTGGCTCATAAATTCATAAATCCGAAGCGCGAGCCGAATCTACGCGCGCTGTCTAAGTCTGACACGCAAGAGCTATCTCAGGCCCTTTCGATTGTGAAGGCTAAGGGATTCCACGGCACGAAAAAGTGGACCCATGATCATCCTGCCTACGTTGCCGTTTGGCCTGATAAGGCCACCGGCGGTGCATTTCCCATGGACTATGCAAAGTTGTTTGACGAACCCGATCCGGACACCGTGAAAGATTTGGAATTTTCCTCTAAGCATACGTAATGGCAAAACCCGGCGATGTTGTTGGATTCTGGAGCGACATAGCCGGGAAGCATAAGTTTCACTTATGTATCTGCCCGACTGGCAAATATCTTTTTCTCAATTCGCCAAAAGCCCGAAGCTATCCTGGTGATTTTCATGTGCCTTGTTCCGAGGTGCCGCTAGACCCAACGCCGGAAGGTTATTCTATCGTTTCCTGCGGGGCGCCGATGGCGATTTCGGACGCCGAGCTTAAAAAGCTGAAGGCGACAACTAAAGGCCGCGTATCAAATCAGGCATTGAAGGACTTGGTCGCTTTTGTCGAATCGCTCACGACGCTCAGCCAAGATGAAAAGGACGAAATTGTAGATAGTCTCGCCGAATGGTTATGACGCCTTTTTGGGCTCAGTAGACGACGGCGGTTTTCCCATCTCTTCCAAAATTCGGTCGAATGCCGGTGACGGTTCGTCAGCTCCGACTTCCCGAGCGGCCTCCTTAAACCGCTCGGATTGTCGTTTGTCCTTTATCTTCGGCTTTTTCTTTTGCTCTTCGCCTGCTTTTCCCATGCGGGTGCTCGCTAATGAGGCGTTCGATACGTGAGGCGCTTGCCAACGATGCCCTTTAATGCGCGGTCCGCCCGAGCAACGTCATTGACACCAAGCGCCACACGATTTGAGTACCGAAAATCGAACTCGGCAAGATAGCGGTGCAAGTGCTTCTCCTTGCAATGCTGATACACGCCCTTCATGCCGCGCTTGAAAATCGAATAGTAGTTCTCGACGGTGTTGCTATGGATGACCGGGCCGTCATCTTCACGATAGCGGACGTACTCGCCAATGCTGTGGCGGACTGCATCATGTGCTGAGAATTGCGTGCCAATCGCTTTGTAATGGCGACCTTCATCGGTCATTAGGTGGCTTTCGCGGAGTACGTTTTTGAGTACCAGTGGCGCGATCTGCTCCATCTTCATGTTGTCCAGATGGAAACTGCGAGCGGAGCCGCCGCGTTCAACGAGGGTGAGCACGGCGTTCTTATGCCCGCCCCCGGCCCGTGCTTTCGGCATCCCTTCAACGCGCCCAATATAGGTTTCGTCTGACTCGACAATCTTACCCTCGCCGCCCATCGGTTCCATGCCGAGCACGCGCATGGCTTCGCGCACCCGATGCGACATGAACCAAGCGGTTTTGAGTTGAACGCCCAAGGTTCGCGAAAGCTGATTGCTGGAAATTCCCTTCTTCGATGAGGCCATCAAATGGATGCATTGGAGCCACAGGCGAAGCGGCACATGCGAGGATTCGAACACGGTCCCGACAGTCACGCGGAACGGCTTACGGCACTGGTAGCATTTGTAAACGCCGATGCGGGTGCTCTTACCGCCCATCTTGGAAATGCGGGGATGCTGACCGCAGCGGGGGCAGATTGGCCCTTCCGGCCAAACCCTGGCTTCTAAGTAAGCGTATGCCGCTTCTTCGTCGTGGAAGTGCTTTGCGTCTAAAACAGAGGATTTCATGACACCCGATTTCCTAGCGTGGAATAAAGATAACATGACAATTTGGGTACGTCAAGTGCTGGCGTAACAAAAATGAGATTCCATTGAAGCGGTTGCCGTGATATGATGTTTAAACGCATGACCACCCGCGCCAACATGCCTGCCGGTCGCGGGTGGCCATTCCATATCCCCTTACAAAGGGGCTGGAGCTAGCGGGGTTCGTTACGTCCCGCCAATCAGGGCCACGGCTGCCGCCGTGGCCCGATTCGTTTTTAGGCGGCATCGGCCTCTTTAAAGCCAAAGCGCGCCGCCGCCTCCGGAGTGACGTGGAAGCCTTTCGTCGCATCGCCGCCCATTAGTCCGTTCTCGATCATGGACCTAACGCGTTCGCGAATGTTGGGCATTTTCGTATTCGTCCCATTTTCAGCCGCGATTTTCTGCACATCGGTATAAGTAACCAACTGTCGATTTAGCCAAATCGCGCCTAGTACACGACGCCATGCCTGCGAAATATCGCCAGCCTGCCGACCGCCTTTTCTTCCTCTTTTCTTCGCCGAGGGCGGTTTTACATATCCGTTGTTAGACTCGCTTATACGCGTACGGATAGGACGAGCCCGCGCCGCCTGCTTTAGTGCCTCTAGCTCGATCGCGAGACGCTGGTGCCGAGCCGAAAGTTTTTCGAGCTCCGCTTGAAGCCGATCTATTTCGGTTTGTTTGTCGGCGATGAGTTGTTCGAGTCTATCCATGGTAGGAATGTATGACTCCGCGCCATGGTTTCGTCAATTGGCCGTTTCGTACATGTCCTCGTTATGTTCTAGGATAACAATCATAACCCATCGCGTCGAGCAATATACGTTGCGCGAGCCCCGGAAAGCTGATAATCCTGTTAGCTTATGGTGGGTTGGCCGAGCGGTCGAAGGCACCCGACTTATAATCGGTACAGGAGTGACATCCTGCGGGGGTTCGAATCCCTCACCCACCGCCAAAATCGAGCCAATGGCTGACAGAACGTTGGTGCGATCAGGGCTAGTCGAGGTATGTCACCATTGGCCTCCGGCTACCCTGTTTGAAAAATTCAGGTGATTCGTCTATATTGGGCTGGTGGGTGGCAATGTCACCAGTCCTAACGGCTGTGCCAATCCACAGTTTCCCTGGCTGAAGCTAGGGTGGCGGTGGGCTTTAAAACCATCCCGAGGGGCCGTACCTGTAAGGGCGCGGCCCCTTTGTTTTTGATTTTGGGTACGGCATAGACAATATCGGCATTATATTTCATGACGCCGCAACCCCCGACCGGACACGATGTTCGCCCTCGTGATGGTCGCGGAAGAGCCGATTGATGAATTCCGCAGCGGCGCCAACGGTTCGCTCCGGCGCCTCGCGGCATGGATCGTGGCGGAGGCCGGGCAAGATCGCAGCCTCGACCGGCGAATAGCATTCCTCCTTGGCGACCTCGATCTGGCGCAGCGTGCCGTACTGATCGTTTTCGCCTTGCACGATCAGCATCGGTACGCGGATGTAGCCGAGCGCATCGGTGATATCCCAGTTGCGGAATTGTGGATCGAGCCACGGCTCGCTCCAGGAGCGGAACGCGCAATCGACATCGGCGTGCCAACGCTTGAGTTTTTCGCGCAGCGTGCCGGCGGCAAATGCGGCGCGCGCCCGCTCGATCTCAGCGACGCCCATGTCCTCGGTGAAGAAATGCGGCGCCACCAGCACCAGGCCGCGCACCCGATGATCCTGCACCGAGCCCGCGTAGATCGCGGCGATCGAAGCGCCGTCACTATGACCGAACAGAATGCCGCGCTCAAAGCCGATCGCATCGAGCACGCGCGGCAGCACGTTGCAGGCTTCCTCGTGCATGAAGCGCACCGTGCGCGGCAATTGTCCCGGAGCGGATTTGCCGTAGCCGGCGCGGGAGTAGACAAACACGCCGGCGCCGGTCGCTTCCGCAAGTTTGTCGGGGAACGTGCCCCACAAGGCAGCCGAGCCGAGCCCCTCATGCAGCATCACGATGGTCGGCGCGTTGCCCGGACGCGGGCCGATCATCCGATACTCGAGCCGCAGCGGCGGCAGGTCGAGAAAGCCGGCATCGGCAAGCGTCATGGCCGGATCCACTCGGCGGCAACACGCAAAAGCTTCGCGAAACTCTGCTCCATCGCCTCACCGGATGTATCGACCTCGGCCTCCGCGCGCGCGTAGTCGGCGCGGCGCGCGTCGAGGATCGCGACCAGATCGGCCATGGCCTGGCGGTTTTGCGCCATCGGGCGGAAATCGCCCTGAGCCATCACCCGGCTCATGTGTTCCTCGGGCCGCGCCTTGATCCAAACCGTATGAGTGCGGCGCAAAAGGAGCGCGTAGGTTTCCGGATCGGCCACGATGCCGCCTGCCGTGGTGACGATCGCGGCCTCGTGTTCGGCGATGACGCGCGACAGCGCACTCCGCTCATGGCGGCGGAACGTGGCGGTGCCGGCCATCTCCATCAGATCGGGAATGCTGGCGCCGTAACCTTCTTCGACGAGCCGATCGAGCTCGATGAACGGCCAACCAAGATGCTGCGCCAGCATCCGCCCGAGCGTCGATTTGCCGGCGCCGCGCAGACCGACCAGCGCGATGCGACGGCCGCGGTCGGCATGTTCGGTGCGCGCTACACGCGCTTCGATGTCTTTGACGAGTGCGGGCAGATCCGCCTCCGGCACCTGCCCCAGCAGATCGAGCATGTGGCCGACTGCCGCCGGGCGCACGCTGCCTTCCGGCAATAGAGCCGCAGGAATCAAATCGAGCGCGCGCGCGATGGCGCGCAACACGCTGACCGACGGATTACCGGCGCCGCTTTCGATCTGCGCCAGATAGCGTTCCGAAGTTTCCGACGCTTGCGCCAGTTGCCGGCGCGTCATGCCGCGCTTGGCGCGGTTGCGCCTTACCTCGGCGCCGATGGCGGCGAGAAAAGCCGCAGTCGACCCTTTGTCGGCCTGCGGGGCCGCCGGCTTTTTCAGCTTTTTCGCTGCGGGATCAGCCAAATCGGGCAACCTTCTGCACTATAATGCATATGGTATAGCGCAACTCACCCCGCCATTGCCACGCCATGGCGCCAAAAGCGCTGCGCTTTTTACTCGAAAATCTTGCGCCAGCCGGAGGTTTGCGGTTCCGCCGGCAGCGCCGCATCCTCGGACGACTCGGGGCCGGGATCGTCCGGCGGGTGAACCAGTGGAATCACCGCGGGGGCTTTTGGCCGACTGACGGAACTTTGCGCCCGGGCGGATAACCAGGCTGGCGGCGGCGCGGCCTCGAGCGGCGGCGCGGACTGTTGCGCGGCCGGCGGCGCGGCGCTCGGCTGTGAACTCTCGGTTGGCGCTGGAACCGCCGGGGCGATCATAGGTTCGTGATGCGGCAACGGCGCCATTGGCGGCAGCGGCTCGATCACCGGCGCCGCCACCATGCCGGTGAGCGGTACGCGCCATTCGAACGCATCGAGCCGGCCGGTAACCGGCGACACCGGCTGCCAGCGCTCTGAGACGTAGCCGTCGGCCGTCCATTGCGGATCGGACGCGGCGTTGAGCGCTCGCGCCAGCCATTCGCGCGCACGGCCCTCGTCGTTGTGTTCGGCGCGTTCCAGTTCGGCCATCAGCAGCGCAATGCGCTTCGTCGCCGCCGTCAGATACGGCGCGAGCGCGGCGCGCGCCTTCTTGAATTCGCGCGCGTCGAGCGCGGCGCGCGCCACCGCCAGCGCCCCTTCGACATGGCCGGGCGTCTTTTTGACCAGCGCTTCGACGCGGGCAAGACGGTCGCGCGCCGCATCGCCGAAGCGCAGGTCCGCATACGTCTGCGCCAGATCGGGATGCGGATTGGCACGCCACGCCTTGGCGACAGTGCGCGAGGCTTTGCGCAATTCGCCGCCTTCGGCCAGCATGCGGCCCGCGGTCGCCGCCGCCGGCACCAGGGTTGGCGCGAGCTTGGCGGCTTCGAGCGCCTTCGCCTTGGCTTGATCGCGGTCGGTATCTTCGAGCGCGTGCGCGTGTGCGATCAGCATGACGGCCCGCTGGCGGCGGTAGTCGTCCTTGCTGAGCGTGCCCTTGGTGCGCTCGAGATGGGCGAGCGCGCCGGCCCAGTCGCCCGCAAGGCAGCGGAACTCCTGCACAGCGCGGCTTGCCCAACCGAGCGCCGGCGCGGTGCGGGCCGCCTCCTCGGCGTAGGCGCGCGCGCTGGTCAGATCGTTGCGGCGTTGCGCCTCGACATAAAGGCCGTGCAGGCCGAGCGCCTTGGTGTCGGCGCGGCTTGCCATGGTGCGAAAGGTGCTTTCGGCAGCGTCGCGGTCGCCCGACAGCTGCGCCGACTGCGCGGCGAGGAGGAGCGCCAGCGGCTCGCCGGCAGCGATGCGATTGACCGCGGCAGAGTGCAATCGCGCCGCACTGGCATCGCCGGAGCCGACCGCGATCAGCCCATGCGAAATCGCCTCGTAGGCGCGCACGCCGCGGCGCTCTCGCCGCATTCGGGCGACGATCGTCGGCGAGCGCAATACCAGGCTGACAAGGGTCCAGAGCAGCGCCAGCGCCGCCATAAGCACCAGCACCGCACCGCCCAGAACCATCAGCGAGGTTTCAATGCGCAGACCTTGCCAAGTGATCATGACGTCACCGGGCCGATCGGCGAGCCAGGCGACGCCGAACGACAGCGCCCCGACTATGAGAAGGAAAAGAACGACACGGATCATTGTCGGATCATTGGGTATTCGCCCCGGCGAGTTCGGCGAGCGCCGCGGCGGCGATGCGGCGGGTAGCGGCGAGCGCGGCATTGCGCGCATTCACGCGCTGCACGAAAGGTTCGGCCGCGGCCTTAGCGGACGGCGGGAGGTTTGAGATGTCTTTGAGCGCCGCAGCAATGTCGGCTCGCGCCGCGTCAGCATTGAGGCGCGCCAGCGCGGAGGATGGGTCGCCGACCACGGGCGCTCCGACCGGCGTAATGCGAACAAGGCCTTTGGCATGGCTCTCGAGGCTGCCGAGAAATCCCCCACTGCTCGACGATGCCGCTGGGGGAGGCGGCGGCTCGAGCTTCGGCATCAGCATCGCAAGCTCGTGCGCCAACGTCGCGTCCCTCGGAACGCCGCCGGCGGCGAACGGCGAGAGCGCCGCCACCGCACTCTGATCCGCGCCGAGCGCTTTGGCCGCTGCGAGCTCGACCGTAAACGGTGCGCCGCGGTCGACGACGCCGCGCAGCGCCTCGGCAGCGACGGCGGCACGCGCAGCGCGGTCGCTGCTGCTCGGCGCGCCACGAGCCGCCGTGTCGGACAATGTTTTGACCGCACTCTCGAGCGTGGCGATTCGGTTGGCCAGTGCATCGAGATCGCCGCGCGTCACGGTGCTCTGCGGCACGCTCTTCACCGCGGCTGCGGTTTCATCAGCGCGCTTGCCGGCGCCTTGTGCCGCAGCGGCGGCAGCATCGGCATGTTCGCGCGCGCTTTGCGCCGCGACCGCGATGCCGTCGAGCCGGCGGCTCATCGCGGCAAGCTGATCGCCCAGCGCCTTGATCTGCGCGTCAAGCCCCGCGACGCGGCCGTTGAGCGCGCCATCGGCCGGCGCCGGACGCGCCGCCAGCGCGGCCTGGATTTGATTGAGCTGCGTTGCGATTGCGTCCATCGCGCCGCTGGACGGCGAAGATGCGGGCACTGCGTCCCTCGCCGGCACGACGCCCGCAAACCATAGCCCGACGCCGATGGCTGCCACGACCACCGCGCCGATCAAGACGCCGAGGGGACCCGCGAGCCTAGGGGAGGCGGGAGAGTTCGCCGGCGCATCAGCTTCCGGCGCGGCATGTTCGTCTTTCACTTCGGTGGCCGTCAGATCGATGGTCGGCGGCCGGCGACGCGAAGGGCTGTCAGGCTCGCTGGTCATGTCAGCTCCAAGGTGGACCACCGATTCGGCTCCCCCGGCTAGTGATCGCACGCATAGTACGGGAGAAGTATGGCGGCAACAGATCGGATCAATCCCGATCAAAGCAACGTCCTTAACCTTGATCGGCGCCGATCAGATCGAGCAGCGCCGCTTCCGCCGGCTGCCGCGCCACGCGAACCATGCGGGCGCCGGCGCTCCGCAGCGGCACCGCGACCTGAACGGACAGGCAGAAATGCGCGGGCCGCAGCGCGCTTTCGAGCAGGCCCCCCGCTCGCGCCGCTTCGACATAGGCCTCGGCGCTCCGGCGCGAGTAATGCAGCACGCCGTCGATTCCTCCAGCCAACGCAGCGGCGGCTTCCGGCGGCAAAGTGTCCGCAGTGATTGCGCGATAGATCGCGACGGTCTCGACCGCAAAACCCTTGGCGCGGAGTTCGCCGCCGAGATCGCCGGAACGCTGCTCCCCGGCAAGATAAAGAAGCCGCGCCGGCGCGTTGAAATGCGCGGCGACTGTCCTGGCGAGATCGTCGGCGTCGCCGCCGGCCGAGATGACATTGGCGCAGCCCAGCGTGCGCATGGCCTCGGCGGTACGCTCGCCGACGGCAAAAACCAGCAGGCGAATGAGGTCGGCGCGCTTGGCATGACCAGCGACGGCGTGAGCAATATTGGCGCTGGTCACCAGCACGGCCGCCCACGGGCCCGCGCCGATCGCCTCACCGGGCAGCGGCTCGATGCGAAGAAGCGGCGCGATGACGACGCTGTGGCCGCGCGCCCGCAACGCCATCGCGGTGCGCACTGCATCGGGCTCGGGCCGCGTGACCAGAAACCGCATAGTTTACGCCCGCGTAAAAAAGTCGGGGCCGGCGCGCTTCTTGAGTTCGCGCCCCGCGTCCGCGCCAAGCGCCGCAGCCTCGCTGGCGCTGCCCTCGCGGGAGACCTCGTGCGCTTCACTGCCATCCGGCTTGGCGATGATGCCGCGGAAGCGGACAATGCCCCCGGTGACGCGCGCATGGCCGGCAATCGGCGTGCGGCAGGAGCCGTCGAGTTCGGCCAAATAGGCGCGCTCGGCGGCAAGCGCGATCGCCGTATCGGCATCGTTGACCTTGGCGACGAGGGCGCGCGTGGCGTCATCATTGTCGCGCGTCTCAAGCCCGATGGCGCCCTGCCCCACGGCCGGAAGAAACTCATCGATTTCCAGCACCGCGGTCGCCGCCGACAGCAGCCCGAGCCGCTTTAATCCGGCAACCGCCAGCAAGGTTGCGTCCGCCTCGCCGGCGTCGATCTTGCGCAGGCGTGTGTCGACGTTACCGCGGAGCGGCGCCACCCGCAGGTCGGGCCGCAGCCGCTTGGCCAGCGCCTGCCGGCGGAGCGACGCGGTACCGAGCGTCGCGCCGTGGGGCAAAGTCCGGAGCGTCTTCGCCTTGCGGCTGACGAAAGCGTCGCGCGCGTCCTCGCGCGGCAGGAAGGCCGACAGCGAAAGGCCCACCGGCAGCACCGTCGGCATATCCTTCGACGAATGCACCGCGAGATCGATCGCCCCGGCGAGCAGCGCCTGCTCGATCTCCTTGGTAAACAGTCCCTTGCCGCCCGCTTCGGTCAGCGGCCGGTCCTGGATCACGTCGCCGGTGGTCCGGATGACCTTGATCTCGATCTGCTCGGCGGCGAAGCCGCAGGCAGCGACGAGCCGGCGCTGCACTTCGCGCGCCTGCACGAGCGCCAGCGGCGAGCCGCGCGAACCGATACGCAAAACAGTGATCTCCTGCGAGGATTGGGTCATTACATCATCGAATGTTGGAGTGCATATAATACACCCATGGTCATTCTCGGCATCGAAACCACCTGCGATGAGACGGCCGCCGCCGTCGTCAGACGTTCCGACGACGGCAGCGGGCGAATTCTATCCAATGTGGTGCTCTCGCAGATCGCCGAACATGCCGAATACGGCGGCGTAGTCCCGGAAATCGCCGCCCGCGCCCACGTCGAGGCACTTGATCGCATCATCGCCACGGCGATGGTCGAGGCGAAGTGTACATACTCGGCCCTCGACGGGGTCGCGGCCGCCGCCGGCCCCGGCCTGATCGGCGGCGTGATCGTCGGGCTGACCACCGCGAAGGCGATCGCGCTGACCCACGGCAAGCCATTGATCGCCGTGAACCACCTTGAAGCCCATGCGCTGACCGCGCGCCTGACCGACGCGACGCCGTTTCCCTATTGCCTTTTTCTTGCCTCCGGCGGCCACACGCAGATTCTGGCGGTACGCGGCATTGGCGATTACGTGCGGCTCGGCGGCACGGTCGACGACGCCATCGGTGAGGCGTTCGACAAGACCGCCAAACTCCTGGGCCTCGGCTATCCGGGCGGGCCGCTGGTGGAGAAGGAAGCGGTGCGCGGCGATGCCACCCGCTTTGCGCTGCCGCGGCCGATGAGCGGGCGTCACGACGCCGATTTCTCGTTCTCGGGCCTGAAGACCGCGTTGCGGCTGGAGGCGCAAAAGATCGCGCCGCTGAGCGATCAGGACGTCGCCGATCTGTGCGCCTCGTTCCAGCAGGCGGTGGTCGATGTGGTGGTGGACCGGCTGCGCGCGGGCTTGCGCATGTTCCGCGATCGGCTTGGTGCGCCCAGCGCACTGGTCTGCGCCGGTGGCGTCGCTGCCAATCAGGCGATCCGCAAGGTCCTGCACCGCGTCGCCGCCGAGGCTGGCACGCAGCTCGTCGCGCCGCCACCGGCTCTATGTACCGACAACGGCGCCATGATCGCCTGGGCCGGTGCCGAGCGGCTCGCGCTCGGCCTCATCGATCCGCTTGATGTCGCGCCGCGCGCCCGCTGGCCACTGGATCTGGTGGCGAAAGGAGCGGCGCGATAAGGCAATCCATTCGTCATTCCGGATTGCCGCAAAGCGGCAAGTCCGGAATCCATATTCGCTGACCTGTGATTATGGATTCCGGGCTCGCGGGCCATAACGCCCGCGCCCCGGAATGACGTCATTGCTCGAACCGGTCGATGAACCAGCGCAGCACCCGTATCCAGATTTCGTCCTTGCCGACTGCGTCCTCGATGCCGTGCTCGATATTGGGATTGTCGTTGACCTCCATAACGACGATGCCGTTGTCGGTCTGCTTCAGATCAACCCCATAAAGTCCGTCGCCGATCGGCTGCGCCGCACGCACCGCCACGTCAATCACTTCGGGCGGCGCCTGGTCGAGGTCGAAAGCGCGGAAGCCGCCTTCGCGTGAGGAGCCATCGGGGCGATATTTGACCACCTGCCAGTGGCCGCGCGCCATGCGGTACTGGCAGATGAAGAGCGGAGCGCCGGCGAGCACGCCGACGCGCCAGTCGAATTCGGTCGGCAGAAATTTCTGCGCCAAAAGCAGGTCCGTCTCCTCGAACAGCTCATCGCAGATGCGCTTGAACTCGGCCGCAGATTCGATCTTATGCACGCCCCGGGAGAACGAGCCGTCCGGAATCTTCACCACCAGCGGCAAGCCGAGCTCGTCGATCGCCTTGGTAAGGTCGGTGTCCTCGGCGATGATCACGGTCGGCGGCGTCGGCACCTGGTTCTGCTGCAACAGCTCCATCAGGAAGACCTTGTTGGTGCAGCGGATCATCGAGATCGGATCGTCGATGACCGGCATGCCTTCCTGCCAGGCGCGCCGCGCGAACCGGTAAGTGTGATTGTCGATGGACGTCGTCTCGCGGATGAACAGCCCATCGTATTCGGCGAGTTCGGCAAGCTGACGCTTGGTGATCGGCTCGACGTCGACCGACATTTTCTCGGCAATGCGCGCGAAATGCTTGATCGCGCTCGGCGACGACGGCGCCATTTTCTCGTTGGGGTCGTAGAGCACGGCAAGATCGTACTTAGCGACCGAGCGTGCCTTCGGATCGCGCCATTCCCGCTTGGTGTGATTGTGCAGCGACTCGCGGAAGAATTCGGCCTCACCATTCGCAAGCCGGGTGATGGCGCGCGGCCGGATGCGGTCGATCGACAGCCAGTTACCGGGCTCGACGATCACTTCCAGGGCCGGGCAGCGGAACCAGTCGAACAGCAGCCGGCCGAACGGCTCGAAACGGGTGTCCCGGGCGATGCCGAAGCAGACCAGCAGCTTGATCTCGCCGTCGGGCTGAAAATCGGCGCGGCGCGCGCAACGGTTCAGCTCATCCTCGAGTTCCGGCAGCGCGTGTTCGTAGAGCTTCTGCTCGCGCAGCTCCAGCATGGTCTCCACCGTCGGCACCACGCGGTGGCCGCGCGCCTCGGCAAGCAGCGAGGCGTAATAGCCCTTCGATTGATAGGCGTAGGAGCGCGCAAGATTGACGAGCTTGGGCCGGCCCATGTCGAACAGGCGAGGCCGCGCCAAGTATTCGCTCGTGGTGATGACCTTGTGCGGGGTCTCAGCGTTGGGCAGATCGCGGGGCTGGTCGACAAGGATGACCCAGCCGGTCATGGGCGGGTCCCTTTCGTATCCCGGGGGAAATGTAACTTTCGGCCGATCATGCGTTCGAAGTCGGGCACGGCTGCAAATGTCTTAGCCGGAAGCAAAACGCTTGGCGACAGCGCCACCTGCGATGTCCACTATGAAAACCGATTCGGGCCTGCGAGTCAGGCGGGATTTGGGCGGGCCAGCGATTTTTCCAGGCGCAGTGCGTCTATACGCTTGTCATAATAGCGGTGGCGCCGGCCGAATCGCGCGTAGCCCGACGACTCGTAAAGTGCGATGGCGCCGGCATCGTCGGCGCGGACTTCAAGCCGCATGAACCGGCAGCCGCGCCGCCGCGCGCTCGCCTCCGCCGCGGCCATGAGCTGGCGCGCGATGCCGCGCCGCTGGAACTCCCGGCCAACGGAGATCGTATAGAGCCGGCCGCGCCGCGAACCTTGCCGGTAATTCACCAGCGCGCAGCCAGCGACTTTGCCATCGACATCGGCGACGATCAGCGCCGATCTCGGCGAGGTGATGAAATTGCGGAAACTGCGCCGCGAGATGACATGATCGGCAGTAAAAAAATCCCGTTCAAGCGCAAGGAGGGCATCGAGGTCGGCCAAACGCCCACGCCGAAGCTTCGCCGGCGGCAGCGATCGGGTCGGCGATCTGGTCACGTCATGCGTCCCTGTTCGATCCGGGCGAGCATCGTTTCGAGCCGCTCGAGCCGATCGGCCTCGCCCGGCGGCTTGTCCCAGCGCAACCGGTTGATCCGTGGAAAGCGCATTGCCAGGCCCGACTTGTGCCGCGTCGAACGTTGCAGTCCCTCGAATGCGACTTCCAGCACCAGACCCTGGTCAGTCTCATGCACGACTTCGCGCACCGGACCGAAACGCTCGGTGGTGTTGCGGCGGACAAAGCGATCGATCTGCAGCAATTCCTCATCGGTGAAGCCGAAATAGGCTTTGCCGACCGGGACCAGTTCATCGCCGGCTTCGCCGCGCGTCCAGACGCCGAACGTGTAGTCGGAGTAATACGACGACCGCTTGCCATGGCCCCGCTGTGCATACATCAGCACCGCGTCGATGATGAACGGATCGCGCTTCCATTTCCACCATGGCCCGGTCGGCCGGCCAGGCAGGTAGGCCGACGCGCGCCGTTTGAGCATCACGCCTTCCACCGCAGCGGCATCGGCGCCCGCTCCCGCTGTGGCCGGATCCTTGCGCGCCGCGACAAGATCATCCCATGCCGCAAATCCGACCATGGGAGACAGATCGACCCGTGGCGAGTTCAAGCGCGCGACGAACGTTTCCAACCGTTCACGACGCGCGGAAAACGGCAGCCCGCGCAAATCCTCGTCGCCATCCGCGAGCAAATCATAAGCCCTCAAGTGTGCCGGGAATTCGGTCAAAAGCTTTGGCGTAACGGTTTTGCGATTGAGCCGCTGCTGCAGCACGTTGAAGGACTGCACCAGCCCATCGCGGCGGATCAAAAGCTCACCGTCAATGGCGCCCGGCAATTGCAGCGCATCAACAAGATCGGGAAAGCCCTTGGAAATATCCTCGCCGGTGCGCGAGTAGAGTCGCGCGATCCCGATCCTGCCCTCGACCGCCTGCGGGGAAGCGGCGACGGCCTGAACGCGAATGCCATCCCATTTCCATTCCGCCAAAAAGTCGGATGGATCGAACGCAGCGAGATCGGCTTCATCGAGCGCGTGCGCGAGCATCGGCGGCCGGAACGGCGCCGGATCGGCACTCGCCGGCTTTTCAGCGCGGCCTTCGAGCCAGGCGAACAATTCCGTGTAAGGTGGCGCCAGCCCCGGCCACAACAGCTCGATCTCCTGCGCCTCGGCGCTGCCGAGTGCCGCCAGCGCGGTTTTCGCCAGCCGCGCCGAAACCCCGATGCGCAGGCCGCCGGTAACGAGCTTGATCAATGCCCAACGGCCATTCTCGTCGAGCCGGTCGAGCCAGCGCGCGAGCTGTTGCGGCAATTGCGCCTTGCCGAGCGTGGTGAGCGTCTCGACGACCGAGGTGAGGGTGATTTCCTGTAACCCCTGGCCCGTTGCGTCGACGCTCGCGGCAGGCCACATCAGCGCGACGGTCTCGGAGAGATCGCCGACGTAGTCGTAGGACAGCTCGAACAGCACGGAATCGGTCCGCTCCGCGATCAGCTGGCGGATCAGACCAGCCTTGGCGTGCGGAAAGCTCAGCGCGCCCGTCAGTGCCGCCAGTGCCCAGCCGCGCTCGGGATCGCCGGTCGAGCGGAAATAGTCCGTCATCAACCGCAGCTTGGCATTTCGCGCCGGTTCGTAGGCCAGCCGATTCATCAATTCGGCGAAGCGGTTCATTCGCCTGCCTCTGCGGAACTCTGCTCGCCGGGCTCATCTTCCTCGCCATAGCCGACAATATCGAGCGGCCGCGCCTTGAGGCCTCGCGTCCCGCACCAATGCACCAGCGCGTCTTCCTGACCGTGCGTCACCCATATCTCGCCGGCGCCGGTCGCCGCGATCGTGGCGGTAAGCCCGTCCCAATCGGCATGGTCGGAAATCACCAGTGGCAGGGCGACGCCCTGCTGGCGCGCCCGCGCCCGCACGCGCATCCAGCCAGACGCGAAGGCATTGACCGGATCGGGGAAACGCCGGGTCCACAGGTCGTTGAGCGCCGAAGGCGGGCAGATGGTTATCGTGCCCGCCAGCGCAGCCTTGTCGGCGCCGCGTACCAATCGCAGTTCGCCGAGCGCAATGCCGCGGCTTTCGTAGTAGCGCGTGATGCTTTCCATCGCGCCGTGCAGATAAATCGGCCTGTCGTAGCCGGCGTTGCGAATAAGCGCGATCAAGCGCTGCGCCTTGCCGAGCGAATAGGCGCCGACCAGATGCGCACGATCGGGAAACACCGCGACCGAGCGCAGCAGTTTGGCGATCTCGCCGTCGGGGTTGCCGTGACGGAACACCGGCAGTGCAAACGTTGCCTCGGTAATGAACACGTCGCAAGGGACGAGTTCAAACGGCGCGCAGGTCGGATCGGGGACGTTTTTGTAATCGCCGGAAGCAACAATGCGGAAGCCGCCCGCTTCGACGGCGATCTGCGCCGAACCCAGCACGTGACCGGCGGGATGAAACGTCACCGTTGCACCGTCGAGCGCCACGGTCTCGCCGTAGCGCACCGCCTGCGTTGTACCGGCAAAATTCTCGCCGTAACGCAGCCGCATCAGATCGAGCGTCTCCTGGGTGGCCAGCACCGCGCTGTGGCCGGCGCGCGCATGGTCCGAATGGGCGTGCGTGATCAGCGCCCGCTCGACCGGCCGGGTCGGATCGATATGAAAGCCGCCGCGCTTGCAGCACACGCCCGCCGGCGTCAGCCCCAGGATATCTTCAGGACGCATCGCTATTAGATAAACTCTGCTCGTCATTCCGGAAGCCGCTGTCTGGAATCCATAACCACAGTTGCAATATTTTGAAGGGCGGTGGTTATGGATTCCGGGCTCGCGCTCCGCGCGCCCCGGAATGACCGTCATGTCCGACACCGGCCCACTGTTCGTTTCCTCCGGCGACGCCATCGCCGACCGGCGCTACAAATGGGCGCTCGACCATGCGGCGCGTGGCGACTTTTCCGGCGCCGCCGATATCCTGGTGCAGGCGCTGGAACTGGCGCCGGGCTTTGCCACCGCCTGGTTTGCGCTGGGCGCCATTCGCGACCGGCTCGGCGATCGCGAAGCTGCGATTGCGGCCTTCGAAAAAGTACGCGCAGCCGACCGGGAGGATTACCATGGCGCGCGGTTGCAGCTCGCTCGGCTCGGAGCGGGCGACGCCACACCGGCGATGACGCCGACCTATGTGCGCCGGCTGTTCGACCAATATGCTGCGCGCTACGACGTCTCTCTCACCGAGCACCTCGCCTATCGTGGACCGGCGCTGCTGCGCGACGCCGTCGAAGCCGTGGCGCGCACGACCGAACGGCCGCTTCGGTTTGGTTCCGTGCTCGATCTCGGCTGCGGCACCGGACTTGCCGGAGCGGTGTTTCGGCCATTTGCCGACTGGCTCGTCGGTGTCGATCTGTCGCCGGCCATGATCGACCGCGCAGCCGCCAAGGGGCTCTATGACCGTTTCATCACCGCCGACGTCGCCGCCGCACTCGCCGATGAAGCGGCCAATGCCGCGAAATATCATCTCATCATTGCGGCTGACGTGTTCGTCTATGTGAACGAGCTTGCGCCGATTATCGCCGATGTCGCGCGCGTCCTCGCCCCGGACGGGGCGTTCGCCTTCACGGTCGAGACCCATGCGGGCGACGGCGTCAAACTCCTGCCGACGCTCCGTTACGCGCACGGCGAGACCTATCTGCGCGCCACACTGCGCAACGCGGGTCTGGCGGTCGCGTCGCTCGCGCAAGCCTCGGTGCGCAGCGAGAAGGGTGTACCGGTCGATAGCCTGATCGTGGTCGCGCAGGTCTCGACCGCGCCGAGCCCGCCCGCTAGTTCTCGTGCGTGACCATCCTCGAACGCTCCGCAATCCTGCCGGAACAGTTCACGCGCTGGTTCGCCAGCCGCGTCTGGGCGCCGCGCGCCCACCAGCTCGACCTGTTGGACAAGGCAAGGGCCGGCAGATCGGTCCTCCTGATTGCACCGACCGGCGGCGGCAAGACTCTCGCGGGTTTTCTGCCGAGTCTGGTTGAGCTCAGTGGAACCTCAATGGCCTTCCCTGCGCGTGGCGGCGACGAATTAGCAGCGGAGAAACGCCTCCTCTCCACCGGCCGCGGCGTGCGGCGCGAGGGCGGACTGCACACGCTCTACATTTCGCCGCTCAAGGCGCTTGCTGTCGATATCGCGCGCAACCTGGAAGCGCCGGTGGCCGAGATGCGGCTGCCGATCCGGATCGAGACGCGCACCGGCGACACGCCGACCTCGAAGCGCCAGCGCCAGCGCCGCGATCCGCCGCAAATCCTGCTGACAACGCCCGAGCAGCTCGCGCTGCTATTGGCGTCCGCCGACGCGCCGTATCTGTTCGGCTCGCTTCGACGCGTCATCCTCGACGAGTTGCATGCACTCGTCACCTCGAAGCGAGGCGATCTTCTGTCGCTCGGTCTCGCGCGGCTTTTTCGCCTGTCGCCGCAACTCACATCGATCGGGCTGTCGGCGACCGTCGCCCAGCCCGACGAGCTGTGCCGCTTCATGGTGCCGCAGCGCGCGAAAGATTCGCGCGCCGATCTCATTATCGCGCAAGCCGGCGCCGCGCCCGATGTCGCGATGCTGAACAGCCGCGAACGGCTGCCGTGGGCCGGCCATTCGGCGCGCTACGCGCTCGGTGAAATGTACGAGCTGATCAAGACACACCGCACCACGCTCGTTTTCGTCAACACGCGCAGTCAGGCCGAAGGCATCTTCCAGGACCTCTGGCACCTCAACGACGATAATCTGGCGATCGCGCTGCATCACGGCTCGCTCGACGTCGCGCAGCGGCGCAAGGTCGAAGCCGCGATGACGGGCGGCTTGCTACGCGCCGTGGTCTGCACTTCGTCGCTCGATCTCGGCATCGACTGGGGCGACGTCGATCTCGTCATCAATGTCGGCGCGCCGAAGGGCGCGTCGCGGCTCCTGCAGCGCATCGGCCGCGCCAATCACCGCATGGACGAACCGTCGAAGGGCGTGCTCATTCCGGCCAACCGCTTCGAGGTGCTGGAGTGCCGCGCCGCGCTCGATGCCATCGCCGAGAACGCCCAGGACACGCCGGCGGCGCGCACCGGCGCGCTCGACGTATTGGCCCAGCACGTGCTCGGCTGCGCCTGCGGCGAACCGTTCCACGCCGATGAGCTATTTGCCGAGGTGACGACGGCCGCGCCATACACGGGACTGACGCGCGCCGATTTTGATGCCGCGGTGGATTTCGTCGCCACCGGCGGCTACGCGCTCAAGGCCTACGAGCGCTTCGCCCGCATTCGTCAGGGCAAGGAGGGCCTGTGGCGCATCACCCATCCGAATGTGGCGCAGCGCTACCGGCTCAATGTCGGCACCATCGTTGAAGCCGACATGCTGAAAGTGCGCCTGGTGCGTTCGCGCGCGTCGAAAATGATTCCGCGCGGCGGACGCATGCTCGGCCAGGTAGAGGAATATTTCGTCGAGACCATGGTGCCTGGCGACACCTTCGTGTTCGCCGGCGAGATTCTGAAATACGAAACCATTGTCGAGGACGAGGTGTATGTGTCGCGCACGACCGCGGAGGATCCCAAAGTGCCGGCCTACGAGGGCGGCAAGTTTCCGCTCTCGACCTACCTCGCAGGGCGCGTGCGCGGCATCATCGCGCATCCGCAAGAATGGCGCGGCCTGCCGTCCCAGGTGCGCGAGTGGCTGGAAATACAGGAATGGCGCTCGCAGATGCCGGGTCAGCGCGAGCTGTTGGTCGAAACCTTCCCGCGCGCCAACAAGCATTATCTGGTCTGCTATCCGTTCGAAGGCCGCCTCGCCCACCAGACGCTTGGCATGCTGCTGACGCGGCGCCTGGAACGCGCGCGAATGAAGCCGATGGGTTTTGTCGCCAACGAATATGCGCTCGCGGTGTGGGGGCTCGGCAACGTGGCACAACACATTGAGCGCGGCACACTTTCGCTCGACAAGCTTTTCGATGAGGACATGCTCGGCGATGATCTCGAAGCCTGGCTCGCCGAATCGGCGCTGATGAAACGGACCTTCCGCAACTGTGCGATCATTGCCGGGCTGATCGAGCGCCGTTTTCCGGGCGAGGAGAAGTCGCGCCGTCAGGTCACCATCTCGACCGATCTCGTTTACGACGTACTGCGCAGCCATCAGCCCGACCACGTGCTGTTGCGCGCGGCGCGAGGCGACGCCGCGACCGGCCTGCTCGATGTCCGCCGGCTCGGCGAAATGCTCTCGCGCATCAGCGGCCGAATCGTCCATAAGGCGCTCGACCATGTCTCACCGCTCGCCGTTCCGGTGATGCTGGAGATCGGTCGGGAAGCGGTTTATGGCGAAGCGGCCGATACGCTGCTCGCCGAGACCGAGGCCGAGCTTGTGAAGGAGGCCATGCAGTGAGGGGACCTGCGACCGCGACAGTCGACCTGCCGCTGAGGGCGGGGGACACCAAGGAGCACGCGATCGTCATTTGCGACACCACCCTCACCGCCGACCCGGCGGGAGCGCTGTACTGGCCGGACGAAGGCCTGCTCGCGGTCGCCGATCTACACTTGGAAAAGGGCTCCGCTTTCGCGGCACGCGGCGTGTTGTTGCCGCCCTACGACACGGCGGCGACGCTGGCGCGCCTGGGGCGCCTGATTGCGCGCTATGCGCCGCGGCTTGTGATCGCGCTTGGCGATAGCTTCCACGACGGTGGTGGCGCCGCGCGCATGGCGGAACCGGACCGCGCCGCGCTCACGGCACTGCAGCGCGGGCGGGACTGGCTGTGGATCGCCGGCAATCACGATCCTGGTCCGGCGGCCGGCACCGGCGGCCGCTTCGCCGATGTGCTGGCGCTCGGTCCCCTCATTTTTCGGCACGAACCGTCACCGCTTTCATTCGACGGCGAGATCGCCGGCCATCTCCATCCGCAAGCCCGCATCGCCCGCCGCGGCCGCGCCGTGAGCCGACGCTGCTTCGCCGCCAATACGCGGCGTCTTATCATGCCGGCATTCGGCTCCTACACCGGCGGCCTCAATGTGCGCGACCGCGCCATCGCGACGCTGTTCGGCACGCTCGATTTCACCGCCCACATGCTGGGCGACAGCCGTCTTTACGTCGTCACGGCGACGCGCTGCCTGCCGGATTGATTGCTATTTTCGCTTCGCCGTGCGCGCCGGACTGGCTGGCGCATTCCATGCGGCGGCCGCCTTCACATTGACGGCGTCATCGGGCTGCGGCTCGGCGGCAAAACTCTTCACCGCATTGCGCGCGGCGGCCAGCGTCTGTGGATCGAGGTGCGAGGCAATCTCATCCCGCTTCGCCGCCGCTTCCTTGTCGCCCTGATCACCCGCAAGGGCGAACCATTTGTAGGCCTCGGCATCGTTTTTTTGCACGCCGATGCCACGCGCGTAGAGGATGCCGAGATTGTACTGGCTGTCTCTGACACCGTGATTGGCGGCCTTGCGGAACCACTCAGCGGCTTGGTTGTAATCCGGCGGCCCGTTCACTCCCTCCGCATAGATCACCGCGAGATTATGCATGGCCTTGCCGTTGCCCTTGCGGGCAGCGGCTTCATAAAGCTCGCGCGCCCGGGCGAGGTCTTTCTTGACGCCGACGCCCTTCTCGTAGAGCCCGCCGAGCCGGAATTGGGCGGGAGTAAGCCCGCCTTGGGCGGCGCGTTCGAACCAATGTGCGGCGGCTTGGGCGTTCTGCGGGACGCCGCGGCCCTCGGCAAAACGTGTCGCCACTTCGTAGGCTGCGGCCGGATCGCCCGCAATGGCGGCGGCGCGCAAGGCCGGATCGCCGATGGTGGCAGGAAGCTTGTCGTCAGCGATCGGGGTCCCGTGCCTCGCCGGTGACGCCGTCAGCGGCACGGTTTCGGGACTCGGCAGAGCGCCAGTGATGTCAGGCGATGCCCATGACGGCAGCGCCGCGGCGGCGTGTCGGCCGCCTGACGATGGCGCCGGCACGGTTGCCGGCGTTGGGCCAGCATCCTGCGGCTGCATGGATTGCCGTTGCGGCAAGGCTTCTTTGGTCGCCGGCGGCTGCACTGCTGGAGCGTTGAACGAGCGAGGTGGAACGGGCAGAGACGGTCCGGCGGGCTGCGGCAGCTTCTCTGGAGTGACGGCCGGCGGCACGGCGGGCGGCGGCGCCTGCTGAGGGATGGACCGCTGCTGCGTTTGCGGCACCACGGTCACGCCGCTGTTTTGAAAAAACTTGGCCACAACCCGCGCGCCGCCGAGCAGAATGAGGACGGCGGCCCCGGCGACGATAAGCGTGTGCAGCCGCTGCGAACTTTTCTTGGGCTGCGCCGCGGCGGACGCGCCAGCGGCACTAGTCGGCTTTTCTCCCGGCCGCTGCGCGGCCGCAGCCTGCGCGGCACGGCGCGCGGCCGCGATGAAATCCGGCCGTCCGGCATCGGCGATCACCGGCGGCTTGACCGAACCGATTGCCGCTTCTGAAGCGGCGATGCGTTCCGCCGGCGACAGGCTGGAACGCGCGTGACCCGGGGTCGAGCCAGGCTCCAACGGGTGATCGGGTGGCAATGACGGATCGATCGGCATCCGAGCTGCAGATATCTGCGCCGCGGTCTCGAGCTCTGGGAGCGGCTCCGGGGCAAGCGGCGGCGCAATGTTGGCCGCTGGCGGCAGCGCACTGTGCGCCACAATCGATTGCGGTGTGGGCGCCGACAATGAGGTAGACACTGTGGACGGCGATGCTTCGCCGCCGCGCAGTCCGCCCTCGATGCTGGCGAGCCTGTTGACGACGTGCTCGACCGTTTCCTGCACGGCCTCAAGCGAATCGCGGGTACGGCGGTCGTTCGCCTTCATCTCGGCAACGTCGCGCTCGACCCCCGGTGACGGTGCGGCGCCTAGCGCGCCCGCGGCCATGCTATTGCTGCGCATCTCATTGAGATGCACCAGAAGGTCGGATAGCCCACGCTCGATCGCTTCCAGATGGCCGAGCCGCGCGTCGGAGGCGTCGAACCGCTGCACCAGGGCGGCGATGCGATCCTCAAGATGGGCAAGCGCCGCATGGTCGGTATGGGTGAGCTGAACCCAGTCGAGCTTTTCGATCAGCCCCGTGAGCAGCTTTTCCAGATCGCGCGGCACCGCCTGACCAGCCTCGCTCGATGCCGTCAGCGCAGCGGCAAGCGAATCGATGCGCTGCTCGAGCGCGGAAACGTCGTGACCAGCTCCCGCCGACGCTGTCAGCGTGGCGGCAAGCGTGTCGAAGCGCTGCTCGAGCGCGGAAACGTCGTGACCGGCTCCCGCCGATGCTGTCAGCGTAGCGGCAAGCGAGTCGAAGCGCTGCTCAAGCGCGGAAACGTCGTGACCGGCTCCCGCCGATCCCGTCAGCGTGGCGGCAAGTGAGTCGATGCGCTGCTCGAGACCCGACACGTCGCGGCCCGAGCCGCTCGACGAGGTCAGCGCCGCGGCGAGGGTGTCGATGCGTTGCTCCAGCGCCGAGACCGCATGGCCCGTGGCCGCGGTGTTGGCGAGGACGTCAACCTGGCCGGCAAGCGTGCGCACCTCTTCGGCAACGCGCGCCAGCGTATCGTTCGACGCGACGTGCGAAACGACGCCGCGCAAGCCCCCGATCGCAGTTTCGAGCTGCTGCAGCGCCGAGGGATCGTCCTTGGCGATGATCAGGTCGACTTTCTGCGACAGCGCCTTCACCGCTTCCTCGAAGCCAACCAAATTTTCCGCCGGCGTCAGCACACGCAGCGCGTCGCGGATTTCCGTCAGTCCGCACTCGAGACCGGCGAGCGCGCTCGGATCGAGACCGGATTGGCGGCTGTGATCGATGCGCTCGCCAAGCGCCTTGATTTCGATTTCGAGCGACTCCACCGCGCGCCGCGGGAGTGCTTCGTTGAGCTGGCGGCCGATTTCGGCGAGGTCCGAACGGATCGAGGCGATCGCCTTCTCGATATCGCTCGACGGCTGCAACGCCTCAATGCGCGCCGTGATCTGGCGCAGTTGCTGCTCGAGGCTGGAAAAATCGACCGTCGGGGCGCTGACCACGGCAACCGGACCCGCGGATTTTTCAGCCGGCATTGAAATCTCGCGCGCCGAGGCAAGCGGCGGCGTGGCTTCCGCGGCCGCGGCCGGTTCGCGCAACGAAGCGCGCGCCGTCACGGCTGCGCCGTCGAGCGTCTGCTGCCGGGCCGCGATTTCGGCGACCGCATCGTCAATAGAGAGGCTCGACTCGGGTCTGGCGCGGGGCCTCCGCGGCGCGCCCGTCAGCCGCGGCGGCGATTCATCAACCGCTGCTGCCGGCGTCGGGGGTGGCGTTCTGGGCCGGGATGTGGCGCGCGACAGGCGTTCGATCTGCGCTGACAGCTGATCGAGCCGGGTATGCATCTCGCCGATGCCCTCACGGGCCGGAGCCGATACCCGGCGCGCCTCATCACGGGCGACCACCAGCAGCCGCGCCTCTTCGGCCTCCCGCGCGGCAGCGTCGCGGCGCTGTGCGTCTTCGGCGGCGCGCGCGAGCGTTTCGCGGCGCGCCTCTTCGCGCGCGACTTCGAGACGCCGCTCCTCGGCTGCGCGTGCCGCCTCCATGCGCGCTTCTTCTCGGGCAGTCTCGCGGGCGACTTCGAGGCGGCGCTCCTCTTCGGCCTCGCGGGCGGCAGCCTCTTGGGCGGCCTCTTGGGCCGCCTCTTCGCGCGCCGCCTGGCGGGCAGCTTCAAGGCGCTGGGCCTCCTCGGCAGCGCGAGCGGCCGCTTCGCGGCGTGCCTCTTCCCGCGCGGCCTCGCGCGCCGCTTCGAAACGGCGCTCGTCCTCGAGGGCGCGCGCGGCTGCTTCGCGACGCGCTTCTTCACGTGCGGCCTGGCGGGCGGCCTCGCGAATGGACTCAAGGCGACGCGCCTCTTCGGCGTCGCGAACCGCGGTATCGCGCGCAGTGCTGTCTCTGACTATCGCGTCGCGTCGCGGCTCATCGCGCCCGCGCTCGCGCTCCCGCGCATCGCCACGATCCCCTTTGCGGCGCGGGCGATCCCAGTCGCGACGGGGCCAGCCCTCGCGGTCGCGCCGGTGAGGTTCGCCTTTGGATTCGCCTCTAGGTTCGCTATGGGGCGGGCGCTCGTCGCGCTCGCCGCGCCGGTTCTCGCGGTAAGGACGGCCTTCGTACTTGACCGGAGCGACATCGCGTTGGCCGCGCGCGGGCGGCGGCTGCGGTTCGGGCGTCGCCGCACGCACCGGACGCCGGTCAGGAGCGTCGTCGCCGCTCTTTCTGATCACCCTGTTGAGCCACTCGTCGACAGACACGTCGATGCGCTGCGCCACGTCGCGCTCGGCCTCGCGCGGCTGTGGGCGCAGGCCTCTCAGATTCCACGGACCGCCAGATTTCATCCTCGCGCTCAGACCACAGTGGAAGGGGCCGTATGCGCCCCCCTCTCGGGCCACCGCTGATTACGAAACAAGCGCACGGCGCGACCCTCTTTCCCCGCATCCCGACTTTTCCGGATTAGGGTAAACAAGCGGTTAAGAACTGCCGGGCGACCGCCAAACCGTCTGTTGCGCCGGCCTTTTGTTCAATGCCGTCCTGGCCCAGCCGGAAGCGCCAAGGTCCGGCCTTTCGCCGCCCATGTAACCGTTACGGTAACGTGCTCGGCGAACTCCGCCAGATCTTTACAAGTCGCTGCTGGAAGACCGGCTTAGGTCCTGACTGGACTTCAGAAGTGGACGTTCAGCCCGCGGTCAGACCGCCGTCGATCACGAGTTCCGCGCCCGTAGTGAACGCGGCTTCGTCGCTGGCCAGAAACAGGATCGTGCGCGCGATCTCATCGGGCTGCGCCAGCCGGCCCAGCGGGGCCGCATGCATAAAATTGTCCGCCAGCTTTTTCGGGTCGCGCGCCGACGCGATCATCGACTGCAGCATCGGCGTTTCGACAAACGACGGGTGTACGGAATTGCAGCGGATATTGTAGCCTCTGCGCGCGCAATGCAGCGCCACCGATTTCGTCAGCAATCGCACGCCGCCCTTGCTGGCGCCATACGCGGCGAGATTGCCTGAGCCGATAATTCCGGCAACCGACGACATGTTGACGATCGAGCCGCCGCCTCGGTCTTTCATGACGCGCACGGCGTGCTTACACCCAAGAAACGTACCGTCGAGGTTGACGGCCATCAGCGCCCGCCACTCGTCAAGCGTTGTTGCCTCGACATCTTTAAACAGCACCGTGCCCGCGCTGTTGATGACAATATCGATGCGTCCGAATTCAGCGGCCACCGCGTCGGTGACCGCGATCCAATTCGCCTCGCGCGTCACGTCCAGGCTGCGAATGGATGCGCGGTGTCGGAGCAGCGCCAGCGCGGGAGCCGACAAAGCCTGCTCGCGGTCGGTCAAGACAACCTTGGCGCCCTCGTCGAGCAGCAAGTTCGCGGCGGCAAGGCCGATGCCCGATGCCCCGCCCGTGACCAGAGCGACCTTGCCCTCAACGCGACCCATGCGATGCCGCCGATCCAATGCGCCGCGTCAGGCTAGTGCTGGTGGCACGCGCTGGCTAGTATCTGCGGTGCACAATGGATTCTCGCCGGAGAGACGGCATGCCGGACGCCTTTATCTACGATCACGTGCGCACCCCGCGCGGCCGCGGCAAAGTCGACGGCGCGCTGCACGAAGTGACTGCGCTCAATCTGGCGAGCCAGGCGCTCGGCGCCATCAAGGACCGCAATCAGCTCGATACATCGCATGTCGATGATGTGGTGATGGGGGTCGTCGACCCGATCGGCGAGGCGGGCGCCAACATTGCGCGGCTCGCCGCCTTGGTGGCGGGTTTCGGCGACAGCGTCGCCGGCGTGCAGATCAACCGCTTCTGCGCCTCGGGGCTCGATGCCGTCAATTTCGCCTCGGCGCAGATCATGGCCGGACAGCAAGAACTCGCGATCGGCGGCGGGGTCGAATCAATGAGCCGCGTCGGCATCGGGTCCGCCGGCGGCGCCTGGTCGGTCGACCCGTCGATCGCGGTTGCGCATTATTTCCTGCCACAGGGAATTTCCGCGGATCTGATCGCCACCAAATACGGATTTTCGCGGGACGATGTCGACGCCTACGCGGTCGAGAGCCAGAAACGCGCCGCGGCGGCGTGGAACGATGGCCGCTTTTCTCGTTCGGTGATGGCGGTGAAGGACGTGAACGGCCTCACCATTCTCGACAAGGACGAACACATGCGGCCGGGCACGACCATGCAGTCGCTGGCCTCGCTGCAGCCTTCGTTCGTCCAGATGGGCGAGAAGGGCGGCTTCGATGCCGTGGCCATTCAGGCGCATCCCGACGTCGAATACATCAACCACGTCCACCACGCCGGCAATTCGTCGGGCATCGTCGATGGCGCCGCCGCGGTGCTGGTCGGCAACGCGGGTGCCGGCAAGCGGGCGGGCCTGAAACCGCGGGCCAAGATCAGAGCCTTCGCCAATATCGGCTCGGAGCCGGCGCTGATGCTGACCGGTCCGGTCGATGTGACCGAGAAGGTGCTGAAAAAGTCCGGCATGACGCTCGCCGACATCGACCTGATCGAAGTCAACGAGGCGTTTGCTTCGGTCGTGCTGCGCTATCTGCAGGCCTTCGATCTCGATCCCGCCAAAGTCAACGTCAACGGCGGCGCCATCGCCATGGGCCATCCGCTCGGCGCCACCGGAGCGATGATCCTCGGCACTGTGCTCGACGAACTCGAGCGGCGCCAGCTGTCGACCGCACTGATCACGCTCTGCATCGGCGCCGGCATGGGCACCGCGACGATCATCGAGCGCGTGTAAGAGACGGGGTGACATCGATGCCGAAAATCGACATCGCCAAACTGACACCCGATATCCGTACCGGCTATCCGCCGCCATACGATCGCGTGGTCGTGGGCCGCGAGCGCAAGCGGCTCGGCAACGCGGTCGGGCTCGATCAGTTCGGCGTCAATCTTACCACGCTCAAACCCGGGGCGGCCTCGGCGTTGCGCCACTGGCACGAACAGGAAGACGAGCTGGTGTTTATTCTGGAAGGCGAAGTCGTGCTGATCGAAGACGACGGCGAGACGCCGCTCAAACCGGGCGATGCCGCGGGTTTCAAGGCCAACAGCGGCGTCGGTCATCACCTCGTCAACAAATCGGACCGGGATGCCGTTTATCTTGAAATCGGCACTCGGTCGAAATATGAGCGCGCACATTATTCTGAACCAAATGTGGATCTGATGGTGGTGCGCGACGACAAAGGCGCGCGTTACACCCACAAGAACGGTGAGCCGTACCGATGAGCTTCACCAATTTCACGCTCGATGTCGGCGCCGACGGCATCGCCGTCGTGACGTGGAATGCGCCGGGCCGCTCGATGAATGTCATTGACGGGACGGTGACCGAGGAGCTTGCGGCGATCGTCGAACAGACGGCCGCTGACGCGGCAGTGAAGGGCGTCGTCATCACGTCGGGCAAGGACACGTTCTGCGCCGGCGCCGATCTCACAGTGCTGCAGGCCTTGAGCCACGCCTTTGCGGAGCTCGCGGCATCGCAGGGCGAAGAAGCGGCGAACGCGCGCTTTTTCGAGGACAGCCGCAAATGGTCGCTGCTTTGCCGCCGCATCGAGACCTGCGGCAAACCATGGGTCGCGGCGATCAATGGCACCGCGGTCGGCGGTGGCTTCGAGCTGACACTCGCCTGTCACCACCGCATCGCTGCCGACAACGCCAAGACCCGGCTGGGGCTGCCGGAGGTGAAGGTCGGCCTGTTCCCCGGCGCGGGCGGCACGCAACGGATCGCGCGTATGATGCAGCCGGCCGATGCGCTGCAATTCCTGCTCAAGGGCGACCAGATCGACGTCGCGCGCGCCAAGGCCATGAAACTCGTCGACGCGGTGGTACCCGCCGCCGATCTGATCCAGGCCGCCAAGGAATGGATTTTATCGGGCGGCTCGGCCCAGGCACCGTGGGACATTGAAGGCTTCAAGCTGCCCGGCGGGCCGGTGCATTCCAAGGCAGGCATGATGGTGTTCACGCCGGCGAATGCGCTCTATCGCCGCGAGACCTACGACAATTATCCGGCGGCACGCGCCATCATGCAGGTCGTCTATGAGGGCCTGCAACTGCCCATGGACCAGGCGTTGCGCGTCGAGTCGCGTTATTTCGCGCATATCCTGCGCTCGCCGCAGGCGGCGGCGATGATCCGCTCGCTGTTCGTCTCATTGCAGGAAATCAACAAAGGCGCCCGCCGGCCACCGGCAGTGCCGCGCAAGACCTTCAAGAAGATCGGCGTGCTCGGCGCCGGCTTCATGGGCGGCGGCATCGCCTATGTGAGTGCGCTCGCCGGCCTCGATGTCGTGCTGGTCGATCGCGACCCTGAAACCGCCGCGAAGGGCAAGGTGCATTCTCAGGCGCTGATGGACGAACAAGTCAAGCGCGGGCGCGCCAACGCGGCCGAACGCGATGCGCTCCTGAAACGCATCGAGCCCACTGCGGACTACGTTGCGCTGAAAGATTGCGAGCTGATCATCGAGGCAGTGTTCGAGGATCGCAAGGTCAAGGAGGAGGTGATCGGCCGGGCGCAGAACGTCATCGGCAAGGACACGATCTTCGGCTCCAACACCTCGACGTTGCCGATCGGTTCGCTCGCCGCCGCGTTCAAGGATCGCACGCGCTTCCTCGGCATTCATTTCTTTTCGCCGGTCGAGCGCATGAGCCTGGTCGAGATCATCCTCGGCAAGGACACCAATGACACGGCGCTTGCCGGTGCGCTCGACTACGTGCGCACCATTCGCAAGACCCCGATCGTGGTGAACGACTCGCGCGGCTTTTACACGTCGCGCGTGGTCGGCACCTATCTGCGCGAAGGCCACCTGATGCTCAGCGACGGCGTACCAGCCGCCATGATCGAGAATGTCGGCCGCATGGCCGGTATGCCGGTGGGTCCGCTCGCGCTCAACGATGAGGTCGCGGTCGATCTCGCCTGGAAAATTTTGCAGGCAACCGAAGCCGATGTTGGCCCCGACAAGGTCGACGCACGGCAAAAGGCGTTGCTATCCGAGATGGTGGAAAAGCGGGGCCGGCTCGGCCGCAAGAACGGCAAGGGTTTTTACGATTATCCCCAGAGCGGGCCGAAACGGCTGTGGCCGGGGCTTGCCGATCTACAGCCGCGCAAACTCGATCCCGACGCGATCGACGTCGCGGAGCTCAAAGAGCGGCTGCTGGCGATCCAGGCGCTCGAAACCGCCCGCTGTATCGAGGAAGGCGTGGTCACCGACATGCGCGAGGCCGATGTCGGCTCGATCCTCGGCTTCGGTTTTGCACCTTTCACCGGCGGTACCATCTCCTACATTGATGGCATGGGGGCTGCGGCGTTCGTGGCACTGTGCAGCCGTTTGGCGAAGCGCCATGGGGACCGTTTCAAACCGTCTAAACTATTGGCCGAAATGGCGAAAAAGGGTGAGACGTTCTACCGGCGCTTTCCGCCGAGCGAGCGCAAGGCGGTCGCCTGACCATCATGGCGGTGACATTGCCCTTGACGGCGGGCCGCGTGTAAGGTCGCGGCCAATTTTTTCCGGGACCCTGCATGGCGCGTGATCAAGTCGACCTGACGCCCATCGAGCGGCGGGACGAACTCGTCGCTTGGCTGGCGCAAGGCGTCCGGCCGAAGTCGCAATTCCGCATCGGCACCGAGCACGAGAAATTCGCCTTCACGCTCGAAGGTCATCACCCGGTCCCCTACGAGGGGCCGCACGGCATCCGCGCCCTGCTCGAAGGCATGCAACATCTTCTTGGTTGGGAGCCGATCATGGAAGGGCCGAACGTGATCGGCCTCCATGACGTGACCGGCGGCGGCGCCATTTCGCTCGAGCCGGGCGGTCAGTTCGAACTGTCGGGCGCGCAGGTCGAGACCGTACACCAGACATCGCGCGAGCTGATGGCGCATCTGGCGCAGGTGCGCGAAGTGGCGCAGCCGCTGCACATCGGCTTTCTCGGCCTCGGCATGGCGCCGACCTGGAGCCGCGCCGACGTGCCGCGCATGCCCAAGGGCCGCTACAAAATCATGACCGCCTATATGCCGAAGGTCGGCAGCCTCGGCCTCGACATGATGTATCGCACCTGCACGGTGCAGACCAACCTCGACTTCTCCTCGGAAGCCGACATGGTCAAGAAACTGCGCGTGTCGCTGGCGCTGCAGCCGATTGCGACGGCGCTGTTTGCCAACTCGCCGTTCACCGACGGCAAACCCAACGGCTTTCTGTCGTTCCGCTCGGAAATCTGGCGCGACACCGACAACGATCGCGCCGGCATGCTGCCGTGGGCGTTCGAGCCGGGCATGGGCTTCGAGCGCTGGGTCGACTACGCGCTTGATGTGCCGATGTATTTCATCAAACACGGCGACGAATACGTCGACATGGCCGGGCTGTCGTTTCGCGATCTCCTGGCCGGCAAGCTGCCCGGTATGCCGGGCGTGCGCGCCACCATCTCCGACTGGGCCAACCACCTAAGCACGACCTTTCCCGAGGTCCGGCTCAAACGCTATCTGGAAATGCGCGGCGCCGATTCCGGTTCGCTGCCGAATTTGTTGGCACTGCCGGCGTTCTGGGTCGGCATTCTTTATGATGACAATTCGCTCGATGCCGCCTGGGACTTGGCCAAGAACTGGACCGCGGAGGAGCGGCAAAAGCTGCGCGACGACGTCCCAAAATTTGCGCTCGCCGCGAAGGTGCATGGCCGCACCGTCTTTGAAATCGCCACCGAGGTTCTTCGGCTCGCCCACGCCGGGCTCACGCGCCGCAAACAGCTCAACCCCGCGGGCGAGGACGAGACGCGGTATCTGGGGGTGCTCCACGAGCGGTTGCTGCGCGGCAGCACACCGGCGCAGGATCTCCTGGCAAAATTCAACGGGCCCTGGCATGGCTCGGTCGATCCGATTTTCACCGAAGACGCCTATTAGAACGTGAACCGGGAAGCGGGCACTGGTTTCCGGAAAATCACGCTCCGTTGACAGGCCCCCCTGCGCGCCTTCGGTTACATTGTCTCCGTCATAGAGACAAATAACTAAGCCTGTTTTTGACGTTTTTTTACGAGTTCCGGTCAAACTGGCGCAATGACGAAGGCCCTGACTGCCGAAATGCAGCACAAACATGCCGAGCGGCAACTTTTCACCGCGCGCCGGGCATTGAGTCATCTCGTGGAGCTGTACGAGAGCGGCCAGTGGCGGCACCTCTATAAGGAGGAGACCTTCGCCGAAGCGGTCCGGCAGGCGCGGCAAGCCGTCGATTCGTGGGCGGGCGCCGTGGCCAAAGCCGAAGCCCAAGCCAAAGCCAAGGCAAACGCCATTTAGCTGAACGCCGTCCAACCCATCGGGAATCGCGCGCCACCGCGGACTGTGTCCTGCACCAATCTGCGGGCACCATCGCTTATCTCATTCAAAACTTTTTGCTCAGGCCTGCAACAAAAGGTTGCGACAAGCGAAGCCATGACACGGGCTGCGGCTTGCCTGTATGCTTCCCATCGCTGGCTTTTCTCCCACGAGGGTCCTCATCATGAGCCACTACCCTGCCGCGCGCGCGCCGCTGTCGCGCCGACGTTTCCTGAAAAATACAACGCTCACCGCCGGAGCGCTCACCTTGCCGGCAGCACCGTTCGTCGCCCGCGCCGCCACTGCACTGAGGCCGGTGTCCATGACGCTCGATTGGATCTATCAGGGCCCGAATGTCGGCTTCATCATGGCCCGCGATAAGGGCTTCTATCGCGAAGCCGGCCTCGACGTCACCGTGACCTCCGGCAAAGGCTCGGGCACCACCGCGCAGCTCATCGCCAGCAAGGCGAGCCAGTTCGGTTTCTCCGACGGCTATGGGGTCGCCACCGCCATCTCGAAGGGCATGCCGATCAAGACCATCGGCAGCGTGTTTCGCAAAAATCCGGCGGCCCTGATCGTGCTCGCGGAGTCCGGCATCGTCTCGCCGAAGGATCTCGAAGGCAAGACCGTCGCCATGACGGCGGGCAGCGGGCAGTTTCAACAATGGCCGGCCTTTGCCAAGGGCGCCGGCATCGACGCCACGAAGATCCGCATGGTCAACATCGATCCCGCCGGCGTCGGCCCGGCGCTCGTCAGCAAAAAGGCCGACGCCATCGGCGGCTACGCTCAAGGCTACGTGCCGGCGATCGAAATTCGCGCCAAGAAAGAGGTCCGCATCTTCTGGTTCGCCGACTATGGCGTCAACGTCGTGTCCAACGGCATCATCGTGCACAACGACCTGCTCAAGAGCGATCCGGAATTGGCGCGGACCTTCGTGGCGCAGAGCATCAAGGGCTTCCTGTACGGCCGCCAGCATCCGGACGAGGCGGTCGCCTCCGTCAAACGCTATCTGCCCACGGTCGACCCGGCGATCGCACGGCGCGAACTGGAATTATCCTGGAAAACCTGGGTGACACCGAACACCAAGGGCAAGCCGCTCGGCTGGGAGGCCGATGCCGATTGGAATTCGACCGTTGCGGTGCTCAAGCGATATGGCGGCGTAGGCACACCACCGGCGCTCAGCGCGCTCTACACCAACGAATTTGTGCCGACGGGCGCCGAATACGTGCCGCCCCAGACCGCCTGAACGGCCTACCGGCTGTGGTCTTCCAGGCGCGACGCACAGCCGTCCACCGCTGGCATAACGCTTGCTTTTCAGCGGCTTCGCGACCGGCTATCAAGCTATCGGGCGAGCACGCTTGCTGTCGTCCTTCATGCCGGCCACTGATCCCTGGAGGTGAGGCTATGCGCTCTTCGCATTCTCAGACTGCGCCGGTATCCCGACGCCGCTTTCTCAAACAATCCGCACTCGCCGCCGGCGCGCTCGCCGTGCCAGCCGCACCGTTCGTCGCGCGCGCTGCGACGGCGCTCAAGCCGGTGACCTTCACGCTCGACTGGCTGTATCAGGGCGCCAGTGCCGGGTTTCTCGTCGCGCACGAGAAGGGCTTTTATCGCGACGCGGGTCTCGACGTATCGATTCTCGCCGGCAAGGGCTCAGGCACCACCGCACAGCTCGTCGCCAGCAAGGCGGCGCCGATCGGTTTCTCGGACGGCTTCGTCGTCGCCAACAGCGTCGCCAAGGGCATGGCGATCAAGACGGTGGGCACGATTTACCGGCGCGATCCGGCCGCCATCATGGTGCTGGATGAATCGCCGATCAAATCGCCCAAGGATCTGGAGGGCAAATCGGTGGCGATGACCGCCGGCAGCGCGCAGTTCCAGCAATGGCCGGCCTATGTCAAAGGTGCCGGCATCGATCCCGCCAAGATCAAGATCGTCAACATCGATCCGGCCGGCGTCGGCGCGGCGCTGGTCAGCGGCAAGGTCGACGCCATCGGCGGCTATGTATTCAGCTATGCGCCGAGCATCGAAGTGCGCGCCAAGAAGAAGCTGCGCACCTTCTGGTTTGCGGATTCCGGGGTGACCATCGTCTCCAACGGCATCATCGTGCATCAGGATCTGCTCAAGAGCGATCCTGACCTCATTCGCGCGTTCGTCGCGCCTTCGATCAAGGGCTTCCTCTACGGGAGGCAGCATGTCGATGAAACGATTGCCACGGTGAAGAAATATCAACCCACCGCCGATGACGGCGTCACCAGGCGCGAATGCGAGCTGTCATGGGAGACGTGGCTGACACCTAACACCAAGGGCAAGCCGCTCGGCTGGGGCTCCGATGCCGACTGGGCCGGAACGATCCAGGTGCTCAAACAGTATGTCGGCACGTCTGCGCCGCTGACGACCGCGCAGCTCTATACCAACGAGTTCGTGCCGTCCGGAGCCGACTACGTGCCGCCGCAAGGCTGAAGAGTTCCTCATTCCGGGGCCGAGCGAAGCGAGGAGCCCGGAATTCATAGCTCCGGCACAGGAAGTATGGATTCCGGACTCGCCGCTTCGCGGCGATCCGGAATGACGGATCATCAATCAACCGGACTTTTGTAATGACAGAGCATAAGGCCGCGGGCTGGATCGGCGCGAGCCTGCTGCGCAAGGAAGACGCCCGCCATCTCTGCGGACACGGCATGTTCATCGCCGATGTGCAGGTGCCTGGCGTGCAGGATATCGCCTTCGTGCGCAGCCCGATGGCTAACGCGCGCCTACGCCGCGTGATCAAGCCATCGGATAATGCGGCGCGCGTATTCACGCTCGCCGATATCGGCCCGATCAATGTGCTCGAGGCCGGGCCAGAACTGTCCGCCCACCGCCACAGTCCGTATCCGCCGCTCGCCGATGGTCGCGTCCGCTATGTTGGGCAAACCATCGCCGCCTGCGTGATGCCGACGCGCGCGCAGGCCGAAGATCTGGCCGAAGCCGTACAGCTTGACCTTGAGGAGTTACCGGCCGTCGTCGACGTTGTCGCCGCGATGCGTGGCGACAGCCCGCGTGTTTTCGACGAGTGGCCGAGCAACGCCTACATCAGCACCAGCGTGGTCGAAGGCGATCCGGCCATTCTGGCGGCGGCGCCGGTGCGGCTGCACCGCCGGCTGCGGCTCAACCGCCAGGCCACCGTCTCGATGGAGGGCCGCGGCGCGCTCGCCTACTGGGATCACCGGCTTGACGAACTTGTCGTCTACCTGTCGACACAGGGCGGCCAAGTAAAGCGCATGGCGATTTCGCGCATGCTCGGACTGCCGGAGCACAAAGTGCGCGTCATCGCCCCGGACGTCGGCGGAGGCTTCGGCGGCAAGAACCGGATCATGCCCGAGGACGTCGCGGTAGCGGCGCTGGCGCTGAAGGTGCGTCACCCGGTGCGTTGGATCGAGGACCGCCGCGAGCATCTGCTGGCCTCGCCGCACGCGCGCGATCACACCTACGATCTCACCATCTGCGCCGAGCGCGACGGCACCTTGCTCGGCCTCGAAGGCGACATCTACATCGACGCCGGCGCTTATGCGCTGTGGCCGACGGGCGCGTTTCAGGAAGCCAGCATGGCGTCGCGCAACCTCACCGGGCCATACCGGATGCGGCATCTCAGGCTCAACGCCCATACGGTCGCCACCAACAAGGCGCCGATGGGCCCCTATCGCGGCGTGGCGCGGCCCGGTGCGACGTTCGCGCTGGAGCGGCTGGTCGACGAGATAGCGCGCGAGCTTCATCGCGAGCCGTTCGATCTGCGCCGCCAAAACATCGTCACATCGGCCGAACTGCCGTACCGCACCGCCGCGGGCATGAAGCTCGACACCGGCGATTACGTCGCGGCGCTCGAGATTGCGCGCGACAAGATCGATCTGCCGGCGATCCGTAAGCGCCAAGCGCGTGGTGAAAGCGATGGCCGCAAGATCGGCGTCGGCTTTGCCTTCTATACCGAGCAGAGCGGACACGGCATCGTCGAATTCGCCAAGCGCAAATTCCGCGTCATCCCCGGCTACGAGTCCGCCAATATCCGCATGCTGCCGGACGGCGGCGTGCTGATCTATGTGGGCGTGCAAAATCATGGCCAGGGCCATGAAACAACGCTGGCGCAGATCGCCGCGCACGAGCTCGGCATCGACCCCGCGCAAATCTCTGTCCGTTACGGCGACACCGCGGTCGGTCCCTATGGCTTCGGCACATTCGCGTCGCGCTCGATCGTGTTCGCGGGCGGCGCCGTTGGCCGAGCCGCGCGTGCGCTCGCCGAGAAAATCCGGCGCATCGGCGCTCATCTGTTGCAGGCCGATGCCGCCGCGGTGCGCATCGAGGACGGCATGGTGCACGGCCCGTCCAACAAGATCGGCGTCGCCGAGATCGCATTTGCCGCCAACGCGCGGCCGGACCAGTTGCCGGCCGGCATGGCACCGTTACTCGAAATCACCGCGACCTACG
>Ga0265313_10000635_pt1 | contig 36181 bp, 26 predicted proteins | sample 4123metaG_FD_203122 | JGI IMG/M metagenome (GOLD analysis project Ga0265313, IMG submission 203122) | Rhizosphere microbial communities from Carex aquatilis grown in University of Washington, Seatle, WA, United States - 4-1-23 metaG | ecosystem: Host-associated > Plants > Roots > Rhizosphere >... | reverse complement strand
ATTTCCATACCGAGCTTCTGGCGAACGGCCGGGGTTGAGAGCAAGCGGTCGAGGGTTGAAATTGGAAAGTGCCCGGCGATCACTTCCTTTTCTTCGTCCGTCAGGCCGCCGTGATTTACGACCAGATCGAGGGCCTGGAGTGCCGGATCCCGCCCTCTGAAACGCGCGGTGGCAACGCCGCCCCAGTCCACAATGCCGCTGCCCTTGTTCTCGCCGGTATGGCGCTGACTGAGCCAGGGCGTGGCAACGGTGCGATCTGCAACCTCGTAACAGTCAATTGGCTGCACCGTGTCCAGATCGAAAGCAGCCGCCAGTTCTTCCAGGCGCTTTTTCACAAGCGTCCGTACTTCAAGTTCCTTCAACACGGACGGATTGTTCAGCAGCCGAAGGGCCGCCAGCCGCCGATTGCCCTCAAGCACGATATACCGGCCGCGCTCAGTGGGAGATTTGATCACCAGCCAGCGGTCCATCGGGTTGAGCCGGTCGGCCGCGATGCTCTCCGCAAGCACCACCAGCTTGAGGTCTTGGTCTTCAACGATCTTCTGGAGCGCGCCAAGCTGGCTGTCTGCTTTGCTGATGCGAGGATTTTCCAAATCCAGCAGCAGTTCGTCCAAGTCGAGTTCTATGCTCGCCATCCGTCGCCCCTTGCCCGGTTCCCGGCGATAGGAGAGCCGAACCGGCGGTGGGGCGCTACCCCGGCCAATGAGGGGGTATCGGGCGGTCACGGGCGGGACCGGCCGCCCCCTACCTGTAGGGCTTGGGGTGTCAACGATATAATTGGGGCCTGGTTCATATTGTTGTGGGCTCAGTCGGCATGGGAGATGATGGGGTTACGGTATCAAGCGTCGAGGATGCCCTCACCCACCGGTTTGATGCCGTCTATTCCGCTTTCGGAACGACATCTCAGACGATGCTGGCGACGGAATTGGGTGCGCGGATGGATTGTTCCAGCCGGCTGTTCGTAGACGCGCACCAAGAGACCTCGGTCGATGGACTGTATGCAGCGGGAGATCTCGTACGCGGCCTCAATCAAATTTGTGTCTCCGAAGGCGAGGCGGCGATCGCCGCTACCGCAGTGCATAACCGCTTGCCAAAGGCCTTCGCCTAATGGCTGTGCGAATGACCGCTATTGGCGCAAAGCGGACATTGGTTGCATGCGGATAGGCAGAGACTATCAATGCTTCGTGAGCGTCACTAGCGTGGATATACTCGCGTAAGCACATAACAGGCTGCCAACAATCCAAAAAGCCATTGCCAGCCAAAAGAGTTTCGGTTGGCTCGTTCGTTCATAGCCATATGAGTTTGTGACACGCCCCGTTTTGAACCCACTCCAGACAAGCCATCCGAAAAAGAGAGCCATGGAGGCAAAACACGCAAGCTGCCACCACGCCGGTTCGTTGAGCTTGTCCATCATGCGCGCAGCCATACCATGGCTCCGGGGGCTTGCAAACGTCCGCTATTGGCGCAAAGCGGACATTCGTCGAATCCAATGAAGGGACTCAAAAAGTGGATTGGATCGCTAGGTAGTAGGAGAACTGGTTAGTGAACGCCGGGTTCTGAAGGCCGCGACCGCCGGAAAAGAGAAGGTGGTAGTGCTCGCTAAAATCGAAAATGCCGCCGAAATTGAATCCCGTTGTTTCTTTTCCGCCAATCGTGTCCGCGGTCTGGTGAAAAAGTTCCGCGCCTAAGGCGAGATCTTTGGTTATCTGCCGTTGCAGCAGCCAGCCTGCAAACCAGTAGTTCCGGTTACCCACACCCGGGCTGACCCAATAGCCGCCCCCGCCATAGGTCGTCCAGTCGCCCCAGTCCTTCTGTAGCCAGACTGGAAAAAATTCCCTCATCTTGCCCGCACCAAGGCCGCGCTGTGCGTTGCCGGTTGGCACTTCGACAAGGGGGAATATGCCAACCTGGGGCCACCAGTCATCCTCACCCGGCGTGATGAAGCGATATTTGACCCCCAGTTCGGTGTCGCCCAAGCTAGCGACCGTCGGACCGCCACTAGGGCTATCGAAAGCCAGGGGCAAGATGAGATGAAGCTGCAGGTTCGGTGCGGCACCATAATTTACCTCCACGCCCCCGAGAGTTCCACTGTTGTCGCCCCGCACCTGCGTTGCAGCCGTAAAGCCATATATCTCCCAATGGCCCAGCTCCACCGGTTCCGGATCATCCGTAAGGAAGGGCGGACCTGCGAAACACGGTTGCATAGAGGCCGCCAGAAGGGTGGCGGCCACAAGTCCAATTGTCGACGTGCGATCCACTGAGAGTTTCACAAAATTACCCCTCGTCGAAACAAGCGCATGCAGAACCCTTAAAGAGTAACCCCCTTTGCGAATGTCTGCCATTGGCGCAAGGCGGACAATCGCTACGTTCAGGCTCCCAAGCTAGGCTCAAACACATTCTGTGCTGCGCGGACACAAAACCGCTTTCAGACGTTATCCGTGCAGCCTTAATCCCACGAAACGGAGACTGTCATGGTTGCGAAACAACCCACCCACATACGTCTGCCGCAGCGAGCGGGCGCAGTAGAAGGACAGGAGGGACCAACGGGCCAACCGTCGAAAGTTCCCCCTGCCACAGACCCGCGTACGGTCAGCCAAGACCCAACCACGAAGCCGAAGGGACTGACGCCATGAGCATCGATAAACCCGTGGAGATTTCGGCCACCAATGCGTCAGGCGGCAAGAAGCTGGGCGTGATGCGCTACGTCCTAGGCATCAGTCTGGCATTGGCGACCGTGGCTGGCGTCATTCTCTGGAATATGTACGCCACCCACTAAGTTGGACGTGACGAAGCCATGGATCGCCATGGCATCCAATTATCCATCAGGAGTACTCGTGGCAAAATGGTGGTCCCTGCAGCGGAATGTGCCCACTGCCACCTCGGCTGTCCTCATGAGCGCAGCCGGACCTCCAAGAATTGAATCTCAAACTTACGGCGGCCACCAACTCGAAATAAAATCGCTCCCGGTCGGTTGGCAGGTGATCGTTACCAAGAATGGTGCGTATGTGAGCAACGGCCATATAGAGGAAGACCTGAAAACCGCGTTGGAAGAAGCGCACAGATTCATCGATCAACTACGGATCGCAGGCTGACTAAGTTATGGCTCGGCGAACCTGAATGACCGCTACTGGCGCAAAGCGGTCATTGATTTAGATGCGCTAACGTCCTACATACGGACACACAGTCTTTAGTATTTGGCGCGATATTGGGCGATCGAACGCGTCCATTTCCCGCGTCCCACTCCGAAAATTGCACGAAATCAAACGCCTATTCCGCTGAAGAGGTCTCCGCTCCCGGCGCAGAGGTGTGTCGCGCCACGTCGCGACCCAGCCATTTCCATCTGCCTGCGCGCGCGCCCAGCCGGTCAAGGTGAATATAGATCACGGGCGTGATGTAGAGCGTCAGCAGCTGCGAGACCAGAAGGCCACCCACCACCGCCAAGCCCAGTGGGCGCCGGGCCTCGGAGCCGGCGCCGAAGCCGATGGCGACAGGCAGGGTGCCCAGGAAGGCCGCCATGGTGGTCATCATGATTGGGCGGAAACGCACCAGGGCAGCCTCTTCGATCGCCATTTCCGGCGGCACGTGTTCTCCCCGCTGCCGCGCCAGCGCGAAGTCGATCATCATGATGGCGTTCTTCTTGACGATGCCCACCAGCATGATGATGCCGACAAAGGCATAGAGGCTGAGCGGCACCCTGAACAGCATCAGTGTCACCAGCGCGCCGACCGCCGCGGAGGGCAGGCCGGAAAGTATGGTCAGCGGATGGACGAAGCTTTCATACAGAATGCCCAGGATCACATAGATTGTCATGATGGCGATTACCAGCAGCAGGGTGACGTTGGACAGAGAACTCTGGAAAGCCTGGGCCTGGCCCTGGAAGCTGCCTTCGATGGCGGCTTGTATGCCGGCCTGGTCCCGGGCCTTGCCGATCGCCGTCACCGCGTCGGAGAGCGCGAAGCCAGGCAGCAGGTTGAAGGAAACCGTCACCGCCGGAAGCTGGCCGAGATGGTTGACCGAGAGGGGCATGGTCGAGGTCCGCAAGCTTGTCACCGCTGTCAGCGGCACCATGGCGGGAACCATGGCGGCGGCATTGCTGGCGCTGCCGGGCAGGCTGCTGGCACTTCCGCTGTTGCTGGACGAGACATAAAGCAGGTTGATGGCGTTGGCGTCGTTCTGGTACTGCGGCAGCAATTCCAGCATCACCCAATATTCGGCATCGGCGGCATAGATGGTGGAAATCTGCTGGCCGCCAAATGAGGTTCCCAGCGCCGTCTCGATTGACTGCACCGAAACGCCCTGCGAGGCGGCCTGGTCGCGGTTGATATCGACATTTACGGTTGGGCTGTCGAGATCAAGGTCGGTGATGACGTCGGCGAAGCCGGCCGTGCGGCTCAGCGTGTCCGCCAGCTTGAGGGCGCTAGCGTTGAGCTGGATCTGGTCGGTGTCCTGCAGCGTGTACTGGTAGCTGGACTGGGAAACGCGCCCGCCGATGCGGATCGAAGGCGGGTTCTGCATATAGGCGTTGATGCCGGGCACATGTGACAGCTTGGGCCGCAATTCCTGGATGATCTGGTCGGCGGAGAGACTGCGCTTGCCCATGGCTTTCAGCTTCAGCAGCATGGAACCGGTATTGGTGCCGTTGCGGCCGCCGCCAGCGGAGCCGACCGACGAGATCACTGCGTCAATGTTGGAATCCTTCTGGGCGATGGCGGCGAGCTGGCCCTGCATCCGCAGCATGGCGTCATAGGAGGCGCGATCGGCTGCCTGCGTGGCGACCTGGATCTGGCCGGTATCGACCGAGGGAATGAAATCCTCCTTGGAAAACCAGAACAGCACGCCGGTCAGCACCAGGCTGGCGGCAAAGGCGGCCAGGATCAGGCGCTGATGCTTCAAGCTCCAGTGCAGCGAGCGTTCATAGCCTTTCTGCACGCATTCGAAGGCGCGCTCGTTCCATAGATAGAGGCGGCCATGCTTGGTCTCCTTCTCCGGCCTGAGGAAGCGGGCGCAAAGCATCGGCGTCAGGGTGACGGCGACGACGCCGGAAATCAGGATGGTGAGGATGATGGTGACGGCGAATTCGTGCAGCAGCCGACCGACAATGCCGCCCATGAAGACGATGGGAATGAAGACCGCTGCCAGGCTGATGGTCATGGAAAGGATGGTGAAGCCGATCTCGCCCGCGCCTTTCATGGCGGCATCCGCCGGCGCCTCACCCTGCTCGATATGGCGGACGATGTTCTCCAGCATGACGATGGCGTCGTCGACCACAAAGCCGACCGAAAGAGTCAGCGCCATCAGGGAGAGATTGTCCAGCGAATAGCCCAGCAGGCTCATCCCGGCGAAGGACCCCAGGATAGTGATGGGCAGCGCCACCGAGGGAATGATGGTAGCCGACAGGGTACGCAGGAAGACGAAGATCACCGCCACCACCAGCACGGCGGCGATCAGCAGCGTCGTCTGCACATCCGCCACCGAGGCGCGGATCGACTGGCTGCGGTCATAGATGGTGGAAAGCGTCACCGAACTGGGCAGGCTCTGGCTGAAATGCGGCAGGATGGCGTTGATCTCGTTGATGATCTGGATGGTGTTGGAGCCAGGCTGGCGCTGCACCGACAGCACGATGGCGCGCTTGCCATTGAGGAAGGTGGCGATGCGGTTGTTCTCGACGCTGTCGATGGCGGTGCCGACATCCTCCACCCGCACCGGCGCGCCATTGCGCCAGGCGATGATCTGGCGCTTCCAGGACTCGGCGTCGGGCAGCTGGCCGTTGACATGCACTAGGGTGGACTGGCTGGGGCCGTTGAGGGTGCCGGTGGCGATGTTGACGTTGGCGGCCTGCGCCGCGGCGGCCACTTGATCGATGCCAATATTGCGCGCCGCCAGCTGGACGGGGTCGACCTGCAGCCGCACCGCGAAAATCTGCGAGCCCTGGACATTGACCTGGGCGACGCCCGAAAGGGTGGAAAGCTGCCGCGCCAGCAGATTCTCGGCATATTTGTCCAGCTCGTAGAGCGGCATGGAATCCGACTGCATCGCCAGGAACAGGATGGGGGAGTCGGCGGGGTTGACCTTCCTCAATGTGGGAGGTGAGGGCATGTTGACCGGCAATTGCCGCGAAGCCGCCGAGATGGACGCCTGCACATCCTCCGCCGCGCCGTCTATGTCGCGGTCCAGATCGAATTGGATGGTGACCGACGTACTGCCAGCCGTCGATTGCGAGGTCATCGAGGAGATGCCGGCGATGGTGGAGAATTGAGATTCCAGCGGCGTCGCCACGGCGCTGGCCATGGTCTGGGGATCGGCGCCGGGCAGGCTGGCCGAAACCGTGATGGTGGGGAAATCCACGGCCGGCAATTCGCTGACGGGCAGAGCGGAATAGCCGAAAATGCCGAAGGCAGTGAGCGCGGCCATCAGCAGCACCGTCATCACCGGCCGTTCGATGAAGGGCCGCGAAAGATTCATGGCCGGTAGGGCGGCTTGCCGCCTGCCACCGCCACTTGCTGGCCGGAATTGACGCGAAGCTGGCCCTCGACCACCACCCTGTCGCCGGGATGAACCTCGCCCGTGATGGCGTCCACCTTGCCGTCGTCATTCAACACCGTCACCGCCCTGGACCAGGCCTTGCCGTCCTTATCCACCACCAGCACGAAGCTGCTGTCGGGTCCCAGGTTGACGGCGTCGCGCGGCACCACGGTGGTGCCGGGAAGTTGGCGGATTGCGGCGGCAACGGTGACGGTCTGGCCCGGCACCAGCCGCATATTGTCATTGGGAAAATCGGCGCGCAATTCGATGGTGCCGCTGGCGCCGCTCACCATGTTGCCGACGAAATCTGCCGGCGCATGTTCAGTGCCGTCCGGCGCTCCCGCCATCGGCACCGAGACCTGCAGCCGCCCCTGCGTGTACTGGTTCTGGATATCCGCCAGCAGACTCTGCGGCAGCATGAAGGAAACCTTGATCGGCTGCACCTGGGTAATGGTGACCAGGGTCTGCGCCGAAACGCTGCTGCTGGCGGTGACGATGTTACCGGGCTGGATCAGGATGGCGCCCGTTTTCCCGTCGATGGGCGAGGCGATGCGGGTATAGCCCAGATTGATGCGGGCGGTTTCGACATTGGCCTGGTCGGAGACGATGACGCCTTCATCGGATTTCACCTTGGCGGCCTGGGTCACCAGTTGCTGGTTGGAAATTGCGTTCTGCTGCGCCAGCGCCTGGTAGCGGGTGAGATCGACGCGGTCGTTCGCCAGGGTCGCCTGGTCTTTCGCCAGCGCGCCCTGCGCCTGCTCCAGCAATGCCTGATAGGGGGCGGGATCGATCTGAAAAAGAACGTCCCGCTTATGAACGATGTCGCCTTCGCGGAAATTCGCTGCCAGTAGCTTGCCGCTGACCTGGGCGGTGACCTGCACCGTGGCGGGCGAGACCACCGTGCCAATGGTGCTGCGGGTGATGGTGACGTCCTGGCGTGTGGCGCTGGCAACTCTAACGGGCGGCGGTGGCGGCGGTTTCTTCGTCGGGGCGAACAGGACCGGCAATACAGCCCACGCGATCAGTGCCAGCAACAAAGCAAGCGCGCCGTACAGCCACCAGCGGCCATGGCGGCCAAGGCCGTGATACCAGCCGCCGATGCGGCCGGGTAATGCCTCGATGGTTTGCATTGAATCATGGACTGTCATGGGACGCGCTCAACCTCCGCCGCTGACTGCGGCGCGCATTGATTTTCCGGCGCGCTCCAGCCGGAACTATCGCGGGAACGAACCCGATATGCAAAAGGTTCCGTGACGGCGAAGTGGGCGGCGGCCGCATTACCGCTGAATTAGGAAACCGCAGTCAGGCATTTGCTGGGCTGTTGATCTAATACCAGTGTTCCAAATAGTATCGACGCCATCACATCATTCGCCATCGAAATGGGTCAATGTGCGGCTTGGGCGTCAAGGACGTTACCCGCCATCTTAAGGGCGCATGAAGCGCCAGGCGACAGGGTTTAGGGCGCAACGCCCGATCCCAGGCACTGTTGTCAGCGGGGCTTGCGCGGTAAGCGTGGCTGCTGCCGTTCCGTCAGACCTCCCGGCTTACCGTCGACGGTGACCGCCCGAGGTTGCGGGCGATGCGCCGGATCAATTGACCGGCTACAATGCCACGTGAGATCTCCTCGCGCTCCTCAAGCCCTAGCGCTACCGCAGCCCTCCGGCGCGGTATCGGCGCATTGCCGCCATCGTGAGCCAATATCCGGTAGACGCCGCTCTTGTTTCTGCGCCATCCCGCAATGTGTTTGGAGAGCCTCTACAGACCTGCTCAACAAAGCCTATGACGGGCTTCTTCCGCAATGGGTGCTGCGATACGGGGCCTGAAGACGGTGGAAGCCATACCGTGTGCATTGTGGCGACCGAAGAATTTCTTCAGTTCTCGAAGGGTCGGGGTAACGACCTGTCGACTCCGTTGCCCACCTTCGGTTTCCCAGGCCTGACTGCAGGAGATCGCTGGTGCCTCTGTGCGCCCCGCTGGAAAGAGGCCCTGGACGCAGGCCAGGCGCCGCACGTCGTGTTGCGTGCCACCCATGAGGGGGCTCTGGAATTCTGTTCGCTTGCCGAGTTGAAGAGCCACGCAATTGATTTGGCGTAGTGTCAGCTGACGCCTTTGCGCTACCACTAGGTCAGATCAAGACCGTAATTGGTTGCTTCTTTTGCCACATCAGTGCGAACGAACGCCTCCCTCAATGGTAAACGAGAACCGAAAATAACGCTTGCCCAGTGTGGTGGCTGGCGCCCGGCGCGCTGCGCAACTGCCAGCCATACTCGAAACGCGCCTCGAGATAGCGGCCAATGGAATAATGCAATCCACCACCCACGCTCTCCAGATAGGTCTGGTCTTTCACGCCAGGCATCGGGGTCTTTTGCCCAACATAACCGAAATCGCCAAAAATATCCGCCTGGAGCTGATCGCCTGTTTTGGATGCCAAAAACCTGTCCAAAACGCTGATTGCCGGGAAACGGATTTCCGCGCTCGCCGTCAGCCCCAGAGAGCCGCTTGCTGTCCGGGCATCATATCCCCTGACACTGTCGATACCGCCAAGACCAAGCTCTTCACTGGATAGCAGGTTGGAAGTTGCAACCTGCCCCTGGACGCGCAACAGTCCGGCAAAATTCCGGGGCAGGCGTATGAGTTGTGAGATATTGATATCGTCATAGATATAATTGGCCTTGGCATCAAAAACGCCAGATTGCGTGGCCGAGGGCTGGAATGCGGCATCGTTATTCCGGCCTGTCAAACCGCCCGGGCTGAATATCAACTGATTGGTAAGTCCCAGCGGGCCCATGCCGTCATCCAGGGACGCACTGTAAACCACCGGAAACTGGTCTATTTCGGTGTATTGCGAGGCGACCTGATCGCCGCCGAATGCGAGGTTGCTGTTGGTGCGCTTGAAGTCAAACCCGAACTGCAGCTCGTGTTTGAAACTTCCATGCTCCGGCAGGGACACAACATAACGTCCACCGACCTGCATATTCACACCGACCTGGGTGAAAAACGCGCCCAAATTGGGAAACTGCTGGCCATAATCGCCGAAAATCGTGATGCGGTCATGCCACGGCAATGGAATGGTCCAGTTGGCCTGGTTGTCCATCATCGTCGCACCGCCTGGACCGACGGGAAGATGGGTGGGGCGAAACCAGAAATCATCGCTGGAGGTCAGCTGATAGGAGATATCCTGGCCAAGCCCGAACGCGTTCCCCCAGTCGGCCGCGAAGCTCCAGCGCTCCCGTCCGAGGGTGACCGGGTCGCCATTGTCCAGACCGGCTGAAAACCGCCAGGGAAAGCGGTCGACGGTTTGCAGGGTGATATCCGTTCTGCCCGGATCGCTGCTCTTGTCGGCAACCGCAGTGACCTGAAGATAGGCATTCTGGTTCAGTCGGGCGATATCCTGATCGAGAACTTTCTCGTCGATCGTTTCGCCCGGCTTCAAGGAGATTCCGCGCGTCAGGAGGCGGCCGGAAAACCAGCGGTTCCCCGCCACGCGGACCTTGCCCAGCCGGAATTCCATCACCACGACCTGAACCACGCCACCGGCGATATCCTGGCTGGGAAAGCTGACATCAACAAAGGGATGGTGCCGCGCGCGATACCAATCGGTGATGGTTCGGGTAACGGCGGTGATCGAATCCTTCGAGAAGGGCTTGCCGATAAAGCCGTTCAATTTCGCCCGGACATCGGGGCCATTGAGCAGGCGGGCGCCTTCGATATCCAGACCGGGATGAAGTTGCTCCGGCGGCAGCAGCTTGTCGGCCTTGTCCACCAGGCGCAAACCGGCCAGCCGTTCCAGCAGCGCCTCGTCGGCGCGCACGGGGCCCGCGGCCGCCAATGCAATCACCAGCCATAGAGCGAGCGCGCGCAGAACCCGGCCAAGCCGGCCCGGTTCAGGGACTGTTGTTGATCTTGTCGGGGCCGGAGGCCGTGGTGTCGACCAGCACGACACCAATATGATTGGCGCCCTGCAGATTGATTCCGGTCTGGGCGCTGACGCTGAGCGTCCCGGCCGTGATCGTGCCGGTATTGCTGTTTTCGACGACATTGTCTCCAGATACCATAGTCACCGCCCCTGAGGTGCTCAAAGCCCCGGCAATGCGGATCCCCTGTGCGCTTTCCAGCGAAATTGGATCGCCACTTGCCGCAACCGACCCCCTGACCGCCAGGGCGGCGGCATCATTTAGCGAAAGCCCACCCGAACCGGCCTGGAAGTCCTTCAGGTCGCCGATCTGGTTGTTGCCCAGAAGCGTTGTTGCTCCGCCGGACAGGCCGGAAAGCGATTGCGCCAGGATGGCGCCATTGCCCGATTCCGTGATCGCTCCGCCCGCCTGCAGGTTTGCCGCGCCGTTGCCGGTCAGGCTTGAAAGACCCGATTGGATATCGATATCGCCGCTGGCCACCAGCGACAGAGTCGTGGATCGCGCCCAGTTCAACGGCGCCAGGATGATAATAGACGTCGGATTCCCGCCGCCACCGGCAGCAGAAGAACTGCCGCTCGACATCGGGATCGCCTGTCCGGCGGTGAGAACAAGCCGCCCGTTGGTGGCGTTGACGGCGCCATCAACCACCAATGAAACGTCGTCATTGAGCAGGAAGCCGCGCGGCCCGTTGGCCTGGGAAGCATGCAGGGTGTTAATCTGGTTGTCGCCGGTCAGTTCGGTGCGGCGGTTCGACATGCCTGTAAAGCTGTCGGCATAGATCGCACCATCGTTCTTTTCGACGATGGCGCCATAGGCGGTCATGTTCACCGCGCCACTCGGATTGCTGATCAACGATTCGATGCGAATGCGGCCGTCGGTATTGAAGGTCAGCGTATTGCCGCCTTCCAGCGTCACCGGGGCCAGGATGACCAGGCCATTGGGGTCACTGGGAGGCACGCTGCCATCCGCCGGCGAGGATGTCGGGACGGTTGGCGTCACGCCGGACGAATTGGTGGTGATCAACGTCAGATTCCCGTAACCGGCATCCACCGCGCCCCTGACGGTCAGCTTCGCAGCGTCGGTAAACGATAAGCCGCCCCCGCCCGCGTTGGTGAACCCGTCCAGAAAGGCAACTTGGTTCAGGCCATTGAGATTGATGCCGCCCACCGCCGAGCCGCTGAGGCTGTTGGCGATGATGCTCGCGCCATTATCCTCGCTGATGGCATCGCCCGAGGCGAGAACCACCTTGCCGCCGCCGGTTAGCGCTGTCCCGATCTCAATCGGTCCGTTGCTTTGCAGCGAGAGGGTGTGAGAGTCGGCCCAGAAGAGCGGCGCCAATATCGTCAGGGCTCCTGCGCCGTTGCCTCGCGCGGAGGAAGAGGAGGAGGCGGTGGAATTGGAGGCCAGCGTCAGGTTGCCGCCGGAGCGCACAATGTCACTGACGATCAGCGCGGCATTGTCATTCAGCAGGAAGCCGCCGGTGCCGCCGGCGTTGAAGCCGGCCAGATTCGCGATGGTGTTCGCCCCGCCCAGGATCGTCGCACCGCCGGAAGAACCGGTGAGAGTTAAGACGGCGATGGCGCCGGCGCCGCTTTCGGAGATTTTCCCGCCCGCGACCAGGCTGGCGTTTGCGTTGTAGGGATCGCCGATAACCGCAGCCTGGATGCTTAGATCGCCGCTTGCCGTGAGGCTGAGGCTGTTGCTGCCCGCCCAGGTCAGCGGCGCGAGGATGGTAAGATCGGCGGTGACGGCGGTGCTGCTCCCCGCGGAAATCGAGGACGCCGACTGCGATGACGACGAATGCGAGGTCGACGAAGACGAAAACGAGGTGCCTGTGGCCAGCGATAGACTGCCGTTGCCGGCGTCGACCGCGCCCTTGACCGTCAGCTTCACCAAGTCATTGAGCGAAAGGCCGCCGTTACCGCTGTTGGTGAAGCCATTCAGGGTGGAGATCTGGTTGGCGCCGCCAAGGCTGACGCCGCCCACACCCGAACCGCTGAGATTGGCGGCAACGATGTAGCCATTGCCGCTTTCGCTGATGGTGCCACCGGCGGTCAGCACGACACTGCCCTTGCCGGCGCTATTGAAGATCGGAGCGACGATCGAAATCGCGTTCGCAGCATTGAGGGTCAGCGTGCTGCCATTGGCCCAGTCCACTTCGCCCGCGACGGTGATATTGCCGACCTGGCTGCCGGTCGCGCCTGTCGTGACGGTAACGTCAGCCTTGGCAAGCGCCGCATCCAGATCGGAGGTGCTGAGAACCGAGTCGTCCCCTGTCGGCGTGAAGACTTTCTTGACGATGGCGCCATTGCTGGTGCTGCTGTTCTGGATGACGACATTGCGGGGATCGAGCAGCAGCGAACCGTTGCTGCCACCTGGCGCGCTGAGATCGACGCTGCCGTGATATCCCAGAAGATCGTGGGAAGACACTTCCGCGAAGCCACCCGACTTGCCCGCGCCGCCCCTGGCGCTGATCGCACCGGAAAAATCCGTCTGGTTGTTGGACCAGACCACAACATTGCCGCCGTTTCCGGCGCTGCCATCCGCGTTGAGCCCGGCGCCCGCAGCGACGCTGGTGGTGGACGCCGTCGCCACGGCCTGTTTGATCAACTTTTTGCTGGCAATCGCGCCGCCATGAGCATCGCCGCCGATCAGGATGGTGCCACCGCTGGTGCCGGAGACATCGAGATTGGCGTCCGCAGTGATGGCCACCGACTTGCCGGTCGCCACGATCACCCCGCCCGAACCGTCGGTGTTGGTGGCTGTGATCGTTCCGCCCGCCTGGACATCGCCCGTCCCTGACGTCAACCAGACATGCCCGGCGACCTTCTGGCCGCCCGTCGCATGAATGATGCCGCCGGTGTTTCCGGCGAGAGCATAGACATTGCCGCCAGCCGCCCTGATCTCGGCGCTGGCGGCTTCGATCGTTCCGGAATTCGTGGCGTCGCCCGTCCCGGCCTTGACGAATATTCTCTGGCTGGCCGATTGCGGCCGCACGATGACATCGGTGCCGGCTGCAAGAGCCGCAGTGCCGTGCACCGCTGAAATCGATCCACTGTTCTGGACGCTGTTACCGATCAGGATCGCGTCACCGTTGGCGGAGACGATCTTGCCATTATTGACGACGCTGCCATTGGCGTTGGTGAAGTGTTTGGTGCCATTGCCAAAGGCGTCATCGGACGTGTCGCCAGTGGACGCAACGAAACTGCCGCCGGTCACAACCTTGCCGGTGCTGTCGATCACCACGCCGGCGGGATTGATCAGATAAATCGTACCGGTAGCGCTCAGCGAGCCGGCAATCTGCGAAGCGTTACCGCCCGTAACACGGTTCAGCGTCGCGCCACTGCCATTGTTCACGATGACACTATTGTTCTGGCCCACCGAGAAACTTTGCCAGTTGATGATGCCAGTGTTGGAACTCTGTGTGACGGTGAGAGAATTCGCACCCGAACTGATGGTAGCTCTGCCGACCACGACTTGACCGCCGGTTGGAAGACCGCCAGCCAGGGCAGGATTTACCATCCCGAGCGCGAGGGGCACGCCCAGGGCGAGAACGGTCCAGCTCGCATGCGAGCGCAACGTCCTGTGAAGATTTTCCATTGACTACCCCGACTGTTCCCCTCTTCAATCTGTAGAGCAGCCACTCCTGGGCGTACAGAGACCTATGAGAATACTGGGATAATTATTTTGTGATAATACCCGCACTGGCTGTTGCAAAAGCGCATCATGGCGCGGGACGTATCGCCGAAGCGATTCACGGTTACGAAGCGATCCTGGCTGAGAATCCAAACGAGCCGCAGACGCTGCACCTCTTGGGCCTGTTAACCATGGAACAAGGGGATTTGGTAAGGGCTGAGCGCCTGCTGCAGGAGGCGGTGAAGGTGTCACCGACCAATGCATACGCCTGGTACGATCTCGGACTGACCTTTGTGCGGCTGGAACAATTGGGAGCGGCCCGGCACAGTTTCGCCCGGGCGGCGCAGGAAAAGCCCGATTACGCCGAAGCGCTTTTCAATCTCGCCCTGACGTTTCAACTTGTCGGCGAGGAAGCCAAGGCCAGCATTCTCTATCGCCAGGCGATTACATTGAAGCCGGATTTTGCCGCCGCCAGGTTCAATTTTGGAGTAATTCTTCACGCAGAAGAAAAGTTTGAAGAGGCAATTGGCCAGTATCTCCAGGCGCTGGCGGCCGATGCATCCCTGCCGATGGCCTCGTCCTATATTGCGGCCGCCACGTATTCCGCCGGCGACATGGAAGGCGCCAGGCGGCAATTCGAGACGATTCTGTCGCGCGCGCCGGAAAACGCCCTGGCCCACTACTCGCTGGCACGCATCAGATGTGAGGCATATGACATCGACGGTGCGGTCGCGGGCCTTGGCGACGCCTTCACGTCATTGCTCGAGCAACCCTTGCCGCCACGCTCCATCGCCGAAGCTGCCATTCCGGTTTCCCGCTACCCGGTAGAATCCTACCGTGAAGCGCTCCCATCCGTAAGCCAACGCCTCGCGGAGCATGGCATTCGCCCGTTCCTGGTCGGCGGCCTGCTCATAGGCGCCTTGCGAGATGACGACTTTCTGGATTTCGATAAGGACATCGATTTTGGCCTTGAAGAAAGCGTGACACCGGCCGATCTGGCGCGCGCCCTGGATCATCCGGATTTTCGTTGCACGAGTGAGGCAGGACCGGATGGAGTTGTGCAAAGCTACCGCTTTCGTGAAACCACGGCGATCGATTTCTTCTGGTTCTACCGCCAGGGCAACCAGATGTGGTGCGGCCTGGACTGGTATGGCCAGCGCGTACGCTGGCTGCACCGCAGCTTTGACGTGGTGCCCTTTCACTGGAAAGGCGTCAATGTTTACATGCCGCGCGACGCGGACACTTTTCTGACTGAGTGTTATGGCGACTGGCGCGTTCCCGATCCCTTCTTTCCCGGCTGGGCGGCGCGCAACATTGAAGGCGGGCTGCGGCCGGTCACCCGCATGATGGCTTATGGACAGATCTTTCGCGAGACCTGGCTCGGTCACCACAAAAAGGCGATGGCATTGTGCGACCACGCGCTAGCGATCGACGCTACCCTGCCCCATTTGCGAGAATTGCAGGAACGCTTGCGCGCCGACGCTGCTCCGCGATCAGGCCTGATTGTCCCCACGTTCTCGCAGGCGATGGGCCACACGTTCGACGATTTTGCGGGTTGAAATGGCGCTGGTGTATCCAACGGTTCGAAGCCTGCCACTTGGAATAATGGCGCCATACCAGCGTTCGAGCTCCTGCGGGCCCATATCATCCCCATGGCATAGGAAAGCCGCACCCAACTGGTCCAGAAAGTCACAGGTGGGGTACAGCGGCGAAGGCGCATCCAGGACTCGGTCAACAAAGCGGCAGCCGCGCACAACCGCGACACGTTCAGCATGAGACAGAACAGGTGGTGCCTTGTAAGTCGCGACGTCGTCGTCACCGACGACCCCAACAACGAGATGCGTCCCCAGAAGGCGTGCTCGCCGAAGAAATTCGACGTGGCCATAATGGAAAAGATCGCAGACCACGTCAGCGTAAATCCAGACTTCGCTATCCATCTTGCTCATCGCAAAAATCCCCCGGTGTTATGCAGCGTCATGGAAAGACTTGGCAAGGTAAGTGCGAAAGCAAGAGGAACGGTCGCCCATAGCCACTCCCCATGGAGGGCCGGCTGCGCCTGTTGACCCTTAACCTCGGCCTTCCCTCGGTATCGTTGGGTCGGCGCCGCCGGCTGCCGCTCGCCGAATTGGCGCATCGCCGGCTGACCGCCGCGCCTGACCGGCTGCGCGCACTTGATGCCGATATCATATCGCTTCAGGAGGTCTTCCATGTCACAGATCAGAGCTATCTCGTTGCCGCTCTGAAACAAGACTATCCCTATCATTGCGTGTTGCGGGGCACGAAATCGGCGATCGGCAACGGTCTGCTGTATTTGTCGCGTTATCCGCTGACGGACTGTGCCCTGACGGTCCACAAACCGACCATGGCCTCGCCATTTCAGAAAGAAGCCGCCTTTCTATCTGTCACAGCGCAGTTGACCGGCCTTCCCAATTTGCGACTCCTGGCCCTGCATCTCACGGCTGCCGGCCCGTTTTCCGACTCGCAGTCGAAAACGGAGCTAAAACGGCGCCAGCGCGAACTCGAGGCTTTGCTGGCGGCGCCTGGCGCATCGGACAGCGTCATGCTGGGTGACTTCAACGCCAGCCCACACGTTTGCCCAGAAATCTATTCAGAGATCATAAAGAGGGGATTTCGTGACGCGTTTGTGGAGGCAGGGTGCGTCGATGGTCCGCATGCTGCAACGTGGGAGCGCGAAAACTACTTCAACCGCCGCAGCCTGTACCGAAATGCCCCCAGTCAACGCATCGATCATGTCTTCCTGCCCGACTCGCTTGCGAAGACCTGGACTGTGGTCTCGGCACAAATCGCCTTCCGCGACCCTGTTGGATTGCATGGCAACGAGGCCTTCACGCTTTCCGACCATTTCGGCATGCTCGTAGATCTGCGCTCGCACCCCGAAATGGCGGCTTGACTGCAAATGAAGTCGGATATGCCTGGTAATTTTTTGGCTTCCCATGCCAGTTTCTTGCGGGGGCTGATACTGAATCCGGCGGATGTTTCCTCGCCCACCCCGTCCAGCCCCCGCCTTGCACGCGCAATCGCTGCGCAGGTGGATATATCCAGGCCTGGGCTGGTGATTGAATTGGGCCCCGGAACAGGGGCCGTCACTGAGGCCCTAGTGAATCGCGGGATTGGCGAGGACCGGATCATCGCCGTCGAAAAGATCGCATATTTTGCCGATTTGACGGCGAAACGATTCCCCCTGGCGAAAATACATTGCGGCAACGCTTTGGCTTTCGAGAAATATTTGGTCGTTGACGCGCCTGTTGCGGCGATTGTCTCCGGGCTGCCGTTGCTGAATTTCCCGCCGAACATACGCCGGTCATTGGTGACACGCGCCCTTGGCTGCCAAGGGGTTGGTGGCTGCTTCATCCAGCTTTCCTATGGCTGGGTTCCGCCGGTGAATTTGGAAGATTTGGCTGTGAATTTGTCCAAAGCATTTATTGTGCGAAACTTTCCGCCTGCTCATATTTGGACTTACCGCACAACTTGACGCGTCCGCGTCGAACGCTAGCGGCCACTGGTATAGTAAACTGCGCGGGACGTGACCCGGTGCTCGCTCGTGTGCTGTCCATCGAGAGCCACCCTTCATCTGCAATGCGACCCTCTCATTTTATTTTGAGGGACGGGGCGCAAATGCCGATTTTCCTTGGATTCACATGGAAAGTCTTTGAATAAGGCCCACTCATTACGAATTCATTCATCTGTCTAATGAAGGTCGCCGGCAGGATGTAACTCCCTTTGGCATAAGCACAATCAATACCGGGTTGTTTAGATTGCTGTTGCGGAATCATTGAAAAGTACAAAGCTGACATGGAAGGCAAGTTCGATCCCTGCCCCACCCTTCCGCGCATCGACCCCAGCTCTTCGGGGTACGGTCCCCCTTAGAAATAGTTGTGAGTAGAGCCTGTGCCGCGTTGAAAGCGTGGACCAAACCATGTCCATTTTCATTGCGCGCGTCGCGTAAAAGTTTGCGATAGCGGGGCGCATTGCGCACGCCCTCAGTTAGAGTTTTTTCCGCGTACGGATCCGTTTGGCGTGCCTTCCCAGGTTTGTGCCGCGCGGACGCTTGTCCCTTAAGCGCCGGCGTTCGTCAGATAACTGAGGTTGAAAATGGCTGGAAATCACGGCGAGCCCCTGCGGGGTCTGGCGGCTGCAAAGTCCCCCCTGTTTCAAGGCCGCTTCGGCCGCATGTTCCGTAATCTGCCCGCGGCCCGATACGGCGACAGCGACGCCGAAAGCGAGCGCAACCTGATCCATCTGGGCGAACTCATGTCGTCGCCTTTCGACAAACCCAAGGATGGTCAGGACGATGAGGAGAGCGGAATACCCGCGCTCTACACTTACTTCGGCCAGTTCGTGGATCATGACATCACCTTCGATCCCGTCAGTTCGCTTACCAAGCAAACCGATCCCGATGGCCTGACGGATTTTCGCAATCCGGCGCTAGATCTCGACAATGTCTATGGTCGCGGCCCATCCGATCAGCCCTACATGTATGACGGCGCCAGGCGGATGCTGCTGGGGGATCCGCTGACGGGCGGCCGCGCTGGCGCTTTCGACCTGCCGCGCAACAGCCGCGGCCGCGCCCTTATCGGCGATCCGCGCAACGACGAAAACAGCATCGTGTCACAGCTTCAGGGCCTGTTCCTGCGGTTTCACAATCGTCTCGAAGCCGAGCATACGGAACTGAGCTTCGAAGAGGTCCAGAGCCAGGTGCGCTTTCACTACCAGTACCTGATCGTGAACGATTTCCTGCCGCGGATCGTGAACGCCGATGTTCTTAAGGAACTGAAAAACGGCGCCCATTTCGCCCGCGAAAAACTCAAATTCTTTCACTGGAAAAGCGATCCCTTCATGCCAGTGGAGTTTTCGGTGGCCGCCTACCGCCTGGGCCATTCCATGATCCGGCCGGGCTATCGCATGAACGATCACAAGCTGTTGCCTATCTTCCCCGTGCCGCCGGAATTTCCCAAGGGCTTGACCGGCTTTGAAGCCATGGAAGCCGGCCGGGGCATCGATTGGGGCCGGTTCATCGATATCGACATCCGCCGCTACGACGGAGACGCCGCGATCCGCAAGAAGCGTCTGCAGTTCGCGTATCGGATCGATACGGCGCTGGTGAATCCGCTGTCTATGCTTCCCAAGGCCGTGGTCGGGGACAAGCCGCGTTCGCTGGGCGCCCGCAATCTGGTGCGCAGCCTGCGGCTGCGGCTGCCCAGCGGCCAGGATGTGGCGCGCGCGATGGGTGTCACGCCGCTGGCCGACAAGGACATCCTTATCGGCCAGGGCGTCGACAGGCCCGACAAACCGTTGAAGAACATCGTGCAGGCTGCCGGCAGCGTGTTCGCGGACAATTGCCCACTTTGGACCTATGTGCTCGCGGAAGCGATGCAGCACAAAACCGCCGTGAAGCTGCCGGTCAAGGAAAACAAGACCGTGAAGACGCCGCAGCTTGGTCCCGTGGGCGGGCGGATTGTTGCGGAGGTGCTGCTGGGCCTGATGTACGGCGACGGCGCCTCCATGCTGTCGCTCCATCCCCATTGGCACCCCAAAACCGGCCGCGGGTTCGCCCTGCGGGATTTCGTGCGCTATGCGCTGGGAGAGGGTCCGCGGCTGTGAGCGATATCCAGGCGCTTTTGGGGAAGGGCATTTGAAAACTGTCATCCATGGGATTTTCGTCGATCCTCCCATCGCCATCGCGCGCCTGGGCGGAAGTTCCGTTCCGCAGGACGCCTATCGCTGGGCGGAAGCGGACAATCCCCGCAGCGAAGGCAACACCGTCATTGCGCCATGGTGGACCCTGGATGTCACGCCCGGCGGCAGCGTGGAGCCGCGCATGCCGTCCAATGTGCGGCTTCGCGATGGCGATTTGATCCGCCCGGTCGCACCGTTTTTCGAAGTATGGGCTTTGGTCGGCGGCAAGAATGACGCGCCGTCGAAGTGGCGCGAAATGCCGTTGACCGCCGCGTTGCTGAAAGAGTGTGGCCTGGATCAATCCGCCATCACCATCCAGGTGGATGCGAAGAACAGGAAAGCCGCGCGGCGGCGCGCATCGTCCAGCCTGACCTTCGGCACCTTTCCGCCCCTGGCCGTGACGGCAAACGACCATGGCGTGCACATGCTTCACGGTGTGAGCCCTCCGGATGCCGAGACGCCTATGGTGCCGCGTGATCGCGCCATACCCATGGGCTATTTCCAGGTCATGAAAAGCAGGCCCCAGCCGCAAGGCGCCAATGTCGGGTGGGAAGGCGAGGTCAATGTCGATGTGATCCGGTTTCGCTTCACCCCTGCCAAGGGCGAGTTTTACGGGCCGCCGCAAGCCGCGCTCCAGACCGAGACCCACGGCATCGCCGTGAGCGAAGAGAACGCTTTTCTAGATCCCGACGCCGGCTGGTTTTCGCAGGCCACCGAGCGGGTCATCGAGCCGGCGGACACCTATGACATCCTGCGCGCCGATCTCGATACCGGGCCTTCGCTGGGCGTCGTGGACGACACCTGTGAAGCGCGCATCGAGGTGACGCTGGCGCTTCCCGGCCGCGGCGCCGCGCCATTGAAGGCGCACGCCAACGTCTTTGTCGGGCCGCCGGATTTCGCGCCGGACCGCCGGCCATTCCTGTCTTTGGCGGATGAGCTGCTGGACCGCACCACGGGCGGCCAGCGGCGCAGCGCTGCGATGACCGCCGCCGATCGCGATGCCTGGGTGGAGGATCTGTTCGAGCGGATTTATGAAACCGTGTCCTTGTTCAACCTCGATCATTTCCAGAACGATCGCAGCATCCTGCTGAAAGGCAATCGCCTCAGGCGCAAGCCCATTCCCGGCGACGGCGCCAAGACCCCACGAGACCATGCCATGACGCATGTCGACGCGCTGCGAAACCCCAGCCTGACGGTGGGGCCCACTACGCGCGATCAGCCGCTGCCGCTCAGCGAGCATGCGCGCACGCGTCATCGCGCCTTGCAGGATATCGACGCGTTGCGGGAATTGATCGCCGAAAGGCCGGAACGGCTGGAGGCGCTGATCCGCCGGCCTTTCGAAGTCCAGGCGGACGAAACTTTCAATACCACCACCATGCGCATGCCCCCTTTCATGCGCAATTCCAACGCGATGCCGTTGACGCTTTCCTTCTGGCAATACGATCTGCTGATGGACTGGGTCGCCTCGGTGCGAAAGTCCCGGCTCAAAAGCAAGCGAACGGGCATGCGCCGCATGTCGAAGCAGGCCGCGGATCGGCGCGCGCTGGTGTTGGCACGGCTCGATCGTGGAAAGGCGCCCTGATTGGAAAAAGTCGCAAGCGTGGCGCCCGATCCTTCCGCGCCTCTTGTTCACCGGTTCCGGTCGCGGGCGGGCGATCACTTGTTGGTCGTTCCTCACAGCCGCATCTTTGATGTGCAGGGCGCGCCGGCGGACGCCGATCTCGGCGGCCTGGTGGACCGGCTGGCGGAACCCGAGGCGGCGGAGTGGGCACTGGACGATGTCGTCACCACCTCCGTGCAGAGCATTTCGCTGAACGTCAGCTCAAGCTGCAACCTGTCCTGTTCCTATTGCTACGCCTCGCGGGGCGGATTCAGCGGCGCGCAATCCGCGTCCATGGACTGGGATACGGCCAGGGCGGCCATCGACGCGCTGCTGGCCCGGGCCGACCCGCGCAACCCCGTCACGGTCGGTTTCATGGGGGGCGAGCCCTTCGTCCGGCGCGCGCTTCTGCACCGCGCCGTGCACTACGCCTCTGACCGCGCCCGGGCACTGGAGGTCAATATCGGTTTTTCGATAACCACCAACGGAACGCTTCTGCAGCCCGACGACATCGCGCTGATCCGGTCCCACCGCATGGCGATCACCGTCAGCATTGACGGCGGCGCGTCGGTGCAGGATTCCCAGCGGCCGGGCGCGGGACGCAACCCCGGCGGCAGCCACGATGCACTCGCTCGCGCCACGGCGCCGCTGCTGGCTGATCCGGGTCTGGCAAAGGTCGCGGCGCGCGCCACCGTGCTGCGCACCGACATGGATATCCAGCGGCGCTTTGACGATATTGTCGGGCTTGGTTTTCGCGAGGTGGGCTTTTCGCCGCTGCGCGCGGACAAGGGCAGTGGCGACGCATTGCAGGCGCAAGATTGGCCTCGCTATTTCGAAGCTCTGAAAAAGGTCGCCGAAGCCGAATTGCGCCGGGCCCGCGCTGGCGGCGGCATCCGCCTGACCAACCTTGCGACGGCCCTGAAGCAGATGGCGCGCGGCGCCAGCTCGCCCTATCCCTGCGGCGCCGGCGGCGGATATTTCTCTGTGGGCGCCGACGGGCGTTGGTACGCCTGTCATCGGGCGATCGGCGTGAAGGCTTTCGACCTGGGGGATAGCGGCGCGATCGACGCCGCCCGGCGCGAGGCATTCCTCAGCGCGCGGCATGTGCATGCGCAAGAAGATTGCCGGACCTGCTGGGCCCGTTACCTGTGTTCGGGGTCCTGCCACCAGGAAGCGGCCGCACGCTCCGCATCGTCCTGCGATTTCATCCGCAGCTGGCTGGAATTCTGCCTGGCTGCCTATTGCGAGCTGACCGATCCGCGGGTAGCCGCCGCGCCCAACCTCCCGATGGAGCCCGCCCATGGTCACGCCTGACAAGGTCAAGCTGCTGCCGCGCAACGCGCCCGCATGGCGCAAGTCGGGCGCGGTGAATGCCCAGCCGCGGCTGCTTCCCGGCAATCCTGTTTCCACCCGGCTGGAATCGGGCATCGGCAACTGTTTCCCCGGGCTGGAATGCGATCTGCGCAACCTGGAGCGGCGGTTTTTTCCTTTCCTGGAAATGGACATGCCCGATGCCGCGATCAAGCTGGTGTGCGTTGACCTGGATGGCGTCAGGGCGGCCAGGGCGCGTGGCGAGATCACGGCGCAGGCCGCGGCTGACTATGAAGCGCTGTCGCCGTCGCATGGCTGGTCGGTGGAAGTCCTACAGGGCACGTTCGGGCCGTTGGGAAAATTCCGGTTGCGCATCGCCGATATGCAGGCGGTGTCCGAAGGTCCGCGCCGGGCCCCGGTCGATCCGTGGACGGCGGTGCGCATGCTGACCGAAGGCAGCGATGTCGAACTGGTGCTGGCCAAGACCCGGAAGGGCAAGACGCACCGCATCACGTTGCAGGGCAAGCGCGCCAGGTATCTGGGAGACGACGGAGCGCTCGCGGAAATGTTCGATCCCGGCGAACTGACTCAATCCCTGTGCAGTCCATGGACGCATGATTTCCGAGACTGTGCCTGTTTCTACTGGGCGTCCAACCATCCCGACATCGTTCTGCCGCCGCTTCCCGTGGAAGGACAGGAGGATCCGAAATGGGACCTGGCGGTGCCGTGGGAGCGGCGGGACCGCGCGACGGACAAGCCGCCCAAGCCGGCGACGGCCGACAATCCCACGCCTGTCGAACTTCGCTATTTCGAGATCAACCAACTGTGGCAGTCGTTGAATTTCGTCATCGAGCGGCGCGAGCAGGTGGGACCCTATGCGCAGCGGCCCTTCAGCGCCCAGCCCTTGAAGAACGCCGCCGAACTCAAGCTGCACCTGCGTTACGCCGCGGGCGTGGAGCTGGCGGTGCTTCAGGAGTATCTCGCCTCGGCCTATTCGCTGAAGCCGGCGGGCATGCTGTCAGGGGCGATCAAGGACGATGTCCGGGCCGCGCACGCCGAAATTATGCGCATCGCATTGGGCGAAATGCGCCATCTGCGAGCCGTCAACTATGTGCTGGCGTCGCTGTCAGGCTCTGACTACACCCCCGCGCTGGGCGTGGCGACGGCCGTTCCCGCCGCCAAGCCGGGCAAGACGCGGCCGGTGCGCATGGCGCCGCTTTCGCGCCTAGTGCTGAATGATTTCATTGCCATCGAGGCGCCATCCCAGTCTGTGGACAGCGTTTATTCGCGCATTCTCGAAACCCTGAACCGGGACGGCAACGAAACCCAGATCCAGGCGATACGCACCATCATGGCGGAAGGCGAGGATCATTACCGGACGTTTCTGGCGATCCGCGAATGGCTCGCGCCCCATGCGGAAGACCAATATCTGCGGACGCCCGCCACGGGGCAGGCGAGCGGCGGCCAGCCGCAACGGGCGCTGCAGAAGGTGTACCTGCACCTGCTCGACCAACTCTACAAAGGCTATCGCGCCGGCCTGCCCGCCGGCGCCGCCGCGCTGAACGAAGCCCGCAACACTATGATCCAGCCGGGTGGGATCGCCGAGGCGGCGGAGGCCGTTGCCGAAACCGGTGCGGTCGTGCGCTTCAACACGCCTAGCGACCCCCGGTTCGCGGCCATCGCGCCGCCGTGACCGCCACCCGCGCTTTCGACATCGCGGTGGTGGGCGGTGGCCCGGCGGGATTTGTGGCGGCGCTGGCGGCGGCGCGCCACGCGCGCGTGGTTCTGGTGACGGGCCGGCTTCCTTCCGAAACTTCGCCCGTGCGTATCGAGACCGTGGCGCTGCGTACGCTGGCTCTGCTGACCGAGTTCGGGCTCTCGCCGGCCAGTCTGGGCGTGCGGGAATTCCACAAAGGCGGATGGTCGAGCTGGGAGCAGGCGCAGCCCGAATGGCAGCCCCATGCCGGCACTGCCCATATCGAGCGGCCGTTGCTGGAGCAGCAACTGTTCCAGGCGGTTTGCGCGGCGGGAATTCCCGTGATCGTGGAACGCTGGCCGGGCGCCGCCGGCGGAACATTCGTGGGCACCGGCTGGCGCGCCTCCCATCTGATCGACGCCAGCGGCCGTAACGCGGTTTCGGCAAAACACCGCGATCGCCCGCCGCGTCCCTGGGCGGGCCGTTTCCTGTGGACGCCGCGGCATCGAACCCAGGCGTCGCCGGAATTCCGCATCGCGCCGCTCGCGGCGGGTTATGCCTATCGCGCCGGCTCGGCCGACAGGATCGGCATCGGCCTGGTGGGACGAAGAGAGCTTCTGTCCGCGCCACTCGGTCGGCTTGAACGCCTGCTGACCTGTGAGGCGGATTGGCTTCTGGACGGAATGCCGGCCCTGTCATCGCTGACGATGGGCGCCACGGGGGTTTGTTCGCTGCAATGGTCCAGCGGCTCATCCGCGTCGCTGGTGGGCGATGCCTCGCTGGCCAGAGATGTGCTGTCCTCGCAGGGGCTGGGCTGTTCCCTGAGCGACGCGTTTTACGCGGTGGCCGAAATCGTCCAGGGGCGGCAGGGGCTACTGGCGCAGCGGCACCGGGAAAACAGGGCCATGCACCTGAAAATGCTCCAGGAGACGCTGGCGCGGTCGCGGTTCGGTGACCGACCCTTGTGGCGCGACTATGCCGGTTATCTGCGAGCCTTGGACGCGCCGCGGCCCGCGCGCCAGCAGGTGCTTGATCATGGCGGCGGGCGGCAGCAACACACCACTGATTTCCCTGTTAAGTCGCCGTAGCTTCCCTGTTATTGGGTTTTGCGTTCCCTGTTATTTCAAGTCGTCATTTCCCGAGAAACTGGCCATTTATCGAGCTAACTCGGGCGGTCGGCGAGTTTTTCGAGGGAGATTCGCGATTCTTCCCTGTATTTTGCCGGAAACGGGCCGCAGACGGGTTCGGCAAGACTGCCACCACCACCATTCTCACGGATGTGAGAATGCCATCAGCTTCCATTACTTTTGGGATCTCGGCGCATTGGCCCCGTGAGAATGGCTGGCGGCCGGGATCGATTCTTTTAATTGCGCCGCATTCGCGGCGCGGGCCCTATACCGCCCACCATTTTCATCCCCGCACTTCCTGCGGACATGAAAATGCCAACACCGCCTGTCCACGCCCTCAGGAATTTATTTTCGCCTTTTGCGCCCACGCGCTAGGCCGCTTTCGCCGCCCGCGCTTATCCCCACATCTGGCACCGCGCATATGATGCCCTGATGCAGGAAGCGCGCGGCAATTCTGTGAGTGCAGCGCCCCCGGTGGGGGAGGGGGGTGGGCAAATTTGCGTGGTTCGAAAGCGCGGCGCCCAGCCCGGAAATCGCAATCGCTGGAAACATGGCCGCTACAGCGCCGCGCTGCGGGCATATCGCGCCAGGCGCGACGCCGAACTGGCGCCTCTGTTCGCTGCCGTCGAGGCCGCCATCGCCGAAGCAAAGCTGGAAGCCGCTTTCCGCCGCGGCTTCGCCGCCAGCCTGCGCGCCCAGGCGGAAATCATCGCCGCTTCCGTCTCAGTGCCGCTGCAGGGCGGCCCGGCTCCTGGTCACCGCGCCGGCCGGCACGGCGCCCGCCGCATTGCCCCAGCTGTTGCGGATATAGGTGAGGATGTCGGCGACCTGTTGGTCGTTCAGCCGCCAGGCGAGGGACGGCATCGCCGCGGCGGTGGGCGCGCGCGCGGTCTGCGCCGCCTGTGTGCCCGCCAGCACCACCCGGATCAGGGTTTCGGCGCTTTTCTGCTGCACCACCGGATTGGCCGCCAGCGGCGGGAAGATCACGCTCTGGCCGTTGCCGTGGCTGTTGTGGCAGACTTGGCAATTGTCCTCATACAGCGCTGCGCCCGCTTTCATGCGTGTGTCGTCGGCGGCGAGCGCACGCGCCGGGCCGCCGTTGCCCGGCACATCCCTGAGATAGACGGCGATGGCGGTGAGGTCGGCGTCGCTCATCTGGGAGGTGGAGTTCTCGATCACCTCGGCCATCGGCCCGCTGGCCATGGAATGGCTGTTGTGGCCGGTCTTGAGATAGCTCACGACCTCGCTCTGCCGCCAGGAACCGATGCCGCGCTGGGCATGGGCGGTGGCGTCGGGCGCGAACCAGCCCTCCAGCGAGGCGCCGCGGAGCGCGGCGCCGGTGTCGGCGCCGAAGGGATTCTTGGGCGTGTGGCAGGCGCCGCAATGACCCGGCCCGTTGACCAGATATTCGCCGCGCGCCCAGGCGGCAGATTTGTCGTCACGCGGCGCCGGTGCGGCCGGACGGAAGAAGAGGAAATTCCAGCCCGCCATCAGGCCGCGGATATTGTAGGGAAAGGCGAGCTGGTTGACGCGCACCCGGTTTCGCACCGCCGCCACCGTCTGCAGATAATCAAAGATCGCGCCGGCGTCGCTGTCACTGAGGCGGGCATAATAGGGATAGGGCATCGCCGGATAGAGCGGCCGCCCGTTCGGCGCCATGCCGGCCTTGACGGCGCGGACGAACTCTTCCCTGCTCCAGCGTCCGATGCCGGTGTCGTCGTCGGGCGTGATGTTGGGCGATGCCAGCCTGCCGAACGGCGTCTCCAGCACCCGCCCGCCTGCGAAGGGCTTGCCGCCCGGCGCGGTGTGGCAGCCGGCGCAATCGGCCAGCATCGCCTGGCTGCGTCCCGCCGCGACGCTGGCATAGTCCGGCGCGGCGGCTTCGGCCGTAGCGGGCGCGGCCAGCATGAGAAGAAGCAAAGCCGCGCGCTTCATGCCAGCGGCCCGGGATGCTTGAGATAGCGGCCCTGGATCGCCTCGGCCGCCCAATAGGTCAGGGCGCAGACCGTGCCGGTGGGATTGACCGCCGCATTCTGCGGAAAGGCCGAGGCGCCGAAGACAAAGAGGTTGGAGACGTCCCAGCTCTGCAGATAGCGGTTGACGGCGCTGGTCTTGGGGTCGGTGCCCATCACCGCGCCGCCGGTATTGTGGGTGCTCTGATAGGGCACCGAATTCCAGCCCTTGCCGGCCTTGCCCATGGTCATGATTTTCGGATTGAGCGAGCGGGCGATCTTCTCCACCTGGGTGCCGACCCAGTTCTGCATCCGGATATCGTTGTCGGGGAAGTCGAAGGTGATGCGCAGCAGCGGCCGGCCGTGACGATCGGTATAGGTGGGATCGAGGTCGAGATAGTTGCCGCGGATGGCATAGCTCGAGCCCGAACCGCCAATGTCCATGACATGGCCATAGGTCGCCGCCGTCGCCGCCTTCCATTTGCTGCCCCAGCGCGGCGTGCCGGGCGGGGTCGGGCGGCTGGAGATCGGCCGGCCACTGCTCTGGCCCGAACTGATCGAGGAGCCGCCGACGAAATCCAGCCTGGAATGGTCGAAATTGTCGCCGTTGAAATCATGCGCCGAGGAAATCAGCGCGCCCGCGCCCATGAAGGGATTGAAGCGCTTGTCGTCGAAGAACAGCGTCGCACCGCCGCCGCCGGTCTGGTAGCAGTAATTGCGCCCGACCACGCCTTCGCCGGTCCTGGGGTCATAGGGCTTGCCGATGCCCGACAGGAACATCATGCGGACATTCATCAGGCCATAACCGCAAAGCAGGATCAGGTCGGCGGGCTGCTCATATTCATTGCCGCTGGTGTCGATATAGGTGACGCTTTTCGCCGTCTTGCCGTCGGGATGAAGATTGATCTTCATCACCTCGCATTCGGTGCGGACCTCGAAATTCTTCTTCTTGACCAGCACCGGCAGGATGGTGGTCTGCGGCGTGGACTTGGAATAGTTGGCGCAGCCGAACCGCTCGCAATAACCGCAATAGGTGCATTCGCCCATCGCCACGCCCAGCGGATTGACATAGGGCCGCGACAGGTTGGCGGCGGGGGTGGGGAAGGGGTGCAGGCCGAGATTGTGCGCCGCCGCCTCGAACAGCGAGGCGCAATAGGGCCGCTTCAGCGGCGGGTTGGGGTATTCGCGGCTGCGCGAGCCTTCGAAGGGATTGCCGCCCGGCTGGACCTGGCCCTTGATGACGCCGGCCTTGCCCGAGGTGCCGCAGAGATATTCATAGCGGTCATAGCAATGCTCGATCTCGTCAAAGGTGACGCCCCAGTCCTGCAATTGCAGCTCGGCGATCTTCTTGGCGCCATAGCGGCTGGTGAGATGGCTCTTGGCGACGAAATCGCTGGGATCGTAGCGCCAGCATTGCCCGTTCCAGTGCACGCCCGCGCCGCCCACCCCCGCGCCCGGCAGGAAGGAGCCATAGTCGCGCATCGGCAGCGCCGTCTGCGAGACGTTGTTGCGCATGGTCATGGCTTCCTGCGCCGGCTGCAGGAACAATTCCTTGCGGATGGCATAGCGCAGTTCGTCCGGCATATAGCCGATGTTGAAATCGCCCGCGGTATCGCGCCAGGGGCCGCGCTCCAGCGCCAGCACTTCCAATCCGGCGGAGGTGAGTTCCTGCGCCAGGATGGAGCCGGTCCAGCCCAGGCCCATGATCACGACATCCTTGCGCGGCAGCAGCTTCGCCATCTCAGCCCCGCTCGCCATAGATCGAGACCGGCCCATGCGGATAGGGCTGGTTGTGCTTGTCGACATAGTCGCGATAGTCGTAGCGGGCGCCGGGAAAGCCGATCATCTTCCAGGCCGCCATGCCGCGATTGCCGCCATAGAGCGGGTCGGCGAAGAAGCCTTCCATCGTGTTCTGCAGCATCAGCTCGAAGAAGGCGCGCGACGAGAAGCCGGGCGTCAGGGTCAGCGCGATCTTGCCGCTTTCCAGCCCCGCCAGCACTTCGTCCTGCTGCTCCGGCGTCAGCTGGGCGAATTCCTTGCCGGCATAATGGGCGCGGACATGGTCGGCCAGGCGCGCCAGGCCCAGGCGATAGCGGCCCGATGGCGTCAGCTCGCCCTGATAGCCTTGCGTGGACAGGCCCGGCATGAAGGGCCCGGCGGTGTAAAGGCGGCTGGAAGCGCCATAGGAACCGGCAAGCTGGCGGTCGATGAAGACGGCGCAGCCGGCGTCCTTCCCTCCCGGGGAAAGATGGTCGCCGGGGATGAAGCGATCGACGATGGCCTCGACCATGGAGACTTCGCGGGGGTTGAGGAAATACCAGCCCAGCGGATTGACCGGCTTGGGCGGATCGCCCGCGAAGGGCGAGAAAGGCGGCTTGATGCCGGAATAGCTGCGCGCCAAAGCCGGGATCGCGGCGCCCGCCACCGGCAGCGAGGCCACCGAGGCCAGGAAACGGCGGCGGCAAAGCTTCAGCGTCCTGCTCATTGTGCGGCTTCCCGCTTGTCGTTGCGGCGCAGCATTCGCCCCCGTCCTACCCACCGCCTCAGCCCGTTGCTAGGCTGACTCAAACAGGCGGGGATTGCCATGCAGAATCGCAATTGGATCACACCACTGGCAGCCGTCCTGGCGCTGGCCGCCATGCTGGCCGGGACTCGGGCGCAGCCAAACATTCCGCGCACGGAATGGCGCGACTGGGGCGGCGACGCGGCGCGGACTCATTTTTCGCCTCTTGCTCAGATCAGCGCCGCCAATGTCTCGCGCCTCAAGCCCGCCTGGGTCTGGGACGGCGGCACGTTCGGCCGCTCCTGGGAAATCACTCCGCTGCTGGTGGACGGGCTGCTCTATGTCACCGAATCCGGCAGCAGCGATGTGCTGGCGCTGGAGCCGGAAACCGGCAGGGAAATCTGGCGGCACAAGGCGCCCGCCATTCCCGGGCGCGGCGTCGACCGGCGCGGCCTGGCCTATTGGGCCGGCGACGGCACGATGAAGCCCCGTATCGTAGTGCTCTGGGGTCATCTGATGTTCGGGCTCGATCTGAAGACCGGCGAATTTTCTGCGGACTGGCCGGCGGCGGGCCTGGATATCGGCCTGCCCAATCCCGCCAATGGCGGGGCGATCGGCGGCGGGGTCTTCGCCGCCTCGCCGCCCATCATCTACAAGAATCTCATCATCACCACCGCCGCTTCCGGCTTCCAGCCCGAACCGGCGCAGCCCGCCGATCCGCACGCCAATGATCTGCGCACCGGCAAGCTGGTGTGGACGGCGCGGCTGATTCCCGCCGCGGGCGAACCTGGCGGAGATTCCTGGGGGCCGCAGCAGCAGACCGTTGCCGGCAGCGGCAGCTGGGGCATCCTGGCGCTGGATGAAAAGACCGGCACGGTTTTTGTGCCGACCGATTCCGGCAGTCCCGATTATTCCGGCATCTGGCGTCCCGGCGACAATGCCAATGCCGACGCCACCGTGGCGCTGGACGCCGAGACCGGCAGGATCAAGTGGAGTTTCCAGAACCATCATCACGATATCTTCGATCTCGACACCAATTCCGCGCCCTCGCCGGTGCAGATCACCCGCAACGGCAGGCGCATGACGGTGGTCGTGCAGACCACCAAGCAGGGCATGCTGTGGATCCTGGACGGCGAAACCGGCAAGCCGGTCTTTCCTTACGAGGAGCGGCCGGTGGCCCAGAGCCAGATTCCCGGCGAGAAATCCTCGCCCACCCAGCCCTTCACGATTCTTCCGGTGCCGCTGTCGGCAGCGACGGTGCGGCGGGACAATCTCAGCCAATTGTCCGACCGCGCCAACCAGGAATGCACCGCGCTTTATGACGCCAACAAATTGCAGGATGCCGGGCCGTTCAATCCGCCGCGCCCCGACGGGGCCTGGACCATCATGCCCATCGGCGCCATTGGCGGCGTGGACTGGGGCGGCGCCTCGGTCGATCTGGATCGCGGCTATGCCATCATGAACATCGTCAACCTGCCGACCATGATCACGGTGAACAAGGCGACGCAGGGCGGCATCAAGGGCAATGACGGCTATCGCGGCACCTCGGGCAACGTCCGCTTCGCCGACAATGACGGCAGAAGCTGCAATGGCGGACGCCAGGGCGAGTTGGCGGCGGTGAATCTGGCCACCGGCAGGGTGGTCTGGAAAGTGGCGCTGGGCTCGCTGGAAGACGCGTATGGCGCGCGGGCGAAGGACATGGGCGCCACCAGCATCGGCCCTACCCTGGCGACGCGCGGCGGCATCGTCTTCGCCGCCGCCACCGACGACCGCCTGCACGCCTATGATACGCGCACCGGCCGTCTGCTGTGGCAGATCAAGATGGCGGCCTCGGCCAATTCCGGTCCCATGACCTATATGGGCAAGGATGGACGGCAATATGTGGTGATCGCGGCGGGTGGCCCGGGCAATGCGCGGCGGCCCTCGCCGCGCGAAAACGCCGTCTATCATCAGACCCTGGTGGCATTCGCGCTGCCCCGGGCCGGCGACAAGCCGCTGGACATCGTCACGCCCTATCCCAGGCACGATCTGCTTCCTGGTGAAAGCATGACGACAAACAGCTCCGGCGGCGCCATCCTGGTGCCGGCGCCCGCCGCTCCCGGCCGCTAGGACCGCGCCGCCAGTTTTGCCTTCAGGTCACGCGCCATGGCGGCGAAGACGCTGTCCCAGTCGCCGACCCGGGTCTGGCGATAAAGCGTCATGGTCGGATACCAGGGGCTGTCCGTCCGCTCCAGCAGCCAGCGCCAGTCGGGGACTTTCTGCAGCGCCGTCCAGGTCGGGCGCCCCAGCGCCCCGGCGAGATGGGCGATGGAGGTGTCGAGGGTGACGACCAGGTCGCAGGCCTCCATCACCGCGGCGCTGTCAATGAAGGCGTCAAAGCCGGAATCGAAATCCTCGTTCAGCCGCTCCACGCTCATGCCGGCGGGCAGGCGGTCAAGCTGTTCGCTGCCTTCCCCCTTCTGCAGGGAGATCAGCCGCACCCCGGGAAGGGCGGCCAGCGGCGCCAGGGCGGCGACGGGAAAGGAGCGGTTGGAATCATTGATGCCCTGGGTCTTGCCCTGCCAGGCGATGGCGATGCGAAAACCATGGCCGCCCAGGCGCTCGCGCCACTCCGCCACCTTCTCCGGTTCGGCCTTGAGATAGGGAACGGGCGCCGGAATGGTTTCCAGCGTCGTGTTGAACAGATGCGGCAGGCTGAGCAGCGGCGCATGGAAGTCCAGCTTTTTGGGCTTGCTGTCCTCCGCGATCAGCGTGACCGGCACCGGCAGGCCGCGCAGCAGGCGGGTCATGCGGTCGCGCACCGCCAGCACGACATGGGCGCCCTGGCCTGCCAGATCGATCGCATAGCGGCTGAACTGGATGATGTCGCCCAGTCCCTGCTCGGCATAGACCAGCACGGTCTTGCCCTTGACGCTTTGCGAGACACCTTGCCAGGCGCCGGCCGGATCCATCTCGGCCACCGGCGCCATGGTCATGGTGCGCCCCGGCAGCCGTATCCGTTCTTCATAGAGCGGCAGGCCTTCGCTCAGGCGGCCCAGCAGCAGGCAGAGCAGGCCCTTGTTGACCGCGCTGGCGCGTGAGGCGGGATCGATGGCGATGGCCTGCTCGAAGGTCGCCATCGCTTCATCGAAGCGGCCCAGCGCCTGCAGGACGACGGCGCGGTTGGAATACAGGACCGCCACATCGGGCTGCAGTGCGATGGCTTTCTCAAAATCCGCCAGCGCCGCTTCCATTTCACCCATGTAGCGCAGGATGGAGCCGCGGTTGTTGTAGGCCATCGCGTCATCGGACTGCTGCGCAATGCTGCGGTTGAGGTCGGCCAGCGCTTCCTCGCGCCGGCCCATCCGCGCCAGCAGGGCGGTGCGGTTGGAATTGGCCTCCGGCGAATTGGGATTGACGTCGAGGGCGCGGTCATAGCTGGCCAGCGCCTCGTCCAGGCGCTCCAGGCTTTCCAGCACCACGGCGCGATTGATCAGGGGATCGGCATAATCGGGCTGGCGCAGGATCGCCTCGTCATAGCTGGCCAGCGCCTCTTCGGGCCGGCCCAGCGCCGTCAGCGCCACGCCGCGATTGAAATATCCCACCGGATGCTGCAGCCCGGCGGCGATCGCCTTGTCGAAAGTGGCGAGGGCGTCCTTGTGGCGCTGCAGTTGCAGCAGCACCGCGCCGCGGTTGAGCATCACCTTGGGGTCGCTCTGCAGCGACAGCGCCTTGTCGAAATCCTTCAGCGCCTCGTTGTAGCGGATCAGGCTTTCCAGCACGCGGCCGCGATGGGCATAGCCCCCGGCATGGTCCGGCGCCAGCTTGACAAGACGGCTATAGGCGGCCAGCGCCTCTTCCATGCGGCCCAGCTGCTCCAGCCCCTTGCCCAGATTTTCCTGCGCCGGGGCGAAATTCGGCAGGATGGCCAGCGACTGCCGCACCAGCTCCAGGCCCGGCTCCAGCTGGCCGGCCTGCATCACCAGCACGCCCAGAAGATGCAGGGCAGGGGCGTTTTGGGAATCCTCCGCCAGCACGGCGCGATAAATGTCGGCGGCCTCGCCCAGCCGTCCCTGCATCTGCAAGGCATGGCCCTGGCGCAGCCTGTCCTGGTGGAGGGGGGAAGGAGGCATGGCTCTGACGGCGCTGTCCGGCGTGCTGGCGCCGTCGTCCTTAAGGGGTTCGGCCCCTTATGCGCCGGGCAGGCCGCCCGTAGCAAGCGCCGGGCCGCCGCCGGTTAGCATGTGCTTGCGAAACATAGTAATTTACCGATTCGCGAGGGTGATGGGATGCGGATTGCGCGCGCCGGATTGCTGGGGTTGTGTCTGCCGCTGCTGCTGGCGGCGGCGCCCGGTGACGTCTCCGCTCCCGACGCCGCGCTCAGGCTGACACCGACCGGCGACAACGCGGTGACGGCGCCGGTCCGCCTGCCCCAGGCCCCCCCCGCGCCGTTGCAACCGCCCCAGCCCTTGTCCTTCGGGCCGCAGCGCATTTCCTATCCCGGCAATGTCGAGGCCACCTTCGACGTCATCTATGGCAACCTCAAGGGCTTTCGCCCCCTGACGCTGGACCTCTATCAGCCGCAGGCCCATGACGGCGCCATGCCGCTGGTGGTGTTCGTGCATGGCGGCGGCTGGAACGGCGGCGACACCCGCCATGCCGCCAGCTTCCCGGATTTTCCCCGGGTTCTGGCGGCGCTGGCGGCGCAAGGCTATGTCGTGGCCAGCGTCTCCTACCGCCTCTCGGGCGAGGCGCGCTTTCCCGCCGCGGTGCAGGACGTCAAGGCGGCGATCCGCTGGCTGCGCGGCCAGGCCCGCCAGCTCAATATCGACACCACCCGCGCGGCGGTGTGGGGCGACGGCGCCGGCGGGCAACTGGCGGCGCTGGTCGGCGTCACTTGCGGCGTCTCGCCCTTCGAGCCGGACCAGGCCGACAATGGCGAGCGGCCCTCCGACTGCGTCCAGGCGGTGATTGACTGGGGCGGCGCCGCTGACCTGGAAAGCCTGGACGGCGACAAGCCTGAGGCGGACAAGGAAGCCAAGGCGGATGGCTTTGCGCCGCCGCCCACGTCCGATGTCGGCGGCTTCCTGGGCTGCGAGCCTGTCCGCTGCGCCCCCATGCTGGCGCGCATGGCCAGCCCGCTGGCCTATATTTCCTCCACCAGCCCGCCTTTCCTGATCCAGCATGGCGCCACCGACAAACAGGTTCCGTCCGCGCAATCGCAAAAGCTGTATGACGCCCTGCGCAAGGACGGTGTTCCCGTGGAACTTCTGGTCTACCCGGAGCTGGGCTCCGGTTTTGCCAAGGCCGGCAGCCCCGATGCCGCCAGCCTCAAGGCGGTGCAGGAGAAAATTAGTGGGTTCCTGACGCAAACCTTCCCGCCCGCCCCCATCGGTCCTAGGCTGGCCCAGCCGCGCGGCTCTGTTTACTGAACTGACTATTCAGTGGGCTGCGTCCGCCGGGTGGCCCGGCTTTTGAACCGTTCAGTCTGAAAATGTCCCGTTCTGGGGCTCAGGGCGCCATGGAAGAACAGATTTTCTGCGACGGCATCGGCAGAATCGCGATTATCGGCGGTGTGGTGAGGCTTGACCTCTTTACCTATTCGCCAACCGAGGTCGACGCCAACGGCAATCCCCGTCCCATTTTGAGCCATCGTATCGTGATGGGAACGGATGGCTTCCTGCGCTCGTCCGAAAAAGTGGTCGAGGCGGTGCAGGCGATGACCCGCAACCGCGCCCAGCCGCAGGCGCCGCAGCCGGGCCGTCCCCAGGGACCGCAATGGCCGCCTCAAGCCGCCCAGCCTGCGCCGCCGCCGCAGCAGCCTGCGCCACCGCAGCCGCAATCGGCGCCGTCAACCAAAACCGCAGAGCCGCCGCCACCCGCGCGGCCGCCTTTCCCGTAAGGTCAAACCATGTCGCTCACAAAACAGGACCTCAGGCAGAAAGAGGAGCCGAAACCCGCGGCGCCGGAAGCGGCTGCCGCCAGCACGGCTCCCCAGAGCGGCCTGCGCGCCCTGGCCTCGGTGGCGCGTCACATGGGGCTGGACTGGAGCCTGACGCGGCTAACGCATCTTTATGCCAAGGACCGCGAGCCCGACAGCAAGGAACTGGTGCGCATCGCTCGCGCCGAAGGCATGAAGGCGGGGCTGCACAAGGCCAATTGGAAGGAATTGTCCGGCTCGCAAAAGCTGGCGCCTTTCCTGGTGCGTCTCAACACCGGCGCCTGGTTCGTGGTGGTGAAGGTG
>Ga0265313_10000633_pt1 | contig 36277 bp, 39 predicted proteins | sample 4123metaG_FD_203122 | JGI IMG/M metagenome (GOLD analysis project Ga0265313, IMG submission 203122) | Rhizosphere microbial communities from Carex aquatilis grown in University of Washington, Seatle, WA, United States - 4-1-23 metaG | ecosystem: Host-associated > Plants > Roots > Rhizosphere >... | reverse complement strand
ATGCCGGCGACTGCCATTCTTCGTGCTCGAATCGACCCGCGACGAAAGGCGAGAGTGGAGCGGATCCTCGAAAATCTCGGAGTGACCCCCACTCAGGCAGTGAACATGCTCTACGCGCAAATCGAGCGCCGAAAGGCGATACCATTCCCGGTGAGTTTGGAGGAAGGTGTCATCGCTCCGCCCATTGCGCATGTAGCCCGGGAGTGGGGCGGACTCGACCGGGAGGATTACTCGCATCTGGACAAGCGGTGAGCCCGAAACCCGGAGAGCTCTATCTCGTGGACCTTGGCATGATCGGAAAGGTCCGGCCGGCGATGGTCGTTTCCCGAGAAGATCCGGCAAGCAGTCGCGCCACAGCCATATGCGTTCCGCTGACTACGCAAAACCGGGATTCAGCTTATGAGGTCGGGTTGGGGAAGCTGAGGTTTCTCGACAAGGAATCCTGGATAAATGTCCAGGGGATCATGAGCATCGGCTATGAAAGACTAATTCGACGCCTGGGGCTTGTGCCTCAGACTCAATTCGCAGCTGTGAAAACTGCTTTGCGCTATGCTTTGGACCTTTAGCCTCAGGGCGCCGGCGGCCGGCCGGCGGCGCGGGCGAGGGCCTGGCGGGCGAGGACGGCGTCGTAGCGGGCCTGGAGTCGGGCGAGTTCCGCCGCTCGGGCGGAGCTTTGGGCGTCCAGGAGTTCAAAGTTCGTGATGACGCCGCTCGAGTAGCGCGTGCGCGCCAGGTCGAGGGCTTCCTGGGCCTGGGCGACGAGCGCATCGGTGTTGGCCAGCCGGGTCCGCGCAGCGGTCAGGTCGGAGAGGGCATCCTGAACGTCGGTGGCGATCGTCGCGGACATCTGGCGAACGCGCGCCTCGGAGGCCCGGAGTTCGGCGCGCGCCTCCACGCGTTCGCCGGTCGTCCGGCCGCCGGTGAAGATCGGCACCGACAGGCTGACGCCGCCGTTCACGTACCCTTTGTTGTCGTACATCGCCGGGAGCTGGGAGTCCTCGACGCCGCCCGACACCTGCGCCGCAAGGGTCGGCCTGTCGGCGCGATCGGCCACCCCGAGGCGGCGCCGGGAGGTTTCTGCGGTGTCCCGGGCGAGCCGGATCTCGGGGCGGTTCCGCAGCCCTTCGGCGATCGTGGCGGAAAGCTCCGGAGCGGGTCCGGCCGTGTCGAATCCGCCCGATAGCGGCAGGGGAGCCGTCGGCTCATAGGTCAGAAGCTCGCGCAGCAGAGCCTCCTGTCTTTGGAGCGAGGCGACGATGTCGGCCCGTCGATTTTGCGCGGTCGCCAGGCGCACCTGGGTCGTAAGGACGTCGAATTTCGTGGCAGAGCCGGCTGCGAATCTCTGCGAGGAAATGCGGCCGGCCTCTTCTAGCGCCTGGATTTCCTCGTCGGCGACACCGACCGATTCCCTGAGGAGGAGCACGCCGTAGAATGCCTGGATAGCCTGGTAGCCGAGCTGGCTCCGGACTCCATCCAGGGCGTCCTTTGCGGAAATTTCGCCGGCGCGGGCGAGGTCCACCAAGGCGTCGGTGCGGCCGAAATCGGTCAACAGCTCCCGCACGGTCACCGCTGCGTCGTAAAAATCGTGGATCGCCGGATAAAACGTCGTGGGGCCGAATTTGATGTACGGCCTCAGGCTCAAATGGGTGTAGGCCGCGTTCGCCGAGACCTGGGGCAGGCGGTTCGCGCCGCTCTGGTCCGTGCGGCCGCGGGCGGCGTCGATCGCGGCCTGCGCCGCGTCCAGGGAGGGGTGCCGGGCGAGCACCGTGTCGATGGTGCGGGCGAGGGTGAGCGGACCATCGTCGCCGCGCATCGGAGCGGCGAGGCCCAGGGCGATTGGCAGAAGAAATACGGCGGATTTCATTGTCTATTTAGTGTGATTCGGCGGCTGCGGCCGCGGCGGCGCGGGCGACCGGTTTGGGTCGGCCGGCGAGGAAGATGAGCGGAAGGCAGCCGACGCAGATCAGGGCGACCAGGTGGTAGGCGTCGAGATAGCTGAGGAGATTGGCCTGCCGCTCGACCATCAGGCCGAGGACGGCCAGCGCGCGGCGCGGCGCCTCCCAGGGAGAGACGCCGTGCGCAAGCATCCTCTGGGCGAGGCCGTGGAGGCGGGCGACCGTCGCTGGATGGCCTGCGACGATATCGGAGACAAGGGCCTGGCGGTGCACCGCGACCCGGTGATCGAGGAAGGTGTTGATGAAGGCGATGCCGAAGGATCCGCCGACCTGGCGCATCATGTTGTTCAGCGCCACGCCCTGCGGGATATCGCGGGGAGGCAGGCCGGACACCGCAAGTTGCGTGAGCGGGATTGCCATGAAGCTGAGGCCGACCGCGCGCAGGATCACCGGCCAGAAGAAATCGTGGGCGCCGGCGTCGAGGCTGAGTCCTCCAAGCATGTAGGCGAAAATCGCCACGATAATAAAGCCGATGACGATCAGGATGTGCGGAGGAACCCCCTTTACCAGCATGCGACCGATGAACGGCAGGATGATGATGGAAACGCCCGCCCCGGGCAGGAAAAGCATGCCGGTCTGCATCGCGGTGAAGCCGAGCAGCCGCTGCACGAAGATGGGAACGATGAAGACCGTGGCAAACAGGGCAAAGCCCAGGACAAAGGTAAGCGCGGCCGCCGACGCCAGGGTCCGGCTGCGCAGGACGCGGAGGTCCACGACGGGATGCTCGGTGAAAAGCTCCCAGATGACGAAGGAGACAAGGCTCACGACGGCCGTTATTGCGAGAACGACGATGTAGCGCTTTGAGAACCAGTCCTCCCTTTCGCCGCGCTCGAGGACGACCTGGAGGGAGCCCAGCCCCGCCACGAGGAGGCCGATTCCCGGCCAGTCGATCTTATCGGCGCGGCGCGCCGATGCGGGCTCGGCGACGAACACCCAGGAAAGGATCGCGGCGGCGATGCCGATCGGCAGGTTGATGTAGAAGATCCACGGCCACGAATAGTTGTCGATGATCCAGCCGCCGACCGTTGGCCCGATCGTGGGGCCGATGAAGACGCCGACGCCGAATAGCGCCGAGGCGAGGCCGCGCTGCTCCAGGGTGAACGTCTCGAAAAGAATGGCCTGCGAGGTCGAGAGGAGGGCGCCGCCGCCGATCCCCTGGATGAAGCGGAAGGCGACGAGTTCCCAGATGTTGTGAGCCTGCCCGCAGGCCATCGATGCGACCGTGAAGAGAAGGATCGAGCTGATGTAGTAGTTCCGCCGCCCGAAGCGCGCGGCGAGGAAGCTCGTCATCGGGATAATGATGACATTCGCGATCGCGTAGGACGTGACGACCCAGGCGACGTCCTCGAGCGTTGCGCCCAGGTTGCCGCTCATGTCGGAGATCGCGACGTTCACGATCGAGGTGTCGATCAGCTCGATGATCGCCGCCGCGATCACCGTGACTGTGATGATGAACTTCCTGAAGCCGAATTCAGCCATGGCGGCCGCCGGTCACTCCCGGACATTGACCGTCACGTCGGCGCTCGCGCCGGGGCGCAGCGTGAGTCCGTCGCCGGCGGGCTCGACGGAGATCCGGACGGGGATGCGCTGGGTGACCTTGACGAAATTGCCCGAGGCGTTGTCCGGCGGCAAAAGGGCGAAACGGGCGCCGGTCGCGCCCGCGATCGACTCCACCTTGCCGTGGAATACGACGCCGGGATAGCCATCCAGCGAGATCTCGACCCCCTGGCCGGTGCGCATCCGCGCGATCTGGGTCTCCTTGAAATTGGCCACGACCCACGCGCCCGTGTCCGCGGTCACGGAAAGAAGCGTCTGGCCGGCCTGCACGTACTGCCCCGGCTCGAGATCCTTGTGCGAGACCACGCCCGCTATCGGGGCGGTGATCGTGGCATACGAGCGCTGGAGACGGGCAAAGTCGAGGTCGGTCCTCCGCTGGTCGATCTGCGCGCGCGCGGAATCAACCTGGGCCCTGCTCGAGACGATCTCGGCCGCGGCTGCCTCGGCCTGCCGCCGGGTGGCCGTCAGGCGCGCCTCGGCTTCGTCGGCCGCCGCCTGGATGTCCGAAAGCTGGCTCGCGGTAATCGCGTTGTTCCTGAACAGCCCCGAGTCGCGGGCCAGGTCGGAGGCTGCCTTGGCCTGCGCCACTTGGGCGGTGACCCCATTTGCCTGGACGACGGCCTGTGCGGCCGCGGCGTTGGCCAGCGACGCCTGGGCGGTCTTTGCGGCGGCTTCGGCGCTGCGCACGGCGGCTTCGGCCGAGGCGACCCGGTTATCGAGCTCGCGGGGATCAATCGTCACCAGCGCCTGCCCTGCCGCGACGCGTTCGTTGTCCTTGACGAGCACCTGCGCCACGTAGCCGGGAATCCGCGGCAGCACCGGGCTGATATCGCCCTCGACCTGGGCATCGTCCGTCTCCTCATGGGCGCGGACGAAGAGGAAGTGCTTTATTCCGAGAATGGCGGCGATCAGCACGACCGCGGTGGCCATGGCTGCCAGGCCCTTGTTTCTTGAGCCGTTGGGGGAGGAAGCCTTTCCTTCGGGGCTGCGGCTTTGGGATAATGGATTGCTCATGAGGGCGGGAAGGGGATCAGGTGGATTATAATTAGGAGCCTAATTATATTCCCAAGGCAAGCCGGATTTGAAAGGCTTCGCCTGCCGGGCCTTCTCGCCCGTAACAATCAACCATGCGCTGGATTCCCTTCTGCCTTTCCCTGGCCCTCGCGGCGCTCGGCCTTCTGACCGTTTTCAAGGCTCCTCCCTGGGTGGACTGGAGGCTGGCCCTCCTCGCCGGAGAGTTCGGCCACTGGATTTCACTTATGGCGCTGGGCATCCTCATCCTGGCATGCAGCCGCTCGGGAGGCTCGGCGCGCGGGATCGCAACTGCCGTATTGGCGGGAGCCGCGTTTGTGCTCTTACTCAAGCCATCCTATCAGGCCTGGCGGCTGGGCCGGTCGCTTTCGTCGGAACTCGGGGCTGCGTTCGGCCCGGGAAAGTCCTCCCGGCCGCCTTTCTCCCTTGCCGCCCATTTTTCCCCGCAGCCCGCCGCCGTGCCCTTCGAAACGATCCGCTATGCCGGCGAACTCGATCTCGACTTCTACCGCGCCATCGGACGGACCCCGGCTCCCTGCGTGATCGTCATCCACGGAGGGGGCTGGGACAACGGCGATCGCCGGGAGCTCCAGCCGTTCAATCGATGGCTCGCGTGCCGGGGTTATGCCGTCGCTGCGATCTCCTACCGGCTCGCCCCCCGGTCGATCTGGCCGGCGCAGCGGGAGGACGTTGCCGCGGCGGTGGAATTCCTGCGCGCGCGCTCCGCCTCGTTCGGCATCGACCCCGCGCGGATTGTGCTCTTTGGCCGCTCGGCGGGAGGCCAGATTGCGGAGGCCTCCGCCTATGGCCTGCCGGGCCTCGGCGTGCGCGGGGTCATCGCCCTCTACGCGCCCGCCGATCTCAATTTTGCCTACGCCTTCGGGAAGGAGGATGACGTCCTGAAGTCGCCTTTTCTCATCCGGCAGTTTCTCGGGGGAACTCCGTCCGAGGTGAGCGCGGCCTACGATAGCGCGAGCGCCATCGGGCAGGTCGGTCCGGCGAGCCCGCCCACGCTCCTCATGCATGGGGAACTCGATCCCCTCGTCTGGCATCGGCAGAGCGAACGCCTCAATGACAGACTCGGGCAGGCCGGCGTGGCCCACGCGTTCGTGTCCCTGCCGTGGGCGACCCACGCCTTCGAATTCAACGTCAACAGCCCGGGCGGGCAGCTCACCACCTACGCGGTCGAGTGGTTCCTGGCGGCGGAGACGAAGTAAGGGGTCAGTGACCCGACCCCTTCAACGCCTCGGCGACCACCGCGCGCCTCCGGTGGTAGAAGATTGCCAGGCCCCCCTGGTAGATCAGGGTGCCGACGCCGACGATGGCGCAGCCCGCGATGTAGATCATCCGGAGGAAATGCTCGAAGTTCATTCCGGCCTGCGCGAGTTGCAGGCGCTGCGCCTCGGTGAAGAGCGGCTTCATCGTCGAGGTGTCGATGTGGGTGAGGAGAAGGCCCACGTAGCATAGGATCACGACCAGGAGGAGGAGCTGGCTCATGACGAGCCAGCGCATGCCGCGCTCGGCCCCGTGCCGCAGAAGCGCCACGCCGTGGAGCTCAACCGCCCCCGCGCCGGCCACGAGGAGCCCGATTATGGTTCCGAGCTCGTCATGCCCCGCTGCGCAGGCGAGCGCGAACAGTCCCGATAGCGTGAGAACGACCATGCCGTCGAGGCGGGCGACCCGGACGACGCGGCGCAGGGCTTGGACGGGGAGCAGGGGAGGATGGATGGCGGGCATGGGGTGCTGGGGCTGGAAAGCGTGGTGATTCAGTCGACGTCTTCAACTGAATCGTTAGCGGGGGCCGGTTTGGCGCCTTCGGCCGGAAAATGCGCGGCCAGAAGGGCCCCCGCGCGCTCGATGCCGTGGACAAGGCCCGTCGTGAAGTCGCCCTTTTTGAAACTGCCGGTCATTGCCGAGGCGAGCTCTCGCCAGAAGGCATCGCCGCATTTCTCGTGGACGCCCTTGTCGCCGATGACGGCGAACGTGCGCGAGCGGGGCGCCACGAAGATGAGGACGCCGTCTCGATGGGTCAGTTGCGCCACGCTCAGGCGCCGGAAGTGCCGCTGCGCAGCCGCGATCGGATCGGGAGCGCGGTGGCGGGCGATCAGGACGCGGATCCGGCCCGAGGTTCCGGCCTCGGCAGCGGCGATCGCGGCGGTCACGCGGGCGTGATCCACGGCAAGGGGGCTGGAAAAGAGCCAGCGCATCACCAGCTTCCTCCCGCGCCGCCCCCGCCAAAGCCCCCGCCGCCGCCCGAAAAGCCTCCGCCTCCTCCACCGCCGAAACCGCCACCTCCCCCAAACCCTCCTCCGGGGATAATCCACGGCACGCCCCCCCAGGCGCGGCGCATGCCCGTCCCGCGATAGACCACCTGCTGGCGGCTGCGGATGAAGGAATATCCGATAAACACCACGGCCAGAATGATCAGGATGGGAAAGGGCATGCCGCCCTGGGATCGGGAATCATCCACGGTGCGCCCGGTGCCCTTGTATTCTCCCCGGGTGGCGGCCAGGAGGGCGGTCACGCCGGCGCTCAGGCCACCGTCGTAGTCTCCCTGGCGGAAGCGGGGCACGATCTCGTCCTCGATGATCCGCTTGCACAGGGCGTCGGGGAGCGCTCCCTCGAGGCCATAGCCGGTCTGGACGTAGAGCTTGTGCTCCCGGGCGAAGACAAAGAGGACCGCGCCGTTGCTGCGCGCCTTCTGCCCGACCCGCCAGGACTGCGCGACCCGCACCGTGTAGTCCTCGATGGAGGAGTCCGACTGCATCGTCGGATAGACGGCGACGAGAATCTGATTCGACGTGGCGCGCTCGAATTCCTCGAGCTTAGCATTGAGAGCCTGCGCCGTGCCTGGCTGCACCAGGCCGGCATAATCGTTGAAATAGGCGGCCGGCGCCGGGGGCATGACCTCGGCCGCCTTGGCTCCCGCCAGCCAAAAGGCGGCGAGGAGCGGCAGGAGGAGGAGCCGGCGCATGGAGGGCACGCCCTGCGGAACCGGTCAGGGCTTCCCGCTGAAGTCGAAATTCACCTTTGGCGCCGCTTCCGAGCCGGCGGCAGCCATGAAATAGGGGTGGGCCGCGTGCCCGAACATTCCGGCGATGAGGACCGCCGGGAAGCTCTTGATGGCCGTGTCGTATGCCTGGACCGAATCGTTGAACCGGCCCCGCTCGACGGCGATCCGGTTTTCCGTGCCTTCAAGCTGAACCTGCAGGTCGCGGAAGTTGGCCGTCGCCTTGAGGTCCGGATAGCGCTCTGAAACGACGAGCAGCCGGGAAAGCGCGGTCCCGAGCTGGCCCTGGGCCTGGTCGAAGGCCGCGAGCTGCGCCGGATCGGTGGGTGCCGCCCCGGCCGGCAGCTGCACCCGGCCCACCGAGGCCCGCGCGTCGGTGACCGCCGTCAGGGTCGATTTTTCGAAGTTGGCGGCGCCCGCCACCGTGCTCACAAGATTCGGAACGAGATCGGCGCGGCGCTGGTACACGTTCTGAACCTGCGCCCACTGTGCGTTCATCCCCTGCTCAAGCGAGACGAGGTTGTTGTAGGTGCCCATGGCCCACAGGCCGAGGACGATGGCGATCCCCGCGATTGCGGCGAGGATGAGGAGGAGGGTTTTGCCGGCACTCATGGCTCCAAGCTAGCCGCAGCGCGCTTCCGCGCAAGCTTCGCGAGGCGGTAGGCCGCGTGCGGGCTGTTAAAACTTGGCGCGGCTCGGGATTGCAAAACGGTCCAAAGGAAACATTGTAGTCCCAGCCGGTTAATCCCCAGAAATCCCCATGAAGACTCCGATCTCCGCCCTTTTGGGGCGAAAAGGTCCGAAAGTGCACGCCGTGACCCCGACGATGACTGTCGCCGATGCCGTGGCCGAAATGAATCGAAACTGTGTTGGCTGTGTCATCGTCCTCGATGGGATCCGCTTGTGCGGCATTTTCACCGAGAGGGACGTGTTGCGGCGCGTGGTTGGCGCCAGCCTTGACCCACGGCGCACGCGGGTCGCCAGCGTGATGACCGACAAGGTCATGACGGTTCCCCCCGAGATGACGGTCGAGGATGCGCTCATTCTCTTCACAGAGAAACGCTGCCGGCACCTGCCGGTCGTCTCCGACGGCAAATTGGTCGGGCTCCTCTCGAGCGGCGATGTGTCGCGCTGGATGAGCGACTCGCACCAGGCCGAGGCCGAGCACCTCAAGAATTACATAGCCGGAGGCGTACCCGCCTGAGCCCCGCTTCCCCAGTCGCGCGCGCGGTCGCCCGGTTTGCGTTCCTGGCGGCTGCGCTGTGTTCCACCATGCATGGCAAGCTTGTCACGCGGCCCCTGGCCTACACCCACAACGGCGTCCTGTTTGAGGGGTACCTCGCCTATGACGACGAGAAGACGGCCCTGGGCCGGCAGCCCGGCGTCCTGATCGTGCACGAGTGGTGGGGGCTCAACGACTACGTCAAGAGCCGGGCCGAGCAGATCGCGAAGCTCGGCTACGTGGCCTTCGCCCTCGATATGTATGGGAAAGGCATTGTCACGACGGACGCGAAAAAGGCCGGTGAGCTTTCGGGCCCGTTCTATGGGAGCCCTCTGATGGTGGAACGCGCCCATGCCGGATACAGTGTCCTGCTCTCGACGGGGCTCGTGGATGAAAAGCGGGTGGCCGCCATAGGCTATTGCTTCGGAGGCTCGACGGTCCAGGCGCTCGCCTACAGCGGAACGCCGCTGGCCGGAATCGTGAGTTTCCACGGCGGGCTGATTCCCGTCCCCGCCGACGCGGCGTCCCGGACAACGGCGAAGATCCTAATATGCCAGGGCGCGGTGGATCCCTTCGTCCCAAAGAAGGACCGCGACGCGTTTGCCGCGGCGATGGATGCCGGAAAGTTCGACTATCAGTTCATCAGCTATGCCGGCGCCGTCCATGCCTTCACCAATCCGGACGCGGATGCCTTCGCCAAGGCGAACGGCCTCGAGGGGAAGATCGGCTACAACGTGGCCGCCGACCGTCGGTCGTGGGCGGCGATGCAGGCATTTTTCAAAGAGATATTCTAAGGGGTCACGGCCGGGGAAATTGACGCCTTCTCAGGCGACTTGTAACCATTGGCAATGGATGATCCAGCGCCGCTGCCACCCAATCTCCCGGCGCCAGGAGATGATGGCGCGTGCGCACACCTTGACGGAGCCGGCGCCCCGAGCATCCGCCTGCTGACCACGCGCAACCGGTGGATCGATTTCGGCGAGGAGGCCGCCACGCCCACGGTCGTTTTTTTCTATCCCCGCACGGGAGAACCTGGAAAGCCGAGCCCGCCGGATTGGGACATGATCCCTGGCGCGCGCGGATGCCACCACCATTTCTGCGGCTTTCGAAACATCCATCAGGAGTTCCAGAAAGAAGGGTTCAAGGTTTTCGCGGCGAGTGCCCAAAGCACGGAGTACCAGCAGGAATTTGTGGAGCGTATGCACATCCCGTTCGAAGTGATAAGCGACCATAAGTTTGAGCTTACTGACGCCTTAAGGCTGCCTTCGTTTGAATACCGCTCGACCCGATTGATCGCCCGACTCGCCCTCGTCCTGAACAGGAAAAAGATCGTTCATGCATTCTATCCTGTTTTTCCTCCCGACAAGAATGCGGAAACCGTCCTCGCGTGGATTCAATCCCACCGGTCCGCGTTCATCTGACACGGGGCCGGGCCGCTACAGATGGCGGGCCGGACCCTTTATGTTCACGGTCGCCTGGTAGCGTCCGCGGCTGCCCCTGACCGAAATCGATGTTCCGAAGGCTCCGCTCAGGACGCGGCTCGTCACTGTGCGCTCCTTCGGTCCCGCGGCGAATACGGAACCGGCGCGCAGGACGAGCGCATGCGTGAAGGCCGGGGTGATTTCCTCGACGTGATGGGTCACGAGGACCAGAGCCGGCCCGCCGCGGCGCCCGGCCAGCGCCTCGATGAAGCGCAGGAATTCTTCCCGAGCCACGGGATCCAGCCCGGCGCAGGGTTCGTCGAGGATCAGAAGCCTGGGGCGCGCCATCAGCGCGCGTGCGATGAGAATCCTCTGGCGCTCGCCCTGGGACAGGAAGAGCCATTCCCGCGCCGCCAAACCTGCGATCCCGACGAAGCGCAGCAGCCGCAGGCTCTCCGCGCGGTCCACACGGGTCGGCTGCTTCCAGAGATCGAGCTGCGCGTATTTGCCGCTTACGACCGTTTCGATCGCCTGCTCCGCCGGTGGGATCGACGCCTGAAGGGCGCTTGTCACGAGGCCGACATGGAGGCGCAATTCGCGCCAATCGGTGTCCCCATAGTGCTGGCCGAGCAACGTGAGGGCGCCGGAGGTGGGAGAGAGATAGCCCGTCAGCGACTTTAGAAGCGATGTCTTGCCCGACCCGTTCGAGCCAAGGATCGCCCAGTGCTCCCCGCGCCGCACGCGCCAGTCCACGCCGCCAAGGATCGTCGTGGTGCCGCGCACCACGGTCAGACCGGAGATTTCAAGGATCAAAGGCTTGGCCATGTCTCGCCAGCCTGAGAGGGAACTGGCCTTGATCAACCCGAAGAATAAGGGACAAGATCAGGGATCGGTTTCCGATTTCCGCCTTCCGATTTCCGCTTTTCCTCCCCATGGGCCTGATAGACACGCACACCCATATCGATTCCTACGCGCGCCCGGCGGCGCTCGAGGGAGTGCTGTCGCGGGCGCGGAGCGCCGGGCTCGAGGCCATGATCGCGATCGGCACCGAGCCCGGGGACTGGACCGTGCACCGCGATATCGCCCGCGACCATCCCGGGTTCGTGCACCACACGGTGGGCCTGCATCCCTGCTGCGTGGACGGGGACTGGGCTGGGAAGGTCGCCCGAATGGAGGAATTCTGGACCGGCGCCGAACGCCCGCAGCCCGTCGCCCTGGGAGAGACGGGCCTCGACCGGTACCATCTGCCCAAGGATGCCCCGGAGGCCGCCCGGGTCTTCGGCTGGCAGCGGGAGGCTTTCGCGGCCCAGCTCGCCCTCGCCGCGCGCCTCGGATGCCCGATCGTCATTCATTCGCGCGAGGCGTTCCGGGAGTGCGTCGAGATGGTCGACGCGAGCGGCGTCGATTGGGCCCGGGTCGTGTTCCACTGCTTCAGCGAGGGCGCGGCCGAGGCGGCCGAGCTCGCGCGCCGGGGCGGGCGGGCGTCGTTCACGGGAATCCTCACCTACAAGAATGCCGATGGAGTCCGGGCGGCGGCGCGCGAACAGGGACTCGCCCGCTGCATGATCGAGACCGATGCGCCCTACCTTGCGCCGGCGCCCCTTCGCGGGAAGCCCAATGAGCCGGCGTACCTCCGCCATACGGCGGAATACGCCGCCGGGATGTTTGGCGTCAGCTATGAAGAGCTGGCCGCCACGACGACCTCGAATGCGCGGGCCTTTTTCGGCTTATAAGGGGCCTGGCCCCTTGCTCACGCTTCGTCGAACTTGCGGGAGAAGAGCTGCTCCAGCTCGGTCAGCATCTGCGTCGCGTCATCGCCGGTGGCGATGAACTTGACGGCCGAACCCTTGCCCGCGGCAAGCATCATCAGGCCCATGATGCTCTTGCCGTTGACTTGCTCCTCGTCCTTTTCCACGAAGACCTCGGCTTTGAACTTGTTCGTGATCCGGACAATCATGGCCGCAGGACGGGCGTGAATGCCCATCTTGTTCTGCACGATCAGCTCCTTGATGAGCTGCTCGCCTGCAGGTGTGGTGTCGGTCTTGTTCATGGAAATATCTGCAAAAAAAGGGGTGGGCAAAATCCGCCAGCCCGGACCGGCTTGCAACCTCAAAACCAGCTGCCAGCGTGCCAAGCATGGCCCGATTGGCAATTATCGTCCCCTGTCGGCTGGAATCCACCCGCTTCCCTCGCAAGCTCTTGCATATTATAAAGGGCAAGCCGCTGGTGCTTTGGGTCGCTGAGCGGATTGCGGCTCAGGCGCCGGAATATCCATTGTATTTTGCTGTGGATCATGAACTTCTGTATAATTGTGTCCTGTCATCCGGATTTAACGCCATTAGGACCCGTGCGGACCATCCGAGCGGCACCGACCGGCTGGCCGAGGCAAATCGCGAGATCCGTGCGGATTGCGTCATCAATGTGCAGGCGGATGAGCCCCTGGTCTCGGCCCGGCAGATCGGCATGCTGGCCGAACTGATCTCGGGTCCGGCCGAAATGGCGACCCTTGCGACGCCCTTCAGGACCGCCGAGGACTTCCACAATCCGAACCAGGTCAAAGTCGTGTTCGATGGCGGCGGCCGCGCCCTCTATTTCTCGCGCTCCGCGATTCCGTATGCGCGTGAAGCCGGCGGAAAGGTCGACGACGCGCGGCTGGGCGCCCATCCCTGCCACAAGCATCTGGGGCTCTATGCGTACAAGGCCGATCTCCTGCAGCGGATCGCGCAGTTGCCTCCCGGCCGACTGGAGACGATCGAGAAGCTGGAGCAGCTGCGGGTGCTCGAGAACGGCCACAATATCGCCGTGGGCCTGACCGACGATCCCGCGATCGGCGTCGACACGCCCGAGGACGCGAAGCGTTTCGAGGCCTGGCTGAGCTAACCGGCCGCTAGATTTTTCCGGCCTTCCGTTTCTCCACCATCCGATAGAAATCCAGGAAGAGGGGGTCGGCATCGTTTGGGCCGGGCGCGGCCTCCGGATGATACTGGACGCAGAAGACGGGCAGCTCCCTGTGCCTGAGCCCCTCGACCGTCTGGTCGTTCAGATTGATCTCGGTGACCTGCGCGCCGCGGTTCTCGATGCTCTTTGGGTCCGTTGCGAAGCCATGGTTCTGCGCCGTGATGGACACCTTGCCCGTCTCGAGGTTTTTGACCGGCTGGTTTCCGCCGCGGTGGCCGAACTTCAGCTTGAAGGTCGTTCCACCGAGCGCGTGGGTGATCATCTGGTGGCCGAGGCAGATGCCGAAAATCGGATAGTCGGGAAGAAGTGCGGTCACCGTCTTGTGGATATACGGCAGCGCCGCGGGATCGCCCGGGCCGTTCGAGAGAAAGACGGCATCGGGCTTGTTCTCGCGCACCTGCTCCGCGGTTGCCCCGGCGGGGAGGACAAGGACGTCGAAGCCGTGCTGCACGAGCTTACGGTAGATGCTGTATTTTGCGCCGTAATCGAACGCCGCGACGCGGAAGCGGGGCGTGGGCGCCGAGGTGGTGCCGAAGGTCGTGCCGACCGGCTGGTAGGGCTTGTTGTGGTTCGCCGGATCAGCCGCCTTCCAGATGTAGGGCTCCTTGCAGGTGACGTCCTTGACGTAGTCGCTGCCCTCCATGTCCTGTCCGGCGCGGGCGCGGCGGACCGCCTCGTCCTCGCCCAGGGGCAGCGTGCTCAGGCAGCATTTCATGGCGCCCTCGACGCGAAGCTTCTTTGTCAGGGCCCGCGTGTCCACCTCGCTAATCCCCGGAATGCCGTACTGCCCCAGGTAGGCGTCGAGCGAAAGCTGCGAGCGCCAGTTGCTCACGACGGGGGACAGTTCGCGGACCACGAAGCCGCCCGCCTTGGGCGCGGCAGCCTCGGCGTCCTCGGCGTTCACCCCGTAGTTGCCGATCTGGACGGCTGTCATGGCCACGATCTGCCCGAAATACGACGGGTCGGTCAGTATCTCCTGGTAGCCGGTCATGGAGGTGTTGAAGACGCATTCGCCGGCGATCGTCGCTTCGGCGCCGAAGGCCCGGCCGCGAAACACGCTGCCGTCCTCCAGGGCCAGGATCGCAGGTTTGGCGGACGATTGGGACATTCGGCTAGGGAAAAGCGAAAAGCGGAATGCGGAAAGCGAAAACGGAGGCCCACCTATTTGAACATGGCCGTTTGACACCCGGGCCGTCCTGGTAATCATTCCTGCGCACCACGATGCCCTATTCCGAAGACCGCTCCGCCTGGTTCGAGGGCCAGGGACTGTGGCAGGACATCCCCAAGGGCGACTGGAACGACTGGATTTGGCAGCTCAAGAACCGCCTGACGACGACGGAGCAGCTGGAGCGCCACATGACGCTCACGCCCGAGGAGAAGGCCGGCTGCGAATTTGCGAACCGGAAGCTGGCCCTCGCGATCACGCCCTATTTTTTCAACCTCATCGACCGCAACGACCCCGACTGCCCGATCCGCAGGCAGGTGATCCCGCGGGGCGCGGAAATGGTCGTCAGCGAGGAGGAGATGATCGATTCGCTCGGGGAGGATGAGCATTCGCCCGTCCCCGGGCTCGTTCATCGGTATCCCGACCGCGTCCTCTTCCTGGTCACCGACCGTTGCGCGGCGTACTGCCGGTACTGCACGCGGAGCCGGCTCGTCTCAAACGCCCAGGACTACAATTTTCACCCGGAATTCGAGCGCGGCCTGCGCTACATCGAGGCGCATCCGGAGATCCGGGACGTCCTCCTTTCAGGCGGCGATCCGCTCCTTCTCTCGGACAAGAAGCTCGAGCACCTGCTGAGCCGTCTTCGCGGGATCTCCCACGTGGAATTCATCCGGATCGGCTCCCGGATCCCCGTCTTTCTCCCCCAGCGCATCACCCCCGAACTCTGCGACCTGTTCAAGAGGTACGGCCCGGTCTGGATGAGCATTCACGTGAACCATCCCCGGGAATGCACCGCGGAGTTGCGCGACGCTTGCGAACGGCTGTCATTCGCGGGCGTTCCGCTCGGCAACCAGAGCGTCCTCCTCCGCGGCGTAAACGACGACGCCGATGTGATGAAGGCGCTCGTCCACCGCCTGCTGCGGATGCGCGTCCGGCCCTATTACCTCTACCAGATGGACCTCATCACCGGCGGCAGCCACTTCAAGGTGGATGTCAGGAAGGGCATCGAGATCATCCGAGCTCTGCGTGGCCACACCACCGGGTACGCGGTGCCCCAATATGTGATCGATGCCCCCGGGGGCGGCGGCAAGGTGCCGATCAACCCCGATTACGTGGAAAAGGTGACCGACAGCGAGGTTGTCGTGCGCAACTACGAGGGGAAGGTTTTCCGCTATCCGCTTAAAAGCACGCACCGGAGGGTCTCAAACCCCGATTTTGTTCCTGCGGAAGCAACTATTGTGGAATAGGTTGCGTTAGCGCCGGGCAACCGGGCTCATTCGCGATCTTTTTTTGAGCGTTTGGCGGACACCGGCGTCTATCTCCGTGCACCGCGCTGTTCGAAAGAGCAGCAGGTGTTTGTAGTTCTTACGGTTTGCTTGGTGTTAGGTCACACGGGCCGCCTCGAAAGGGGCGGCTCTTGTGTTTTTGGGGTGCGGGAACCGGGTCTGCATTCCTCGGTCTGTCGCCTCGTCAGTACCGCTTATGTGCAAGGGGACTTGCGAACGCCACCTCGTTGACCTGGGTGTGGCAGTTGGGGCGGTTCTGGCCAAACACCATGAGAATACGCGCCCTTGTTCTGAAGCTCTCCCTAATTGCGCTCGGCGTTGCCGGCGCGCGGCTCCACGGGCAGGAGCTGTCCATCCTTTACGGAGGGGCGCAGACGACCAGCCTCAAGCAGTCGAGCTACTCCTATCAGGTCGATTACCGGCAGGATTTCACCCGGAATTTTGCGACCTCCCTCGGCTGGATCAACGAGGGCCACATTTCCACCCACAAGCGGGACGGCTACGCTTGGGAGGGCTGGTTCACGCTGCCGACGATGGACGACCACCTGGCCTTTTCGATCGGTGCGGGACCGTATTATTATTTCGACACGCAGCGGATCGGCGGGGGCAGCTCGGCGGACATCCACGGGACGGCGCCCATTTACAGCTTCACCGCGACCTATTACAGCGATGAGCGGTGGTTTGCCCGGGTCGTATTCAACCAGATCGTCCCGAACAACGATATCAAGGTTAACACCGCATCCATCGGCCTGGGCTTTTGGCTAGGCAGGGGAGAGCGGCCCAAGAAGGGGAATTTCGGGGATTTGCCAGGCGCCGATTTCGTGACCGTGAACGAGCTCACTGTTTTCGGAGGCAGCAGCGTCGAGAACACGTTTGCGGACGCGCGCACGCTGGCTGCGGCGATCGAGTACCGCCATGGAATCCTGCCCCATCTCGACGGGACCATCTCCTACATCTACGAGGGCGACCCGAAGGTCGTTCGGCGCAATGGCGTCGCTATCCAGGTCTGGCCCGTGAATGCGTTTGGGAACGATCGATTCACGGTAGGCATGGGCTTTGGCGCCTATGCGTCCATCGACCGCAAAAACATAAGGCAGGTCAGGGGCTATCATGCGCCTGGCATATCACCGCTTGTTTCACCGACCTTTTCCGTTCGGCTGTCCGACAGCTGGGTCGTCCGCGGAGTTTTCAACCGCGTTGTCAGCTACGGGCACGCCGATTCCGATGTGTTCCTCCTGGGACTCGGGCTCCGCTGGCGCTAGCTTAGCCGCCTGAGGCCGAGGCGATCTTCTCGCGGAGGTGGGTGACGCGCTGCTTCGCCTCGCTGTTTCGGACGGCCATCGCATAGGCGGCCCGCTCCCCGACGATGAAGACCTTCTTCCGCCCGCGCGTGACGGCGGTGTAGAGGAGATTCCGCTGCAGCATCATGAAATGCGCCTTGAGAAGGGGGATGATCACGACGGGATATTCGCTGCCCTGGCTCTTGTGAATGGTTATCGAAAACGCGAGGGCCAGGCTCCCCAGATCGCCGCGTTCGAACTCCTGCCTCTCGCCGTCGAAGTCGGCTGCGAGCCGGCCCGCTCCCGCGTCTATCCCGGTCACGACGCCTATGTCCCCGTTGAACAGGTTCTTGTCGTAGTTGTTGCGGAGCTGGATCACCTTGTCGCCTATCTCGTAGGTCGCGCCTGCTGCCTTTAGGGAAGGAGCGGGATTGTGGCCCTTGTCCCGCCACCGCGGCACAAAGCCCGAGACCTCCCTCCTTTTCTTGAAAGGCGCAAGCGCCCGCTGGAGCTGGACATTGAGGTTTGCCACGCCGGCCACGCCCTTGTGCATCGGCGCCAGCACCTGGACGTCATCCACGGGGTGGATCGCCGGATAGTGGCGCGGCAGGAAGTCGGTGCAGAGCTGGATGACCTTCTGGAGGCAGTCCTCGGCGGACGTCGCCTCGACAAATGCCAGATCATCCTCCTGCGACACGGATGCGACCTCGGGAACGACGGAGGGCAGGGACGGGTCCCCTTCGTTGATGGCGTGCGCCGTCCTGACGATGAGGCTCTGGCCCTCCTGGCGGTAGATGAAGGCCAGGCGGGTGACGGGCGTCCCCTCCGACTTGATCAGGTCCTTGAGGACATTGCCCGCGCCCACGCTGGGAAGCTGGTCGGTGTCGCCGACAAGGAGGAGGTGGGCGCGCTGCGGAACGGCCTGAAGGAGGGCGGCGGCGAGGCGCGCGTCCAGCATCGATGCCTCGTCCACGATCAGGAAATCGGTCGCCAGGGGATGCGCCTCGTCCACCGTGAAGCCGCTCGCGCCTCCCTCGTACTTGAGCAGGCGGTGGATCGTCGAGGCGACGCCGCCCGTCGCCTCGGCCAGCCGCTGCGCCGCGCGGCCCGTCGGCGCGGCGAGGTGGACGCGGGCTTTCTTGGCCTTGAGGATATCGACCAGGGCGCGCAGGCATGTCGTTTTTCCCGTCCCGGGCCCTCCGGTCAGGATGGAGAGCTTGTTCGCGAGCGCGTTCTGGATCGCGTTTCGTTGGAGCGGGTGGAACGCGAACCGGGCCTGCTTCTCGGCCCATTCCACGGCCGCCCCGATCTTGATGGGCGGAAGTCCGCTCGGCGATCCCTGGAGCCGGACGACGGACTCCGCGATCTTTCGCTCGGCCCAGTCGAGCTTGGGCGACTGGATGAGGTACGAGGAGCCCTGCGGATGGCGGATCAGCTGGCGGGCCGCGACGAGCGCTTCGACTCGGGCGGAAAGGTTTTCGGAAGACGCGTTGAGCAGCTCGGCGGCATAGCCGATCAGCTCGGACTCCGGATAGGCGGTGTGACCCTCCTCCTGAAGGGTGTCCAGGGCGTACAGGAGGCCAGCCTCGAGGCGCGGCGGCGCGTCGTTTGCGAAGCCGAGGTTTATCGCGATCTGATCCGCCGTCTTGAACCCGATGCCCTCGACCTCGCGAGCCACGCGATAGGGGTCCTTCTGGAGGATCTCCTTCGCCTCCCCGCCGTAGCGCTTGACGAGCTTCACGCACTGGGCGGGCGTGACGCCGTAGGTCTGCAGGAAGATGTAGAGCTCGCGCTCCGTCCGCTTCTCCTCCCAGGCCTGCTTTATTGCGGTGGCACGCTTCCGCCCGATTCCCTCGACGTCGCGCAGGCGGCCCGATTCCTCGCTGAGGACGCGAAACGTGTCCTCGCCGAAGGCGTCCACGATCTTGTTCGCATAGACCTTGCCGATCCCGGAGACGAGGCCGCTGCCGAGGTACATGCGGATGCCGTGGACGCTGGAAGGCAGCTCGCTCTTGAAAGCGGCGACCTTGAACTGCGCGCCGTGCTGGGTGTGGTGGGCCCACTCACCGGTCAGGTGCAGGGTCTCGCCGCATTCGACCCCGGGAAGGGCGCCGACGATCGTGACCGGCTCGCTGCGGGCCTTTGCGTCCGGCAGGTCCGGCCTGAATTCCGCGATCGTGTAATGGTTCTCCTCGTTCAGGAAAATGATCCGCTCCACGACTCCGGTAATTGTAGCGGGAGCGGACGGCGCGGGCATGGCGCAGAAGACAACAAAGGGCAGGCCGGCGGAAGAACTATTTGCTCGCCGGGCATTGTCGTCCAAGGTGGAGGAGCTTGCCCTCGATCCGCCAGTTTGCACACGGACTCCTTTTCCTGGGACTTCTGTCCCGCCTGCCCGCCGCGGCCGCCGCCGCGGATGGCGGGGACGAGACGTCCCTGCGCCGGCTCAACGACGACTATGTCCGCGCCTCGCTGACCTGCGATGTCGCCCGCTTCCGCGAGCTCCTTTCCGACGATTTCCTCGGGGTCCTCGCCGACGGCCGGGTCGTCGACAAGACGAAGTTCCTCGTGCTGGCAGCCCAGCCGCCCGCCCTGAAGGATTTCCACGTGAGGGAGGTCGCCGTCCGCCTCTATGGCGACGCGGCCCTGGTCAACGACTTTGCCACCTACCGGCGCGTGGACGGGAGCCTCGCGCAGACCCGCTATGTCCATGTCTATGCGCGCCGAAGCGGACAATGGAAGCTCGTCTCCGTCCAGATCACCCGGGTCGCCTCAAATTAGACAACCTCCCGCAGGGCATCGAGATTCGGAAAGATGGCATCGGCCCCCGAGGCCCGGAGCTGGACGGCGTCGTGGGTGCCGGTCGTCACGCACCAGGCGGGAAAGCCGGCATGGTGCGCCGCATCGATGTCGTAGGGGGAATCGCCGACCATGAGCGCGTCGTCCGCGGCGGAACCCAGCAACGCCAGGATGTGCGCCGAGAGCTCGGGTTGCGGCTTGAGCCATTCCGTATCCTGCGCCCCGACGACGGCCTGGACGAAGGGAGTGATTCCAAGATGCTGGCAGATCAGGCGGGAGGAGGACCCGAGCTTGTTGGTCAGGACGCCGAGTTTGGCGCCTCGCGCCTTGAGCGCTTCGAGCAGCCTGAGGGCCCCGGGCAGCAGGATCACGTCGTCGAGCATGGTCCTGTCCCAGTAGGCGCGATAGATGCCGAGGGCGCGGGGCAGATCGGACTCTTGCACGAAGCGGCGAAGGGCGGTTCCCAGCCCGCCGCCGACCGCCGACCGGACCTCCGCCATCGTCGGGATCGGGCGGCCCATCTCGCCCAGGGTGTGCACGTACGCCCGGTGAATGGCGGCAAAGTGGTCGATCAGCGTGCCATCGAGGTCAAAAAGGAACGTTTGGCGGGATTTGGGCATCCAAGGCGAACATCCGATGACAGCCATGCCGTGTCCACCATCGACTTGCCGCCTTTTCATACCCGCCTCCGCGTGCTAGCGTCCCGCAATGTCCCCCGCCCCTGAACCGCCGGCGGCCAGCGCAACCGTCCGGCCCGTTGCCGACGGGCTGGAGGTTGTCCTGGCCGGCGAATGGCGCATTACCCGGGTGGTTCCATCCTGGAGCCCGGGCGCGACCCGTCCGGCCCGCGTGGGCATGCGCATGGACGGGGTGACATCCTGGGACAGCTCGCTTCTCCTGTTTATCGCGGACGTCGAGGCCTGGTGCCGGTCGCAATCCGCCGCGTTTGACGGCTCGGCGCTGCCGGAGAAGGTCCGCGCCCTGCTCACCCAGCTGACGTCGGCGTCCGCTGCCGCGCGGGCGTCCCATCCGCACGAGGGGAACATCTTCACTGCGGTGGGGGTTGCGACCCATGAGGTCATTGGGAGCCTGCGCGCGGCCTTGCACTTCGTCGGCGAGTGCTCGATCGGGTTTGTCGGGATGGCCAGGCGTCCGGGAAAGTTCCGCTGGCGCGATTGCTTCGACCAGATGCAGCAATGCGGGGCGATGGCGCTTCCGATCGTGAGCCTCATCAGTTTCCTGGTGGGCCTGACGCTTGCCTACCAGGCGGCCGAGGAATTGAGGCAGTTCGGGGCCGACATTTACGTCGCCGACCTGGTGGGCCTTTCGATCGTGCGGGAAATGGGCCCGATGATGACCGCGGTCATCCTGGCGGGTCGCACGGGCGCGGCCTTCGCCGCGACGCTCGGCAACATGAGGGCGAACGAGGAAATCGACGCCCTGCAGACGCTCGGGATATCTCCTGTCGAATTCCTGGCCCTTCCGCGGCTGGTCGCCCTCGGCGTCATGATGCCTCTCCTCGCCCTTTACTCGAACTGCGTGGGCATCCTTGGGGGAATGATCGTGGCCAGGGGAATCCTCCAGATTTCGCCTTCCGCCTACTGGATCGAAACGCAGAGCATCGTAAACATTCACGATGTCACGACGGGCCTCGTCAAGGCCACCACCTTCGGGCTATTGATCGGGTTGTCCGGATGCCTCTGCGGCCTCAGGGCCGACCGAAGCGCCTCCGGCGTCGGCCGCGCCACGACTTCGGCGGTGGTCACCGCGCTGCTCCTCATCATCGTGGCGGACGCGCTTTTCGCCGTGATCTTCAACTTGCTGCACCTGTGAGCGCCGACGCCGACAACAGGGATGCCGTGCCGGCGATCGACGTGCGGGGCCTCGAATGCGGGTACGAGGACACCACGATCCTGAAGGACGTGTCCTTCACCGTGCGGACGGGGGAGATATTCTTCATCATCGGAACGTCGGGCTGCGGCAAGACGACGCTCCTTCGCCACCTCGTCGGCCTGCAGGCTCCGCTGGCCGGCAGCGTCCGCATCCTCGGGCAGCCCTTCACGGAGGTGGGTGCCAGCCAGAGGCGGGAGCAGTTGAAGGCCTTCGGAGTCCTTTTCCAGGGCGGGGCCCTTTGGAGTTCGCTCACGCTCCGGGAGAACGTGGCACTGCCGCTCGAGGAGCACACGACCCTTGCGCGGCGGGACATCAACGACCTGGCGGCCTTCCGGCTCGCGCAGATGGGCCTTTCCGGTTTCGAGGAATTTTATCCTTCCGAAATAAGCGGCGGCATGAGGAAGCGGGCGGGACTCGCCCGGGCGCTGGCCCTTGATCCGGCGATCGTCTTCTTCGACGAGCCGTCGGCGGGCCTCGACCCCGTGACCTCCCGGCATCTTGACCAGGTGGTCCGCGAGGTCCGGGAGACCTTCGGGACGACGATCGTCATCGTGTCACACGAACTGGGATCGATCTTCGGTCTCGCAGACCGCCTCATCATGCTCGACCGGGAGGCGCAGGGCATCATAGCCGAGGGGAGCCCCCGGGAGCTGGCGGAAACGAGCCCGGATCCCCGGGTGAGGGAATTTTTGAGCCTTTCATCTGTCCATGGAACCTGAACCCGGTGTAGCCTACTCAAACCCGTTACCGTGAAAACCAAGGCCAGCCCCGCTGTAGTCGGCGCCTTCGTGATTGGCGCGCTCGCTCTCGCCCTCGTGGCCCTGCTTTCCTTCAGCAGCTTCAGCTTCTTCGCGCATCCCGAGCGCTTTGTCGTCTATTTCCACGAATCGATCCACGGCCTCGACCTTGGATCCCCGGTGAAGCTCGGCGGCGTCCGCGTGGGCCGGGTGGTGGATTTGAACGTCCGGTTCGACCCGAAGACGGACGAGTCCTTCGTCGCTGTGGTCTGCGAGCTCAACAAGAACATGATCCGCGACGCCAAGGGCGAGCCTTTCGACGTCACCGTTCCGGGAAGGCTGAAGTTCCTTGTCGACCGGGGCCTTCGGGCGCAGCTCGGGGTGATCGGCCTCGCCACGGGCCTCCTCTTCATCGAACTCGATTTTCTTGACCCCAAGGCGCATCCCGAGACCGAGGCTGCGCCTGCCTCCCCGTACACCGTCATCCCCTCGGTGCCCTCGGCCACTTCGGAATTCCAGGCGAGCGCCGAGGAGATCCTCTCCAAGGTCGGGCAGGTCGATTTCGCCGGCCTGAGCACGGAACTCAAGGCGCTGCTCGTGGAAGCGCGCCGCCAGCTCGACGGGCTCGATCTCAAGGGCGCCGTGGCCCAATGGAAGAGCACGGGGGCGTCGGTGCAGGCTCTCGCGCGGTCGGCCGACATCAACCGCAGCCTCCAGGGCCTCGACAGCACGATGGCAGACCTGCGCCAGACGCTCCAGAAGGTCAATACCCAGGTGGACGCAAACGGGCCGAACCTCCAGGCGGCGCTTGTCCACCTGCAGGCGACGCTCGCGGAATTCCAGGCCACGTCCGCGACGATGCGCCGCTTCGTCGCGAGCCAGCAGAATCTTGGCGACGGCGCGGCGGACGCGCTCTCGAAGCTCGGCGACGCCGCCGAGTCGGTGCAGCGGCTCGCCGATTTTCTCGAACGCAATCCCAACGCCGTGATCGCGGGCAAGAAACCCCCGCAGGTTCCCTGATCCCACGCCCATGAAACGAGCTCTCCTATTCTCCATCCCGTGCCTGTTTCTGGCCGGCTGCAGCGGCCTCATTCCTCCGCCACAGTCCGATTCCACCCGCTATTTTGTCCTGGCGGGCCCGGCTCCGCAGGCGGCTGCGCCGGGCGGCCGGCTGCGGGTGGGCCTGAAGGCGGTCGGACTCTCCGCCTACCTCAAGAGCCCCGACATCATCGTGCGCAGGGGAGCGAACGAGATCATTCCCCAGGATTACGCCCGCTGGGGGGAGTCGCTTGATTCAGGCATTTCGCGGATTCTCGAGGAACGGCTGCGGGCATCGGACGGGGTGGGACGCGTCGTATTGCAGCCCTTTCCGCTCGATTCGGACCGGGACTGCGACATCGCGGTGACCATCCTTCGGTGCGAGGGCGGCACCGGTTCCGGATCCGGCTTCGTCGCCCGCTTCGAGGCGACGGTGGAAATCACGACCGGGGCCCCCGAGGTCCGCGTCGTGGCGCGCCGCACGTTCATCGCGCCCGAGGCGGCCTGGGACGGCAGGGATTTCTCCCGCCTGGCCGCGCTCCTGAGCGCCGATGCCGACGCCCTTGGGCGGGAGATCGCCGCCGCGCTGCCCCCCGCCGCTCGATAACGGGCTACTTCAGGACGCGGCCGATCCGTTCGAGGGCCTCGACCACCTTTTCCCGCGAATTGAACGCGCTGATCCGCACATGGCCCTCGCCGCACCGGCCGAAGCCGGCTCCGGGAGTGCAGACGACCTGCGCGCGGTCGAGCAGCATGTCGAAGAATTCCCACGAATCGCGCCCGGTATTGATCCAGATGTAGGGAGCGTTGTCGCCGCCGACGCATGCGAGCCCCAGGCGTCCCATGGCCTCGCGGATGAGGCGGGCGTTGCCGAGATAGAATTCCACCAGGGCCTGCGTCTGCGCCCGGCCGGCCTCGGTGAAGACTGCCGCCGCGGCCTTCTGGATTGGATAGGCGACGCCGTTGAACTTTGTCGTCTGCCGGCGGTTCCAGAGGGGATGCACCGGGTGCGCGTTCCCGGCCCGGTCCCAGGCGATAAGGGTCTTCGGAACGACGGTGTAGGCGCAGCGCGTCCCCGTGAAGCCGGCCGTCTTCGAGAAGCTCCGGAATTCGATGGCGACGTCGCGCGCCCCCTCGATCTCGTAGATGCTGTGCGGGATCGCCGGATCGCGGATGTAGGCCTCATAGGCCGAATCAAAGAGAAGGATCGCCCGGTTCTGCTTCGCATAGGCGACCCAGGCCGCCAGCTGGTCGCGGGTTGCGACGGCTCCCGTCGGATTGTTCGGGAAGCAAAGATAGACGAGGTCGGCCGCCTCGGCGGGGATCGCGGGCACGTACCCGTTGGCGGGCGTGCAATCGAGGTACGCGACCCCCTCGTAGCGGCCGTCCACGTTCGGCCCGGTCCTGCCCGCCATGACATTCGTGTCGATGTAGACCGGGTAGACCGGGTCGGGAATCGCCACCCGGATGTCCGTCGCGAAGATTTCCTGGATGTTGCCGCAGTCGCACTTCGCGCCGTCGGATATGAAGATCTCGTCGGCCTCGACGCGACAGCCGCGCGCCGCGTAGTCGTGCTGGGCGACGGCCTCGCGCAGGAAAGCGTAGCCCTGCTCCGGACCGTATCCCTTGAATGTCGCCCGGTCCGCCATCTCCGCGGCGGCGGCGCGCAGCGCCTCGACGCAGACCGGCGGAAGCGGCTCGGTCACGTCGCCGATCCCGAGGCGGATGACGGGCTTCTGGGGATTCGCGGCGACATACGCCTGCACCCGGCGCGCGATGTCCGCGAACAGGTAGGAGGCCTTGAGCTTGGTGTAGTTTTCGTTGATCCGGATCATGCGAAGAGGGGAGGAATAGGGGACTGGCCGCGGATGAACAAGCCCGGAGGAAGGGCGGTGCATCAGTCCGGCGGGAGCATGCTCCCGCCAAACTGATACACTCCCAAATATAGCGGGGGCTTGTCACGCAAGGGATTGCGCCTATGCTACCGCGATCCCCGCCCCATGAAGAAAATCGAATCGATTGCGGACATGACGGCCTGGGCGGAGGAGATGCGGGCCGCCGGCAGGTCGATCGGGCTCGTGTCCACCATGGGGGCGCTGCATGCGGGGAAGGAGGCGCTCCTGCGCGCGGCCCTCGCCAAGGCCGACGTCGTGGTGGTCTCGATTTTCGTTAATCCGCTCCAATTCGGCGCGAACGAGCTGATCGCCCGCTATCCGCGAAGCCTCGCCGACGATCTCCGGATCTGCGAGGCGGCTGGAGTCCACGCGGTCTTCGTGCCCCTCGAGGAGGAAATGCTGCCGCGGGGATTCTCGACCTTTGTGACCGAGGAGATCCTCGGAAAGCCTCTCGATGGCCAGGCCCGCACCGCGCACTTCCGGGGCGTCGCGACCGTCATTGCGAAGCTCTTCAACCTGATCCGGCCGCGCTATGCCTTCTTCGGGCAGAAGACGGCCCAGCGCGCCGCCGTGGTGCGCAAGGTGTCCGCGGACCTCGGCTTCGGGGTCGAGGTCGTGGTCGTGCCGACTGCGCGCGAGCCCGACGGACTGGCGGCCGGCGTCGCCAACCGGAATTTCACGGACAGCCAGCGCCAGCAGGCGCTCGCCATTCACCGGGCGCTCGTCCGCGTGCAGGAAATGGTGGCGTCCGGCGTGCGCAGCCCGGATCGCCTGGTCGCCGAGGCCACCCACGTGCTGGGCGAGTACCGGCGCGTCCGGGTGATCTATGTGGCGGTGGCGGACCGCAGGACGATGGAGCCCGTCCGGGAGATCGTGCTCGGCGAGACGCTTCTCGTCATCGCGGCATGGGTCGACGAAGTCCGCTTGATCGACAACGCGCTCCTGGTGTAGGTTGGCCGTTCGCATGCCTTCCTACCGCCACGTCAATTACCTTTGGGATGATGCCGCGGCCGCGGCCCTGGATCCGGTGGGCCGGCTGGTCTACCGCTCGAACCTGCTCGGATCCGACCAGCGGATCACCAACACCGGGGGCGGAAACACGTCCTCGAAGATCGGCGAGAAGGATCCCCTGACGGGAAGGGAGGAGGGCGTCCTCTGGGTGAAGGGGTCGGGCGGCGACCTCCGCACGAGCAACCGCGAGAATTTCTCGTCGCTTTACCAGCAGAAGCTTCTCGACCTGCGGGATCTTTATGCCGCGCGCAAGGACAAGGGCCTCAAGTCCGCGGCCGAGGACGACATGGTGGGCATGTACATGCATGCGACCTTCAACCTCAACCCCCGGGCGTCCTCGATCGACACGCCGCTGCACAGCTTCCTGCCCGGGAAGCATGTGGACCACATGCATCCGAACGCGATCATCGCGATCGCCGCCTCGGCGAATTGCGAGAGGCTGACCCGCGAGATATTTGGCGGCGAGATGGCCTATGTCCCCTGGATGCGCCCGGGCTTCGAGCTTGGCCTTGCGATGCAGGAGATCACGCGGAAGCAGCCCAAGGTCCGCGCGATCATGATGGGCCAGCATGGCTTCATCTCCTGGGCGGACGACGACAAGGAATGCTATGGCCTGACGCTGGATTTCATCGAAAAGGCGACCACTTACATTGAGAAGAAGTACGCGGAAAAGGGCGGCGACGAGGCTGCCTTTGGCGGCGCCAGGGTTCAGGCTCTCCCGCCCGAAAAGCGAAGCGCGGCCTTTGCCGCCATTCTGCCGTGGCTGCGCGGCCAGGTTTCGCAGAACGCGCGCCTCATCGGCACCGTCCAGGACGACGAGAAGATCCTGCGGTTCGTCAATTCCCGGGACGCCGGCCGCCTGGCCGAGCTCGGCACGTCCTGCCCGGACCATTTCCTGCGCACGAAGATAAAGCCGCTCTACGTCGCTTGGAACCCTCAGTCGGAGGATGCCGCCTCCCTGAAGGCAAAGCTTGCCGCCGGGCTCGAGGCCTACCGGAAGGACTACGCCGCCTATTACTCAAAATGCCGGCATCCGAATTCCCCGGCGATGCGGGACCAGAATCCCACGGTCGTCCTGATCCCCGGGCTCGGGATGGTCGCGTGGGGCAAGGACAAGAGCGAATCGCGGGTCACGGCCGAATTCTACAATTGCGCGGTCGAGGTCATGCGGGGAGCGGAGGCGATCGACCGCTACATCTCCCTGCCGCAGCAGGAGGCTTTCGACATCGAATACTGGCTCCTCGAGGAGGCGAAGCTCAAGCGCATGCCCGCGGAGAAGGAGCTCGCGCGCCAGGTGATCGTGGTCATCGGCGCCGGCTCCGGCATCGGCCGCGAAACCGCCCACCGCCTCGTCCGCGAGGGCGCGCACATCGTGTGCGCCGACCTCAACAAGGCCGCCGCGGAGGCGACGGCGAAGGAGATCACCGACCGCTGGGGCCATGGGATCGGCGTCGCCGGGACCGGGCTCTCAAGCTGCGGGCCCGCCCTGGGACTGGCGGCGGACATCAGCGATCGCGCGAGCATCCGCCGCATGCTCGACGACATCGCGGTCGCCTACGGCGGCTTCGACTCGATCTGCGTCACGGCGGGAATCTTCGTCCCGAGCGACACGACGGGCCACATTCCCGACGACAAGTGGGGGCTGACCTTCAAGATCAACGTGACCGGAAGCTACCTCGTTGGCGACGAGGCGGGAAAGACGTGGAGGGAGCAGGGGCTGAGGGGAAACCTGGTCCTGACGACCTCGGCCAATGCCGCCGTCGCAAAGCGGGGCTCGCTCGCCTACGACACCTCGAAGGCCGCGCTCAACCACCTGATCCGCGAGCTGGCGGTCGAACTTGCGCCGCTCGTGCGCGTGAACGGCGTCGCGCCCGCGACCGTCGTCCAGGGCAGCGCGATGTTCCCCCGCGATCGCGTGATCGGATCGCTGGCGAAGTACAATATTCCCTACAAGGACGACGAGCCGAGCGAGTCGCTCGTGCACAAGCTCGCCCAGTTCTATGCCGAGCGCACGCTGACGAAGGCGGCCATCACGCCGGCCGACCAGGCGGAGGCCTATTTCCTTCTCGTCGGCAGGCGCCTGAGCAAGACCACGGGGCAGATTATCGCGGTGGACGGGGGCCTGAACGAGGCCTTTCTCCGCTGACAGCCTATCAGGGTGGAGCGCGTTGTCCCCAACGCGCTGGTCCAGCCGCCGAGTCGAGCACGCGCGTTGGGGACAACGCGCTCCACCGGTTGTTGAACAAATTTGTCTGACGGGAGATTATGTCTCGGCTCCGACCGGAGCCGCCAGGACCACCTCGATCCCCTTGGCTCGAAGGGCCTCCACGAGGCCCGCGGGCGCGAGGGCATCGGTGACCACGGCGTCCACGGGCTCGAAATCGGACAGGAAAAACGTCGAGAGCCGCCCGAACTTCGTGTGGTCGAGGCAGAAGATCACCTTTGCCGCGCTGGCGATCATTGCGCGCTGGAGATCCACGACGAGGGCGTGCGAGTTGTAGATGCCTTCCTCGGTGATGCCGCTTCCGCTCAGGATCGCCACGTCCGCGTGCATCCGGACGAAGGATTCGACGGCATGGGGACCCACGAGCGCCCCCAGCCTGGGATAGACGACGCCGCCGGAGACGAGGATCTCATGGCGGCTGGATCCGGAGTACAGGTTGGCGACCGGAAGGGAATTCGTGATGATCTGGCCGATCTTTTCCCCCAGGTGCTTCGCCGCGTGGAAGCAGGTCGTGCCGCTGTCCACGACGACCGTCTGGCCGGGCTGGACGAGGCCGGCGCAGGCCCTGCCGATCGCCTCTTTTTCGGCGACCTGGTGCGTGTCGCGGACGTTGAATACGAATTCGTCGGTCTTCGGCTGGAGCGTGCGCGCCCCCCCGTGGGTCCGCCGGATGAGGCTCGAGGCTTCCAGCGCCTCGAGGTCGCGGCGGACCGTCGAGACGGAGACCCCGGCGTGCTTTGCCAGCTCATCGAGCGTGGCAAATTCGACCTTGGTCAGGTAGGCCTCTATTTGCGCCTGGCGCTCTTCAGCTGGCATTTATGGGACTATTTGGAAGATTTTGGAAGATTTTGCAATGTTCATGTTGACATTTTGGGAGATTTCTAGCGATTTCTTAGCAGATTCGTCCAATTTCTGCCGTGTTACCGTCACCCCCAACCCCGCATCGCGCCGAAGTCGAGCACCTCGTTCGGCGTGCGCTCTACCAGCGTCTGGGCAAGACGCCGCCTCGCGGGGCACAGGCTCCAAACCCGCTTTTGGTCAATGTCAGCGCCCGGCACTGCCACCTGACGCCGGAGGCGGTCGAGGTTCTCTTTGGCAAGGGCGCAAAGCTGACGCCCATGAAATGGCTCTACCAGAAGGAGCAATTTGCGGCGCACGAGGCCGTCACGCTGATCGGTCCCCGCAGCCGCGTGATCTCGAACCTCCGCATCCTCGGCCCGTGCCGCAACCTGAACCAGGTCGAGCTCGCGCTCACCGACGCGATCGCGCTCGGCTTCGACGTCCCGATCCGCCAGTCCGGGAACATCGCCGGGACTCCCGGGTGCATGCTGATGGGCCCCGCCGGATTCCTCCAGATGAACGAGGGCGTCATCCGCGCGGCGCCGCATGCGCACCTCCATCCCGACGACGCCAGCTTCTACGGGGTCAAGAACGGGGACTTCATGCGCCTCAAGGTGGGCGGCCCCTGCGCGATGACCTTCGACCGACTCCTGGCGCGCGTCCATGCCGACTTCCGCCTTGAGGTGCACATCGACACCGACGAGGGCAACGCCTGCGCGCTGCGTTCGGACACGCCCGTCGAACTTCTTTCCGGATCCGCTTCCTAGCAACAGCTCAACCCTTATTCAAAAACATCATGAGTGATTCCATCGGAATGGTAGAAACCCGCGGTTACACAGGCAGCGTCGAAGCGAGCGACGCCATGGTCAAAGCGGCGAACGTCTCGCTCGTCCGCCAGGTACAGATCGGCGGCGGCTTTGTCACCGTCGTCGTCAAAGGCGACGTGGGCAGCGTGAAGGCGGCCGTCGAAGCCGGAGCCGAGGCCGCAAAGCGCGCCGGCGAGCTCATCTGCTCCCATGTCATTCCACGGCCCCATCCCGAACTCCTTCGGGCGGTCGGCCTCTAAACGAAACCACAACCTCAAACTTCTCCCACTATGGCACAGGAAGCAATTGGCTTGATTGAAACGAAGGGCTTTTGCGCGCTGCTCGAGGGCGCCGACTCGGCCCTCAAGGCCGCCAACGTCACGATGACCGGCTACGAGGCAATCGGAAGCGGCATGGTGACCGCGTTTTTCCGCGGCGACGTCGCGGCCGTGAAGGCCGCCGTCGATGCCGGAGCCGAGGCCGCGGCCAAGGTCGGCGAGGTCGTCGCCGTCCAGGTGATCCCGCGTCCCCACGATGAACTTGCCGGACTCGGCAAGTGGATCGCCGGCACGCCCTGAATCCGACCGGTCAAGAAGCGATGAACATCCTCGTCGCCAACCTCGGCTCGACCTCCTTCAAGTTTCGCCTGTTCCGCTTCGACGGGACGGGGGACGCGTCGGCGGTCGCCAAGGGCGGCTACGAGCGCGTGACCGATTACGGCCGCGCCATCGACGACTGCCTGGCCGAGCTCAAGGCCGCGGGCCATCTGAGCTCGCCGGCGGATGTCCATGGCGTGGGCTTCAAGACGGTCCTCGGCAAGGACCTCACCGGCTGTGTGCCCGCCGACGATCGCGCGATCGCGGCCCTCGACGGGTTCCGCGAGATCGCGCCCGCCCACAACCCGCCCTACGCGGCGGGAATCAAGCGGTTCCGCGAGAAGCTTCCCGGGGTTCCCCTGGTCGCCCTCTTCGAGACCGCCTTCTACCAGTGGGTGCCCGAGGCCGCCTCCCGCTATGCGGTGCCGGATGCCTGGCACCAGGCCGGCGTCCGGCGCTACGGTTTCCACGGCGCGAGCCACAAGTTTGTAGCCGAGCGTTCGGCTGAGCTGCTCGGACGGCCCGACGTCGCCGATCGCGTCCGAGGGCTCTACCAGGCCGGCCCCGCGCCGCTCCCGGCAGGCCGCCCTGAGCTGCGCGTGATTTCCTGCCACCTCGGCGGCAGCAGTTCCGTCACCGGAATTCGCGACGGCGTCGCTGTCGGCACCAGCATGGGCCTGAGCCCGCAGTCCGGGCTCCCCCAGAACAACCGGGTCGGCGACCTCGATTCCGCAGCCGTCCCCTTCGTGATGAAGACGCTCGGCCTCGCCCTCTCCGAGGTGGAGCGCCAGATGACGAAGGAGAGCGGCCTCGCCGGCCTCTCCGGAGTCGGAAACGACATGCGCGACATCCGCGCCGCGGCCGCCAAGGGAAATGCCCGGGCGAGGCTCGCCATCGACGCCTTCGCACATTCCGCGCGCCATTGGATCGGGGCCTTTCTCCTTGAGTTGAACGGCTGCGACGCCCTGGTTTTCACCGCGGGCATCGGCGAGAACGATTCAGACCTTCGCGCGGCGATCTGCGCGAATGCCGGAGAGCTCGGCATCGCGCTCGATCCAGCGAAGAACGCGCGGCGGGGCGAGGAATGCGAGATTTCCGCCGCGGGCTCGCGGGTGAAGGTCTTCGTCATTCCGGCGAACGAGGAACTCGTCGTCGCCCGGGAGACGCGCCGCTGCATCGCGGCCCGCAACTGATTTCCCGCCCCTGAACCTTACAACCACACGAACATGTCACAACAAGCCATTGGTCTCCTAGAAACCCGGGGCCTCACCGCCCTCGTCTCCGGCACCGACGCCATGCTGAAGTCAGCAAACGTCTCCCTTGCCGGACCCATGAAACAAGTCGGCAACGCGCTCGTCACGGCGGTCGTCGTCGGCGATGTCGCCGCGGTCAAGGCCGCCACCGACTCGGGCGCCCAGGCCGCCCGCCTCGTCGGCGAAGTCGTCAGCGTGCAGGTCATCCCGCGCCCGCATGACGATGTCGCCCTCGTGCTGCCCAAGGCCGCGCCCGCCAAGGCGGGGAAATAAGCCATGTTCCTTGCCCGCGTCATCGGCTACGTCGTCTCGACCAAGAAGGACGAGGCGATGAAGGGCCGCAAGCTGCTCCTGCTGCGTCCGCTGCTCGTGGACGAGGCCAATCCGGCCCAGTTCCGGCCGGGTGCGAACACGATCGTCGCTGTCGACGCCCTCGGCGCCGGCAGGGACGAGCTCGTGCTTTTCTGCCAGGGCAGCTCCGCGCGACAGGCGAGCGGCATGAAGTCGCTTCCCGTGGACGCGGTTGTCGTGGGCATCGTCGACACCGTCGACGTCATGGACCATAAGATCTATCCCCCGGAGAAGTCGTGACCGCCCCCCTGCAACTCGATGAGCGCGCGCTGAGCGCCGTTGTTGAAGAGGTCCTGCGCGGCCTCGGCCGCGTCCCAGCGGCCGCTCCGGCGCCGCGCCCCGCCGCGCCCGCGTCGGCACCGACGCCGTCCCGGGCCGCCGCTTCCACGGCGTCGCGAGGCCCGCGCTTCGGGGTCTTTTCCGACGTCAACGAGGCCTGCGCCGCAGCCCAGGCCGCCTTCGAGCAGCTCAAGGGCAAAGGAATGGCCGGCCGCGCCAAGGTCGTCGAGATCGTCAAGGACATGTGCACCGCGAAGGCGGAGGCTTGGGGCAAGTTCGAGTTCGAGGAGACGAAGATCGGCCGTCTGGAGCACAAGATCGAGAAGCTGCAGATCGTTAAGCTCGTCCCCGGCATCGAATGGATCCGGCCCTACGGCATGAGCGGCGACCACGGCATCACGATGGAGGAGAACGCCCCCTTCGGAGTCGTCGGCGCGATCCTGCCGGTCACCCACTCCGTGCCGACCCTGAGCGGCAACGTCATCAACATCGTCGCGGCGGGCAACTCGGTCGTCTTCAACCCGCATCCCGGCGGCGCGCGCTCGGCCGCCCTGGCGGTCCGGGCCTTCAACGAGGCCATCAACGCCGCGCTGGGGATAGAGAACCTCGTGTGCACGGTCGAGCAGCCGACGCTCGAGACGTTCAACGCGCTCACGAAAAACGAATGGATCCGCCTGCTCTGCGTGACGGGAGGCCCTGCGGTCGTCCAGGCCGCGATGCGCAGCGGCAAGCGCGCGATCTGCGCGGGACCGGGCAATCCGCCCGTCCTCGTGGACGGCACGGGCTGCCTGAAGAAGGCGGCGCGCGACATCATCCAGGGCGGCGGTTACGACAACAACCTTCTCTGCATCGGCGAGAAGCAAATATTCGTGCTCGAGTCGGCCGCCGAGGGCCTGATCGCGGCCCTCAAGGAGGCCGGCGCCGCGAAGCTCAATGATTCCCAGCTCGCGAAGCTGACGGCCGCCGCCTTCACGGTTTCCAAGGACGCCGGCGGCTGCTCCCATGCCGTCCTCAACCGGGCCCTCGTCGGCCAGGACGCCGCGGTCCTCGCCAGGCATGCCGGCGCCAGCGTCCCTTCCAATGCGCCCCTTCTCTTTGCCGAGACCGACATCGAGCATCCTTTCGTCATGGAGGAGCAGATGATGCCCATGGTCCCGCTCGTTCGCGTCAAGAACTTGGAGGAGGGCATCGAATTTGCCCGGCGCTCGGAGCACGGCTACAAGCATTCGGCGATCATCCACTCCCACGACGTCGACCACATGACGCAGATGGCGCGGGCGCTCGACACGACCCTGTTCGTCAAGAACGGCCCGAGCGTCGCCGGCCTCGGCCTGGGCGGCGAGGGCTACCTCAGCTATTCGATAGCCACCACGACCGGGGAGGGCATCACCTCGCCCAAGACCTTCACGCGCACCCGCCGCTGCGTGATGGTGGACAACCTCAGGATCTACTGACCGCCATGATCCTCGCCCGAATCGACGGAGTGATCGTCGCGTCTGTCTGCCACCCGAGCATGCACGGGTGCCGCACGGTCATCTGCCAGCCTTTGGACGAGAATGGCAGGGACGAGGGGACGCCAATCCTCGCCATCGATCCCCTCGGGGCCGGCGAGCACCAGCGAGTCGTCCTTTCGACCGATGGCTCGAAAACGCGGGAGATCGTGGGCGATCCGAAGTCGCCCCTCCGCAACATGATCCTCGCGATCGCCGACACGGACGCCTCCTGACACCATGCGCCTCGGCTTCGTCATCGGCAGGGTCACGCTCTCCAAGCAGGAGCCCTCTTACGAGGGGGGGCGCTACCTCCTCGTGCAGCCTTTTTCGAACGCGCAGTTCCTGGGCGCGCCGATGACGCCGATCGCCAAGGGCTCGAGCGTCGTCATCTACGACCGGCTGGGGGCGGGCGTCGGCCACGTCGTCGGATTCACCGAGGGGTCGGAGGCGTCGATGCCGTTCGACCAGCCGACTCCCGTGGACGCCTACAATGCGGCCATCGTCGACCGGGTATTCTACCGCCCGCCAACGGGCTAATCCGCAACCACTTCAATCATGGCAAAAGTCATCACAGGCAAGGAAGCCGAGGAAATCGTCCGCCAGGGCGGCCAGCCGCCCGCGGGGGCGATCCTGACGCCTTCGGCGCGCGACGTCTTTGGCGATCGGGCGAAGCCGTCCGCAAAGCCCGCGGCCGCGCCGGGAAAGAAGGCCGCCGAGCCGACCGTCCCGGACTACGAATTCAAGTGGGCCCCCGGCTCGGATCCCAAGACCCCCGCCGAGATTGAGAAATTCTTCCATTCGCCGGCTGTCGAGGCCCTGAAGGCGAAGATCTGCGCCATCGGCAAGCGGATCTGGGAGAAGGACTATGTGGACGGAAATGGCGGCAACATGGTCGTCCGCGTCGGAGACAATCTCGCCCTCTGCACGCCGACCCTGATTTCGAAGGGCTTCATGGCCCCGTCCGACATCTGCCTGATCGACCTCGATGGAAAGCAGCTCGCCGGCGAGCGCAAGCGGACCAGCGAGGCGATGACCCATCTCGGCATCATCAAGCGCCAGCCCAAGGCCAAGGCCTGCGTCCACGCACATCCGCCCCATGCGACCGCCTTCGCGGTCGCGGCCGTGCGGCCCCCCACCTGCATGATCCCTGAGGCCGAGGTGTTCCTCGGCGAGATCGGCTACGCCAAGTACCAGACGCCTGGCACTCCGGAGAACGCCGACGAGGTCGGCAAGATCGGCGTGGACCACCAGGCGATCATCATGGAGAACCACGGCGTCATCGTCTGGGGCAAGGACGTCGAGGACGCCTACTGGAAGATGGAGAACACCGATTCCTACTGCAAAACCGTCTGGATCGCCTCCCAGCTCGGGGGCGGCCTTCACACCTTCGGCGCCGACAAGCTCAAGGACCTCATCAAGATCCGCCGCAGCCTGGGCATGCCCGACAGCCGGGCCGAGCTGCGCGAGTGCGAACTCTGCGACAACAGCGACTTCCGGCCGGGCGTCACGTGCCAGGTCCCGTCCGACGGGGACGGGGCGGCCGCCGAGCAACCCGACGCGGGCGTCGAGGCGGCGGTCCGGCAGATCACCGACCAGATCCTGAAGCAGCTCGGCCCGAAATAATCCTCCACCATGAAAGTCACCATCATCGGCGGCGGCGGCCGCGTGGGATCGAATGCGGCCTTCGCGCTGCAATGCGCGGGTCTCGTCGCGGAAATCCAGATCCTCGACGCCAACAGCGACCTCGCCGAGGGCGAGGCCCTCGACCTGCTGCACGGCGCCTCGTCCATCGCCGACCAGCGCATCTACGCGGGCGACTACGCCCGGGCCAAGGACAGCGACATCTTCGTCATCACGGCCGGGCTGAGGCGCAAGCCCGACGAGTCCCGCCTCGATCTCATCAACCGTAACGTCGCCCTGTTCACGCAGATTCTGGACGGCATCAAGCAGAGCGGGCCGAGGAAGGACGCCCTCGTCTTCGTCGTGTCGAACCCGGTCGACATCCTGACGCAGCTCGCTGCCGCGAAGCTGGGCCTTCCCTGGTCCCAGGTGCTGGGCCTCGGAACGATGCTCGACACCGCCCGCTTCCGGTCGCTGATCGCGCAGGAGCTCGCGCTCGCGCCGACACAGGTCAAGGCCCTGATCCTGGGCGAGCACGGCGACTCGATGGTCCCGA